>Ga0233432_10005059_pt1 | contig 11558 bp, 6 predicted proteins | sample SI_122_August201_6_FD_179870 | JGI IMG/M metagenome (GOLD analysis project Ga0233432, IMG submission 179870) | Seawater microbial communities from Saanich Inlet, British Columbia, Canada - SI_122_August2016_10_MG | ecosystem: Environmental > Aquatic > Marine > Inlet | place: Canada: British...
GGCGTCGACGGAGCCCTCCGTCGACTCCGCGAAGACGCGCTCGGCGGATTCAAAGTTGGCGACGACGACGGTTCCGCTTTGGTCGCGGCCGTACATCAAAGGGTACGTCCCGCTCGGGTCTCTCGCGGCGAAGACCCTGACGGACCTCGCGTCGAAGCACACGAACGAGAATTGGCCTCGTAGTTTGGGCAACGCCTTCGTGCCGAACGTCTTGTACATGTGACACACCAGCTCGGCTTCGTAGCATCGGCCGCCGATGAGCGCGCTGGCGGCTTCCAACGGCGACGCGTGTTGGCGGCTCAGGGAGTCGCCTCGGCGTCCCTCCGCGGAGAACAATCGCCAGGCGAGGTAGTCCACGTTCGTGAGGTGCCCGCAGAACGAGACGATGATCTCGTTGTCCGTGAACGCCTGGATCGCGGGTCCGACGGAGATGGCGACGCCGCCGCCGTCCGCGCTCGTGGACGACGTCTGGAACTCCAGAGCGGACAACGCGTCGTCCAGCGCGGTGTGCGGCTCGGCGCGGGACGCCACGCCGTACGGGTTCACGCGGAGCGTCTGTTCGGGAGACGGCGCGGTGGCGAGAGCGACGAAGATGGAAGAGGTGAGCGCGAAAGTCGTTTCCCGTCGCGTAGTTCGCGCGCGAAGGGCCTCGCGTCGCGCGCCGCTCGAGTCGAAGATGAGGCGCGGCCGAAAGTTGACGCGAGAGGTTTTCGATGGCGCGCGTCGAGCGCACCTTCGGCGGCACGACACACATGAACTTCCCGACGCGCTGCGCGTCGATATTGTCTTCGAGCTCGACTGTCGCGACGCTGGTGGACGTCATGGTCGCGACGGTCGGGGAGGGGAGATGGGGGAGGGGGCTCCGGTGCGGTGGGTTAATAAAATGACGAGGACCGTTTCGCCGTCCAGCTGGCAGCTTTCGTCCGCGTGCTGACTGGGCGCGATTCGCATCTCGCACGCGAACCGCGCTTTCGTTGCGCGATTCCGCTTTTCCGCGCGCGAACGCGGTCGAGATGCGATCGCGATTTTCCCCGATTCGCGAACCCATATTTCGAGACACGCGAGCTTTTCGCGAGTTTCGTACTTGAACAATCCGCGGCGCACGGCAGGCGCATCTTTGCGCTTGGGGCAACGACCACGCTGATGACTTCTGAAGGAGGCTGGTTTATTGCTGATTGAAAATTACATCCAAACCTCAGGTGTGCGTCTCACGACCTCACCTAATTGCTGGAGCTCCCTCGGAGCCTTCTCCACCAACCAACCACACAAACACACGAGAACACCTACGCGTTCTTGAGCATGAGATCCTGGACGTCCTTGAGTATGTCCCCGATGAGCCCGCGGTCGGGTAAGCCGCCGGCGAGACCGTAGATGGGCGCCTTCCCGCCCGCCACGCCCTTTTCGCCGCAAAGAGAAAGCGCGCGCGTCTCCGCCGTCGCCGCCGCCAGCGCCTTCGCGAGCTCAGCGACGCTGCGCACGTTCGCGGGCGTGACGCAGTAGTGCAGCGCGGGCGGCGCGTGCAGCACGGAGAGGTGCCATCCGTTCTTCGTCATGACGTCGTTCAGCACGTACACGTCCACCTCTTTGTCGGTCGAGCGCCACGCCACAACCATCGTGACATCCGCGCCCATCGTCTCCAGCCCGTCGATGGCGTCGATGGCGTCCCGCAGCGCCGCCGCGCCGACGAGCACGTCCCGCGAGCGCTCGACGTACCCTTCGCGCCCGACGTGCACCATCGCCGCCCACGTCTGCGCGATTAAGCCCCCCGAGCGGCTCCCCGCCTGCGAGGGCGAGATGTACAGACCGCCGGACCAGTCCATCACCGCCGTGTACTGGTACTGCCGCAGCGCGGGCGACGCGTACAGAACCACGGACGAGCCTTTCTGCGCGAGGCCGTACTTGTGCGTGTCCACGGACATGGACGTCACGCCCGGGACGCGGAAGTCGAACGGCTTCGCGTGTGTTTTAGCGAACGCCTCGCCCATCGCCTCCGACGCGAAGGGCATCACGAAACCCCCCAGGCACGCGTCCACGTGCAGGCCTGTTTTTTTTTCAACAGCGATTCGCGCCAAAGCCTCGACGTCGTCCATGGCGCCGTGCGGGTACCCGGGCGCCGACGCGTAGATCATGATGGTGTTCTTCGTGACCGCCCTGCGCGTCGCGTCGACGTCCATGCGCATAGTTTGTGCGTCCACGCCGACGCGCACGAGCGTGATGTCGAAGTACTCCGCGGCTTTGTACACCGCGGCGTGCGCGGAGTACGCGACTATCATCTCCGGTTTCCGTATCCCCCGAGTTTCGCGCATATAATCGCGCGTCGCGCGAATCGCGGTTAAAATAGATTCCGTCCCGCCGCTGGTCATGAGGCCGCACACGTGTTGGTTGCGCCCCTCACCGACCCCACCCCCGAGCATGTGCGCGGCCATGTTCACCACCTCCTGCTCGAAACGCGCCGTCGCCGGAAACGCGTCCGCGTGCAGGGGATTGGAATGCGCGAAGCGCGCGTACACCGCCGAACACATCTCGAAGTGTTTCTCGTCGGCGACGTACACGGCGCCGGACATCTGGCTGTTACTCGGACGCCACGTCGCGTCCTTCTCCCCCCGGCGCTCGGCCTCGCGCAGCACCCACTGAACCGGGTGGCCGCTCGGGGGCAAAGACGCGAGCTTCGCGGGCACGCCGGCCGCCAAAGACTTGGCAGTCATGTCGGCGTCCATCTCGTCGATGAGCTTCCGCTTCTCCCTGGCCACCGCGCCGCGCACGACGGGCATGCGCTTGACAAAGGCGAAGAGCACGAAGAGCAGGCCCCGCCGGCGCACGGCGCGCCGCGCGTCCAGAAGCATGGAGGCGACCCGGAACCCGAACGCCGCGGCGAGAGCCGAGCCCAGCGCGACGCGCGAGGGGGACGTGCCCTCGAGGCTCGCGTCCAGGCGAGCCGCGAGCGCCTCCACCAACCGAAGCGCCTCGCGCAGAGAGAGGGACAGCGCCTCCGTCGCCGCCGCCGATGCCGTCGACACGGCCGCGGGGGCTACGAGGGCACGGGTGGTTTTGACAGGGGATGGGAGAGGGAAAAGAAGGTCAGAGCGCGTACGCGCGAACGTGACCCACGCGTCGGTGTGCGAAGACCATCGAGAGGAGAGGACCGGGACTCGTCTCAACGCGTTCCGAGGGAGCGCATCGATCGGGGCGCCCGCCGATCGCGCGTTCGATCGGTTTCTACGTTCGTCGCGTCCGCGGGACGGACGATGTGTCGGGGAGCCGAGAGACGCACCCGCGCGGCTCATGTCAGAGCTCATCGAAGTCTAGCCGGCCGGGTCCCTCGCTCGCGACCGTCGCTACGCCGCCTGTCGCGCCTTCGCAAGTGACGCGCCGTTCGGATGTGCCTAACGAACCCTCCGTCCACGTCGACGTCTCGAACAGGTGCAGGAAACGTAGAAACCTGCACCTGCGACACGAGGGACGAAGCGACCACTTTTGCGAACAACGAAAAGGCGCCCGCAGACTCGCTCACTCGCCGAAGGCACCGGAAGGGGACCATGGCGGGCAAACGCAAGGCCGAGGACGAGGACGAGGACGATTACGACGCGGTGCGTCATGCGGCCGACTTCGCGCGGAGGCCGTACCGACGCGGTGTCTCTTCGAACCCGAGCGCGCGCGCGCGCATTCACCGCTCATCCCTATACCGCCACCGAAGAATCTTGGCGAGAATCTTGCCTCCGTCCGCGCGCGTATCCTGACGACCCGACCCCTTCCTCCCGCCCTTCGCCGCGCCCGTGCCCCGACAGGACCCGTCGCAGGAGGCCCCGCCCGCGAAGAAGCCTCGACCCGCGGCACGCGCCGGGGACAAGGACGACGACGACGACGACGACGACGATGTCGCCGTGGAGAAGCGGCGCGGCGCGCCTTCTTCCGGAGACGGCGGGGACGGCAAAGACGACGACGACGACGACGACAAGGGCGACGGCGAGATCGCGGACGGGGATGATTTCGAGCGTCGACGCAAACGCGGCGGTGCGAGCGGTGCGACGAACAAAAACGCGAATCGGATCGACGACGGAGACGACGAGGAGGACGAGATGGCGAACGACGAGGCGCGCGTCGCGGATCGCGAGAAGATGGCGGAGATGTTACGGTACTTCACCCCCGAGCAGATGGACCGGTACGAGTGTTACCGTCGCTCGTCGTTACCGAAACCGGTGTTGAGACGCGTGTTCCAGGCGGTGACCGGCACGATCTTGAACCCGAACGGGCTGATCGTGCTCGCTGCGGTCGGGAAGCTGTTCGTGGGCGAGCTCGTCGAGCTCGCGCGCGAGATCGCCGACGACGAGGGCGTCTCGGACCTGGAGGAGATCAAACCCGCGCACGTAAGAGAGGCGCACAGAAGGATGGAGCAGAGCGGGAACCTCTTCCGCGCGAAGAAGAAACCCCTCTTCAGGAAACGAGGCGCATGAAGTGAATCACAAACGAGGCGTCGTCGCGTCATCATCACTCTCGAGTCTGTGTCTACCGCGTCGGTCGGACTTCCGCGAGACGAATCGAATCAAAATGTAAAAAAACAATCATCGCTACGCTTTGTACGCTTTCCTCGCCTCGGCGAGCCGCGCGGCGGCGTCGCCTTCTTTGGCGGCGGCGATCGCCTCGTCCCACGCCCGCGTCATCGCCTTCTTGGCGGCGCCCGCTACGAAAAGCACCGCCACGTCGAACCGCGGCGTCTGCGTCAGCGCCTCGAGGAGCTCGACGAACGCGGGTTCGCCGAGCGCCGCGGCGACGACGTCGGGGAAGACGTTCGTCGGGACGCCGCCGCGGAACAGCGTCGGGACGTCGCGCGGGGCTATGGACGCGAGCAATGCGCGCCGACGCGTGTATTCCGGGTCGGACTTCACGCGCTTCCACGCGGCCTCGAACTCGGCGCACGTCCGGGGCGTCGCGAGGGGTTTACCACCCGCGCCGCCGCGCGCGGGGGAAGCGCGCGCCGCCGCGGCGGCCGACTTCGACGCCGCCGGCGCCGCCACGGCTTTCGGCGAAACGTTTTCGGTCTTCTCGGCCTCGTCGCCGGCGACCGCGAGTGGGGTCCGTCCGCTCGTCTCCCTAACGCGACCATCCCCTACCGCCTCGGGGACGCGCGGCGACGCCGGCGGCGTCTCCCGCTCGTCGGGGACGCTCGCCGGCGCCGGCGCCGCCTCGGCGTCGTCGCCGCGCGTCGGTATGATCACCGGCACCGCGCGCCTGGCGACTGTGACGCGCACGTTCGCCTGTTTCTCGTGCGCGCTCTTGCACGCGGCTCGGTCCTCCCTGAGCACCTTGCTGTTCGGCTCCAGCAAGAGCGCGTTCTCGTAGTCCATGGTGGCCTCCAGGAACTTTCCCAGGCGCCGCCGCGCGACGCCGCGGCGCTGGTGCGCCTTGAGGTACGACACGTCGATCTTCAACGCCGCGGACGCGTCGCGCTCCGCCTCGGCCCACCTCTCCAGCTTCAGATACGACATCGAGCGGTTGGCGTACGCCACGGCGGTCTCGCCGTCTTCCTGTAGGCTGCGCGTGTAGTGCTCGATCGCGCTCTCGTACTCCCCAGTCTTGAACGCGGCGTTGCCCAGATCCTTGTGCGTCAAAGATGTCGTCGTTTTCGTTTTCGGCGCTGCGCCATCGTTCGAACCGTCGCGCGCCGGCGTCTCGGTTCGCGCGGCGGAGGCGGGGGAAGGGGCGGGGGCGGCGGCCCGTGACTCCTTGCGCCGAGCTTTCAGGTCCGCCTCGCTCGCCACGACGTGCTCAGCGACGCGCCCGCGCACCGGGGGGGGCTCAGCGCGCCCGGACGACGACGCCGAAGCGGGCACATCGCGCGCGTCTCCGCTGGACAACGCCGCGTCTTTCTCCTTCACGTCCCCGGTCCACTCGTTCAGATCGCGGAGGAACGCGTTGAGATCGCGCGAATTATCGCGGATCTGCGCCTGGAGGTTCACCGACATCCGGGACGACCGGGACGACCGAGACGGCGCGCCGCCTGGCCGCGCGCGTCGGTGTGCGCGTCGGAGACGCGCAGTCAACGACAAAAGCGAGAGGCGAAGTATGCGGGAAACACGAGGGTTTATGCTTGAATCAATCATGTGGAATTTCCCACACACGCGGGTGCTGAATGACGAGACATAAATCTTGAAATCTCTGCCGCGGCATCAAACCTATGTTCCTCAGTCTGGGGAATCACGGTGGTCCCGAGGTTTCGTGGCGGAGTGGTCTAACGCGCCAGACTCAAGCTGAGAAATTCAAGCTTCATTCGGAAATGAATGGTCATGTGTCTTCTGGTCCTCTATGAGGGCGCCGGTTCGAACCCGGCCGAAACTACACTTTTGTTTTTTTTTGCATGCGGTCGCCCCGACGACGCGGCGGCGACGTCCGCGGTTCCAACGCACCGTGTTTCATCCCGAAACTCGCCCTGGTGGCGGAGGTACGTCGGTTTCCGTGCGCGCGTCGGTCCGTTTTTTCGTTAGCGGGTTTTTCGCGGAAACGTTTCGGCTCGCCCGGTTGCCTCCGTTTCCCGCGCGAAACGCGCGCGGGTCGAGGGGTCGCGTTCGATAGGGTCACGATCTTTTCGCATCACAGAGCCTTCACGCCGCTACGAATCGTCGTCGTTTATCTCGTCGTCGTCACCTCTCCCCGATCTCGAGCCCGAGTCGAATGTTCATCGCCGCGAGCTCGCTGGCGAGGTACTTGAACACGAACGGCAGCGCCACGCGCTCGACGCACGCGCCCGTGTTGCACACTCGGCATACCACCTTCGTTCCCGACCCAGTGACAGGCTCGAGCCCTTGTGCGCCGCCGGCGACGCGCAGCGTGCACGCGGGCGCCAGCAGCGAGCCGCACCGCGAGCACACGTCGGCGACGTGCCTGTCCGAGCACGCGTGCAGGCGGTCGTGGAGCAGGTAGGCGGCGCCGTGCGCGAGCAGCGAGTCGCGTTCCATCTCCCCGAACCGGATCCCGCCTCCCGCCTTTCTCCCCTTGATCGGCTGCTGCGTCAGCGGGTTGTTGGGCCCGAGCGAACGCACCTGGAACTTGTCGCTCACCATATGGCGCAGGCGCTGGTAATACACCAGGCCGACGTAGATGTCGACGTCGAACGCCTCGCCAGTGGCGCCGTTGATCATGGTCTCCGAGCCGTGGTACGCGTACCCGTGTTTTCGCAAAACCTCGCCGTGCTCTTCCATCGGGGGAGAGAAGGCCTCGCCGTCTCGCGCCCTTTGGAACGGAGACGCGTCCACGAACCGCCCGTCCATCGCGCCCGCCTTGCTCGCCATTGACTCCACTAACATGCCGATGGTCATGCGGCTGGGAAACGCGTGCGGGTTGATGAGGATGTCGGGTCGCACCCCCGTGCGTTCGCAATACGGCAGGTCCTCCTCGGGCCACAGAAACGACAGCACGCCCTTCTGGCCGTGCCGGGACGAGAACTTGTCGCCGATGATCGGGTTGCGGTTGAAACGCATCGTCACCGACATCTTGGTCTCCTTCTTCCCGCGCGCGCCGGGCGCGTGCATGAGCGCGACGCGATCCACCACGGCGCCGTCCGCGCCCTTCACCTTGGTCAGACGCGCGCGCCCGGTGGCTTTGTTCAGCACGGACGCGATCGCGCTCCCGGGTTCGATCCGCGAGCCGGGACGCGGCGCGCCGTCCACGTCCACCGCCGCGTCCGGCGCCTTCTTCTCGGGTGCGCCGGCGGCCGAGCCGCGGCGCCCGCGCCCCACGGACGCGGGCTCGGCGCGCTTCCCGAACACCTCGCCGTCCGCCGCGGCGTTGGCGGAGACCGAAACGGTGTCCGTCTTGTACAACGTCGCGTGCGCGAGCCCGCGCTCCATCGAGCCTTTGTTCACGATCATCGCGTCCTCCATGTCGTACCCGGTGTACGCCAGCACCGCCACCACCGCGTTGGTGCCGAGCGGATAGTCATCGATGGCGTACCGGTCGTACGCGTCGGTGAGCGCGATGGGCCGCTGCGGCGTCTGTAGCCGGTACAGCTTGGTGTCCGGGCGGTAGCAGAACGAGTGCATGGGCAGACCCATGGTCTGCTTCCCCATCTGGCACTGGTACATGTTCCGCGGGCTCTGGTTGTAGTCGCTCCACGGCGTGCACGACGCGATGGCGCTCAGCATCGCCATCGGACCCGTTTCCTCGTGCGTGAAGACGAGCCCCTCGCTGCCGCCGGCGCCGCCGTCCGGACACCGCACGGACATGAACACCTGCTCCAACGATCCGATGTGCTCGATGGCGCCGGTGGCCACCTGGCGCACTGGGCGCATCAGGCGCGAGGGCGAGCTGAACAGGTAAATGCCCGGGAACGCGCCCGCGCCCGAGACGGGGGGGACGTACGCCACCTCCAGCGTCGCGGGAACCCGCGGCGGTGACGCGACTTTCGCCGCGCGCAGCGCCGCCGTCGCCGCCGCCGCCTCCGCGGCGCGTACCGAGCCAACCACCACGCCGTCGAGCATGACGCTCAGATGTTTCGGGGGCGGGGGCACGCTGCTCAGACGCCGCCCGGCGCAGAGGAGCACACCGGCGGAGGCGAGTGCTTTCAGGACGGCCGCGAACGAGGGCGACGGCGCGGCGCCCGCGTCGGCGCCGGAGACGTCCACGCGCGCGACGTCGACGTAGCACGCCGCGGCGAGGTGGTTGAGCAACCCGCAAGGGCTTCCGTCCGGCGTGTGCACCGGGCACAGGAAGCCCCAGCTCTCGGGCAGGAGCTTGCGCACGGTGGTTGTTCTTAGCTCCGCGAAGTACGCGCCGCGGTGCACGGAGCGGAAGTGCGAGAGGTACCGCATGTAGTTGAGCTTGTCGGCGACGATGGTGAACCCGCTCGTCTGGCTTAAACCCAAGCCGCTCTTGCTGGCGAGGTTGCCCGTGGCCAAAAAGTACTCCACCAGCCTCCCGATGTCCATCTTGGCCATCGCGCCGGTCGCGACGCGCGCGAACCACTCGGGGTCTTGTAAATCCGCAGCTTGCGGCCGCTCCTCGTGCTCGCGAAGCACCGCGCGCTTGGCGAGCAAAAGCGCCTCTCTTAGCTTCTCGCGCACGAACGTCTGGATGAGCAGCCCGGGGAGCAAAATCTCGTGGTGCATGTTCGAGTCGGGATTATCCGGCGCGCAGTGCCCGGTGACGAGCGCGTAGAGCTTCTGCATCATGAACACCAGCAGGTTGAACTTGTCCTCCTTGTTGTCGCACGGAATGTGCACGAAGATGTGCTCCGCCAACAGACGCTCGCCCACACGTTCGTTCGTCTCCCAAGGGTCCGCCTCGAGCTGTAAACGGAAGTGCTCGCCGAGGTACGCTAACGCTTGCGTTTGCGTCCGCACGAAAAGCGCGGCGGTTTCTTCGAGCACGATCGTCGCCCTCTCTCGGGCGAATTCCACGGCGCCCTTTCCGGGCGTGCCGGTCGCGATCAAATCGCACACCTCGCGGTCGGAGACGTTCGCGAGCGCGCGAACGATCAGACCGGCGGGGATGAAGTATTCTTGCCTGCGGAACACAAACGCGACGCGCGCGCCGCCGTCTGACGTGTAATGCACGCGGACCGTCGCGGAGTGCTCGTCAGGGGTGACGCAACGAATCGCGGTGGCGAACGGCGTGTACGTCCTTCCTCGCGAGGCGTACGCGCCGCGTTTCATGGCCATCACGTAGTGCCGCCTCTGCTGGATCAGCAGACGCACGATGCGTTCGTTCCCGTTGCAGATGAAGTAGCCGCCCATCTCCTTCTGCTCCTCGCCCTTGCCTACGAGCTGTTTCTGCGTCAGGCGTTGCAGGTGGCACGCCGAGCTCTGCACCATCGTCGGGATGGACGTCAGCCGGAACTCCCGGCGGTACACCTCCGCGTCCGCGCCACGCGGGCCCACGCACCACGCCGCCGTCGCCGTCATCGGCGCTTTGTACGTCACGCTGCTCTCGCGGCACTCGCGAGGGAACACTCGCGGGTCTCGAGCGCGAGCGCTGCCCTCGCCCTCGCGCGTGGGCTTGCCGATGCGCACGTCCTCGAGCCACAAGCTGACGCGGTGCGCCGCGTCGGACGTCCCGGGCGCCTGAAACTGCACCGGAGGCATCAGGCGCGTCACCTCCGACAGGCCGCGCTCGACGAAGTAGTCGAACGACGAGACGTGATTCACGACTAAACCTCGAAGGGCGGCGGGGACGGGCGCGTCGGCGTCGGCGTCCGCGTCGCGACGGTTGGGGGACGGCATCAGACCCATCTCGCCGACGCGGAGGCGTTCGACGGGGCTCGAATGCGCGTCGACGCGCCCGCGCTCGCGCCTTCTGTCACCCTCTGTCGCCCCCGCGCGAGCCCCACCGACGTCCGCCGACGGCGCGCGTCAAAAAGCGTCGCCGACCGAAGAGGGATGCAGCGGCGGCGAGGTCGCGCGCGGTGGGTCTCTGGTGCCTAGACCGGCGCGTCCGCGTGCGACGCCGCCGGGGTCGACCTTGCCGCGGTCGAGGGCACGCGGAGAACCGCGCCTGCTCGCGTGAGGCGCAACTGCGCCGCGCGCGTGTGTGTGCGGCGCGTCCGTCGGCGGCGTCATCATTCTCGGAAGCAGCATGCGAGGAGGGCGGCGGCGGTTCTCCTGCCGCAAAATCAGACTGCTCGCACTGTCGAATCGCGACGTCGACTGGCAAACAGTCTGCTCGCTCCTCGCTCGCTCGACTGCGTCGAAACCCGAAAGAGATGGCGCGACGCGCCCCGCCCACAGGCAGACACGAGCGCACCTCCGGGCCGCGCCAAGGAGACCGTCGGTGTCCGCGGGATGTTCGGGTCGATGCGTAGGTCCGGGTTGCTCGCCGCGTGTCGCGCGGCGCGGGGAACCCTGGCGGGCGCTCGCGCGCCCGTCGCGGAAGCGCACGCGCGCGCGCTCGCTCGGGCCTCGTCCTCTTCGCGCGCGGGCGCGCGCGCGTCGGCGGCGCCGATCTGGACCGCGCGTCCGTTCTCGTCGGCGGCGGACCACGCTCCGCCGCCCGCGGAGATCTTCGGGGTGGTCAAGGTGGGCGCGCAGCAGTTCAAGGTGGTCCCCGACGACTTGATCGTGGTGGAGAAGCTCGGCGAGGCCAAGGTGAACGACCCGGTGGTGTTGTCCGAGGTGATGATGTTGGGCACCGCGGAGCGAACCGTCATCGGGAGGCCATCCGTGCCCGGCGCGGCGGTGCACGCGGTGGTGGAGGAGCACTTCAGGGAGGCGAAGAAGCTGGCGTTCAAGAAGAAACGCAGGAAGGGGTACCAGAGGCTCAAGGGACACAGACAGGTGCGTCGAGCGTCGCCGTCGCGAGCGCCACCGTGTCTCCCGAAAAAAGCCGCCGCCGTCATCTTCTCGCCGCGCGTCTCGTCGCGCTTCGTCTCGCGTTTCGTCGACCGACCGACTCACCTCTCTCTCCCTTTTGACTCGCATCGCGCGCAGGAACTCACGTCTCTGAGGATATCACGGATCGTCGGGATGGACGGCCAGAGCTGATGACGCGCGGAGAGGCGTAGTCTTCGCGATGTTTGTCATAAAATCCAGTCATCGCTCAGTCGCTTGCTGAAACTTCAAGGGGAACAGGGG
>Ga0233432_10005060_pt1 | contig 11557 bp, 5 predicted proteins | sample SI_122_August201_6_FD_179870 | JGI IMG/M metagenome (GOLD analysis project Ga0233432, IMG submission 179870) | Seawater microbial communities from Saanich Inlet, British Columbia, Canada - SI_122_August2016_10_MG | ecosystem: Environmental > Aquatic > Marine > Inlet | place: Canada: British...
TCCGCGCCATGCTTGTCCGTAACCGCCTTTTGCCCGTCGCGAAGAATGGTCGGAGTCAATTTAACCGAACCTGGCTTATACGCACCGTGAACGTTTCCGAATGTAGCTGCGAATAAAAAGCGGCCGATCGGCTGAAGTGCTTCGTAAACTTCGAGCATATCTCCAGGAGTCGTGTAAAGCTTTTCTGCAGGAAGGCCGGAAGTATCGTGTCCGTCTTCTTCGCCACCTACGCAGCCAGCTTCAACTTCGAGGATAATATCGAGCTCCGAGCACTCCTTGAGAAGTTCCTTCGAAATCGTAAGGTTCTCTTTAAGATCCACCACCGAACCGTCGAACATGTGCGACTGGAACAGAGGTCCTTTACCTTCGGCAACACGCTTGCGTGATGCCTCGAGGAGAGGACGGAGGAATCCGTCAACCTTCGCCGGGTGGCAATGGTCAGTGTGAAGAGCGACCAATACGTCATACTTCTCGGCCAAAAGATGAGTTGCCTCAGCCAAAACGATCGCGCCAAAGGCTGCGTCCGCCACATTAAGACCGGATGCGAATTGACCGCCTCCCGTTGAAACTTGAATGATGCCATCGGTCTTCGCGTCGGCGAAGGCCTTTAGAGCGGCATTAATGGTCACGATGGACGTGATGTTAACCGCTGGATATGCGTAGCCGCCTTTTTGAGCGGCGTCTAGCATGGCTTCGTATTGCTTAGGTGTTGCGACTGGCATTTTACTTAGCGCTGAATCGTTCTAGTTGTTGTTGTGAAATCCCGCCATTTCAGTGCCAGAACCGGCCCGAAAATCAACGGAGTCCAATCTTGAAGCGCAAAGCTCTAAGCCTGTCCAGAGAATCATCGAAACAATTGGACAGCTCCTGCCCCATCGCCAACATGCCTGCTCATGTCTCAGATAACGATCTACCACAACCCTCGCTGTAGCAAAAGCCGTGTAACCCTCGGGATTCTCCAAGATAAAGACGCCGATCTCGAAATCGTTGAATACCTCAAAAATCCGCCCAGCCCCAGCGAGCTTACCGACATTTGCCAAAAACTAGATGTCGCCCCTACAGCAATCATTCGATCCAAAGAAGCACTTTTCAAAGATCTCGACCTATCCCTCAAAGACGATCGGTCGCCTGCAGACTGGGTCCGAATTCTAGCCGACAACCCAAAACTTATCGAACGCCCCATCATCGTAAAAGGTTCCCGAGCTACAATCGGTCGCCCACCGGAAAATGTTCTAGAGCTCCTTTAGACGAACTAGGCCAATATTCGCTATTCACATTTTTAACGAGTACCGATCCCCCTGAGCCCAAACGTGGGGATCTATCCTAGGTTCTTCCTGATTTAGGGCGGTTCCACGCCGCATTGCGTTGTCGCTACGCGATGGACTCTCGTGGCTTTCCACCCAACTGCCGCCAATGCTCCCAACGGTATCCGGGCCGCGATTGAAGGTCATACTCCATCCCTCAACCGCTGCCGATGCTTCCCTTCCATAACCAAAACAAGGTTCGCCCACTTAATATCCAAAACGGATACGCGCTTTCTGGCTTTCGAACTCGTTCCCGACGACCGTGCATCAATTTTAGAACTTCGCCCGTAAACCCGCTCGGCAGTGGAACTTCTCCACTGATTCATTGAACAAACGAACAAAACCCTCAACCTATCGTTTTCCTCCTGAACTTTTCGACCAGCCATAATATCGAACCTATCAACGCAAAACAGCTCGACCTTGCAAGGCCGAGCTGCGCTTAAGAAGTTTAAAATGAAGCGTATCCGATCTTGGGATACAGGAAGGTAGGACTATTTATCCCATCATTCAGGAATCGATTCGTGCAAGTGCACGATATTGCCATTGGCATCGCGTACAATTGGAGCACTACTAGGACGACCGCCGCCGTATCGCGACCAACCGGCTCCACCAACTCGTGGACCTGCGGCAACTTGATCGCCACCACCAGGACCTCCCGCAGCTACAGCATTACCGCCGCGACCACCAGGACCGCCTGGCCTGCCACCAAGTCTACCGCCTGCCCTTACTCCACCTCTTGCTCCTCGAGGAGCGCGAAAAGGAGCATTGCCGATCATTTCTGCCATAAAGCGATTCTTGGCAAGCATCGCATTCACCACGTCTGGGTTCGCCTTCGAAACATCTTTGGTCTCATTTGGATCATCGTATATCTTAAAAAGTTCAATCGTTTCCGCAGGGGCATCGGGGGTGTTTTTATTTACATTCGAGTGGACGAGTTTGTATTCGCCGGAATGCACGGAATAGGCAGTGCTATTCCCAATCAATATATCCGTTTTTCGACTACGAGTCTTACCAGATTGAAGCGTATCCCAAACGCTTTCACCATCGAATGGCATATTCAGTTTCGTCGGAATACCCAATGCCTCTACGAATGTCGGGAAGATATCGTAAACCACCACCGGCTGCTCGCTTCTCACTCCTGCGGGAATCACACCAGGCCAACGAAAAATAGCAGGCAAGCGAGTACCTCCCTCGTATACCTGACCTTTGCGCCCGCGAAAATCTCCGTTGTCCGCTCCAGCGCTACCTCCGTTATCAGAGAAAAACAAAACCAGCGTATTATCGCGAATTCCTTCATCATCGACTGCCTGAAGGATATTGCCGATCGCCACGTCCAAAACTTCCACCATCGCGCAATAGATGCGACGATCCTCGTCCTCAATGTGGGCGTATTTGTCGACGTATTCTTGGGGAGCTTGTAGCGGCGTATGAGGCGCGGTGAATGCCACGTATGAAAAGAAGGGCTTAGAAGGATCGCGATCCCGAATCAAACGACTGATTTCGTTTCCAAACAAATCCGTCGCGTAGCCATTTTCGTGAACCGTCCTTCCATCGCGGCCCCAATCTTTCACTTCGCCTCGACCATGCGTCCAATAATCCGGCCCCGCGTTCAGCGAACCGTACGTGTGGTCGAATCCACGGTTAATCGGAAAATCTCGTTGGGTATCTCTCCCTAGATGCCATTTGCCGGCAGTCATCGTCATATAACCAGCGTTTTTGAACGCTTGGTTCATCAATTGCGGATCGTGTCCCAAGTTTTGACTAGGAGCGAAAATATCGTGCCGCATCGAAATGTGTCCGGTTAGCAAGGACGTACGCGTCGGCGTGCAAATCGGATAGGCATAAAAACGATTCATCTCAAGCCCCTCCTCTACAAGCTTATCGATATTCGGCGTAGCCATCTCACCACCGTGGTACCCCACATCTCCCCAACCTTGGTCATCGGAAACGAGGATCAAAACATTCGGCTTCGTATTCGCAGCCGACGCCGATGGAGCGGTAAGAAATATACCACCTATCGCCGCAACTAAAAAGACCGCCGTAATCCCTCTACAGATTCGACTTTCTACAAATTGAAACGCCCTGAGAGCGTTTTGCGACGAGGCACAGTTAGGCGAGGAATCATTCATAGAGCATTAATGCGGTTATAGGTTCGTGGGGTGGGATAAATGGGGAGCTGAGACTTCGTAAAATGCAAACTACCGGTAGAATTTCAAGAGCAGAATGAGAATGAGAGCGAAGCTGATCAATCAAGACTCACCCGACAACCGTCACCAAACCTTCAAAAGTTGCATCTTACTTTTTTTAACCATAATCGCTTTATTCAACAAAGAACCAATTCATTGGTCCAAAAATCCGGCAAACCAGCGAAATATCTGAGTACACCTCCCCTTGAGCATGCCACCCCGCCCAATATCCTTCATTTTAAACGCTGCTACATTCGCTCTAGCCTTCGCAACAGTCTGCCCGAAAGCTTCCAGCGAAACCCTATTCACCGACTTCCTAAAACCCGTCTTCGAAGAAAATTGCATCCAATGCCACGGCAAAGACGACAAAGAGGAAGGTGACCTAAACCTATTGAAGATCGAAAGCCTTGACGATTTGACGGGTGACCTGGAGCGCCTACAAACGATTTTCGACGTACTGGATTTCAAAGAGATGCCTCCAGAAGAAGAACCGCCTCTCAGCAATGAAACATACGAACGCGTTTTATCCGAACTAAAGCTCCTGCTCGAAAAATCAATCGCTTCGCAAACCACCTTCCCACAAACACCCATTCGGCGAATGAACCGCTTCCAGTACAGCAATGCCGTACAGGATCTCTTCAAGCTCAAGGTCGAAGTTTTCACCTTACCGGAACGCATGCTGCGAGAGCACGGTAACTACTTCGAACCAGCCGCCGGCATCATGCCGGAAACGCTCAAAGCAGGCAGTCGCCCGCTTGGCAAATCGCAACTAATCGAACCTCGCCTCGCCGGAGTCGCTTCCTTTCCCCAAGACCTCCGAGCCGAACACGGCTTCGACAATCGAGGCGACCACCTTTCTCTCTCGCCGCTGCTCATGGAATCCTTCCTAAAACTCAGCCGTTCAATCGTCGAGAGTAACGATTTCAATGAAAAGAGCTGCGGTATTTGGGACTCCTTTTTCGCACAGCCGAATCGAGAAGAGAATATCGAACTCGCAATCGAGAAACGCATACAGGCATTCCTAACTCGAGCATTCAGGCGACCCGCCGAAACCTCGACTGTCAACCGCTACCTCAAGCACGCTCTCGCCAACATCGAATCAGGCGAGAGTTTCACCGACAGCATGAAATCCGTCGCAGCGGCAGCAATAGCATCGCCTCGTTTTCTCTACCTCTACGATCGAGCCGTGGAAGCGGATACCTCGACCGACTTTGCTCTCGCGTCGAGACTCTCCTTTTTCCTCTGGGGCAGCATTCCGGACGAACGTCTAATCGAACTCGCAGAAAAAGGCGAACTCCACAATTCGAATACGCTTTCAAAAGAGGTCGATCGAATGCTCAGCGACGAACGGCTTAAACGTTTTTGCGATTCCTTTCCCTCCCAATGGCTTCAACTCGAGCGCATCATCTCCTCCGTACCCGACCCGGATCTACATCCAAATTTCTACTTCGCCAAATACCGAGCCAGCATGCACATGATGCTGGAACCGCTTCTCGTCTTCGAAACCATTCTCATCGAAAACCGTTCCATTCTAGAGCTCATCGACTCAAATTTCAGCTATCGCAGTCCGCTCCTTGACTCCTGGTACTTAGATGGAGGCCAATCCAATCGGCGCCATGCCACATCTATCCCTTTCGATCGAGTTGTATTAGAAGATCGGAGACAAGGCGGCGTCATTACAACTGCGGCGGTTATGACGATGACCTCCAAACCGACTCGCACTCAACCCATTACTCGCGGAGCGTGGATAGCCTCGGTCATCTTCAATAACCCACCTGAACCGCCGCCAGCCGACGTACCTCCATTGCCCGAAAAAGAAAGCGGAGAAGTCGACGAAAACCTTACCCTGCGCGAACGCTTCGAAGCCCACCGAGACAAACCCGAATGCGCCGGCTGTCACATAAACATCGATCCGCTCGGCTTCGCATTCGAGAACTACGGCCCTACCGGGCTCTGGCGCGAGACTTACGAAAACGGACGCGAGGTCGATTCTGCCGGAACGCTCCTTCGCGATTACCCGTTTCAAAATATCCTAGAATTCAAAGACGCCATTCTCGCCGAAAAAGACCGCTTCACTCGAGCCTTCGCAGGTCACCTACTCACCTTCGCACTTGGACGAGAAACCGAAATCGCCGATGAGCCCGCCCTCGATCTCATCGCCAGCGAAACCGCATCAAATGCCTACAGCATGCAAAGCATAATAAAACAGGTCATCCTAAGCAATCCATTCCGAAGAAAACCAACCGATTCCAATCTCGCAATGGCAAGTGAAGAAACCGAGCCGATGCCGAACCCGTAGGGCCGGCCCTACTAATTTTGATTTACTAAACATTCTCTGAAGGAATACGTTCGCCTCGTGAGCGATTTCGATTTATCCCAAACATCGCATCATATCGTATATGATCCCTCCTGAAGCTTCGAACCCCGTAATCATCTCTTGCTCACGAACCTCTCTCTCGGAACACCCTGTACATGCCCTCGCCAGAAAGTAACTCTCAACCGAAAGATACCTCGCCACCAAGCGAGAAGGGTTACCAAGCATCCGCTCCCTCGAATCCCAGGAACCTTGTCTCCATTCTGATACGCCTCCTTCCGCCCGTCTTGATCTTGGCGATCGGTTGGTTCGGCTACGTAACGCTTTCCGTCGAACCTGAGGAGACCAAAAAAGGAAAGGGCAAACCGCGCCCGATTAGAACGCAAGTGGTTGAACTTATCCCCCGGGATTATGCATCCAAGATCATAACCCAGGGCAACGTACGTCCCCATGACCAAATCACTCTGAATTCCGAAGTGACGGGAAAAGTCGTCCGCATCAGCGAAAACTTCGAAGACGGCGCCTTCTTCGAAGCAGGCGAAATACTCGTGGAATTGGACACCGCCGATTTCGAAGCAGCCGTCGCCAATGCCGAGGCTCAAGTAGCCCGCACCACCTCGTCCTACGCACTTGAAAAAGCCCAATCGGATCAGGCGCGAGCCAACTGGGAAAAGTTAAGTCCGGATCAGAACGAGAACCCCGATCCGCTCGTGCTGCGAATCCCTCAGTTAAAACAAGCTGAGGCCAATGTGAAATCCGCCGATGCTCTACTAGGCCGAGCCCAGCGCGACTTAGAAAGAGCCCGCATCCGAGCGCCCTTCGATGGTCGCGTCCGTCAACGGTCCGTCGGCTTGGGGCAAGCCATTCGCACCAACTCTCCCTTGGGCACTATTTTCGCATCCGATTACGCGGAGATTCGCTTACCCATTTCCGGCGAAGATCTACCACTACTCGATTTACCGGAACGAGTCGGAGATCCGCCATTGGCCGTTGAGCTTAGCGACACCTTGAATCCGGAGAACAACCTCGTCTGGCAAGCGCAGATCATTCGAACAGAAGGGACCCTCGACGCCAATTCGCTCGAGCTCTTCGCCATCGCGAAAGTAAACGATCCATTCGGGCTGCTTTCCGGCAAAACCCCTCTTCGTATTGAACAACCGGTTACAGCGTCAATCTCGGGCAAAATCCTGGAAAACGTCATGGTTTTGCCGCGTCTCGGCGTTAAACGCCTGAACCAAGTCTATCTCGTCGACCCCAATCAGTTGACTCTGAGCACACGGACCATCGAAGCGGTCTGGTCCGACGCGAACAACATCCTCATTCGCGATCCCAATATCCCAGTCGGCACGCTTCTAGCGACCACCAAACTGTCCTACGCCCCCGAGGGAGCTCAAGTCGAAGTCATGCCTACCATCAATCCAGAGGACATCACTAGGACTGATTGGGATCACAAGAAGGGTAAAATCGAAAAAGGCCTCGGTGGAGGCGGAAAGAAATCGGGAAGCCTCTGATCAATGATTCGCTGGTTTACCAAAAATGGCATCGCTGCCAATTTCCTCATGATCGGCATCCTGCTGGCTGGATTCTACACCGCGTTCTTCAAGATTCCTTTGGAAGTGACCCCCGCGCTCAGCTGGAATACCGTCATGATGGACATGCGGTATCGCGGCGGAACGCCCAAGGATATCGAAAAAGCCATCCTAATTCCCGTCGAAGCCGCATTGGAAAGCGTCCAGGGTATTAAGAGCCTCAACGCAGATGGCAGCAACGGCCGGGCTCGCTTCTACTTACGAGCCAAAGACGGAGTCGATCTGCGGGCACTGATGGACGACGTCAAAGCCCAGGTCGATACGATCAACACATTCCCCGCCGAAACGGATCCGCCACGCATTTTTATTCCCGAATCCGCCAACTCCCGAGAGGTGCTCACCATCGCGATATGCGGCAATTTGAGCGACCACGACCTATTGAAAGCCGCACGACAAGTCAGAGACGATTTGCTCGAAGTTCCCGGCATCAGTCGCACGAATATCCAAGGCGATCGGAATCGGGAAATTTCGATCGAGGCCAACGAGTCTCTACTCCGCTCCTACAAGCTCTCATTCCAGCAGATCGCCGATGCCGTTCGTCGCAACTCTGTAGATATGCCAGCCGGCTCGATTCGAAGCGAAAGCGGTCGGATGACGATTCGAACGCAAGGGCAGGCTTATACCGAAGAAGATTTTTCGAAAATCCCCATCCGATCATCCAACGGCGCAGATGTTCTGATCGGAGAAGTCGCCACCATTATTGACGGTTTCGAAGGCGGCACGAAGTATGTCGAATTCAACGAAAAACCAGCCCTCTACGTCGAAGTCATGCGCGTCGGCCAGGAAAGTGCCATCGATATATCCGACAAAGTTCACGATTACGTAAACAATGCCCACAATCGTTTTCCGAACGGCGTGGAGCTACATATTTGGAAAGACGAGTCTCGAAGCATTCGCGGCCGTCTCGACACTTTGGTTACATCTCTCTTTCAAGGCAGCATCATGGTCATGATTATCCTAGGAATATTCCTACGACCGCAAGTTGCGTTTTGGGTTGTACTGGGAATCCCCGTCTCCTTCGCGGGCGGCGTTTTACTCATGCCATTCTTCGGTGTCACCGCGAACATAATGAGCCTCTTTGGCTACATCCTCGTCCTCGGCGTGGTAGTGGACGATGCCATCATCACCGGCGAAAACGTGTACTCTCGACTCAAGACCGGAATGGACCCGACCGAAGCCAGCATTCTCGGGACCAAGGAAGTCGCGGTTCCTGTCACTTTTGGAGTCATCACCACCGCAGTCGCTTTTCTACCTCTACTCTACTTCGATGGCGTGTGGGGCGACTTCGCTAAACAGATTCCACCGATTGTTGCGCCCGTATTGCTTTTTTCATTACTCGAATCCAAGCTCATCCTTCCTGCCCACTTGAAGCACGTTCGAATAAATCGCAAGCCCAACGCCTTCGTCCGATTTCAGTCGAGCATCGCCAGCGCCCTGGAACGCTTTATAGAGAAAATCTATCAACCGTCTCTTAGATTCGCGATCGCTAATCGACTATCCGTCCTGGCGGTTTTCCTGACCATGGGCTTGCTCATGGCAGGCTACTGCGTTGGTGGACGGATTGGGTTCCAATCGTTCCCCGCTGTCGATACCTTACGACTCACGGCAACGCTTGCTCTCCCTGGCGATGTTCCCGTAGAAGTCACCGATCGCTATATTCGTCGGATCGTCGGCGCCGTCGATCAGCTCAAAGAGGAATTCGTCGACCCCGGTACGGGCGAACCGCTCGTCAGGAATGTTTCTTTAGTCTCCGGAGCCAAATTCCCCGGACGAGGATACAGTCAATCGCAAGGATTCGTCCAAGTCGAAGTTCTCCTGCCCGAAGACAGAAGCGAGCCGGGACCTCGCAACAGCATCTTAGCCGCCCGCTGGGCGGAAATCGTCGGTCCAATCCCGGAAGCCCGCCGATTTCGCGTGTATTCAGAATCTTCACTCCAGCAAAGCGGCGAATACAATGAAGAGCACCTCTACCTCGAATTGCGAGGACCAAGCTCGGAATCAAAGGCTGAAATCGCAGAAAAAATCCGAGATCTGCTAACGAACTACGAAGGAATCAGCACCGCTTGGGCGGACATCAATCTGAAAGCCGAGGAACTGGTCGTTTCACTCAAGCCAAGAGCCGTCGAACTGGGGCTAACCCAACAATCCCTAGCCCGGCAAATCCGACAGGCCTTCTACGGCGAGCAGGCCCAACGCGTTCTCCAAGACGTCGACGATATTCGAGTCATGGTCCGCCTACCCGATGCCGAACGCGAATCGCTCTACACATTCGAACGCATAAAAATCCGCACCCCGCGTGGAGCTGAGGTTCCGCTCACCACCGTGGCCGACGTTTCCTTCACCACCGCACCTACTTTCGTAGAGCGTAACGATCGGGCTGAAGTCATCCGGATCGGTGCCCAACCCATCGACGAAACGGTGGACATTATAGGCATATCTCAAGAAATAACTCCGCTCCTTCAAGAGTTATGCAATGAAGTTGAGGGCATCTCCTTCAAATGGATGGGCTATGTGGCTGAAGCCGAGGAATCAAAACGCCGAACGATAATCGGAACCATCGCTCTCATCTTCGTTTTGTACGCCCTGCTCGCTATTCCTTTCAAATCGATGGTCCAGCCCTTCTTCGTCTTGATCGCTCTGCCTTTCGGCGTCATCGGCGCCCTCCTAGGGCACATGATTATGGGACTCACTCCATCCTACCTATCCGTCTTCGGAATGCTCGCTTTAGCTGGTGTCGTCGTGAACGACTCGCTGGTTATGGTCGACTATATCAATCGACGACTGGGCGAGGGAATGTCCTTGCGAGATGCTTGCCAAGAAGCCGGCGGCAAGCGCTTCCGTCCCATCATGCTAACTTCAGTTACGACGTTTGTGGGGCTTCTGCCGCTAATGCTGGAAACCTCCAGGCACGCTCAATTCCTCATTCCCATGGCCGTGTCGCTCGGCTTCGGGGTCGCCTTCGCGACGGTCATCACTCTATACCTCATCCCCTGCTCCCTGCTCGTTTCCGAAGATTGCGGTCGCATATTAAGCGTCCTTCGGCATTGGTATTTCAAACCTTTCCGAACCCCAACAGCAGGAGCCCCGGCCAGTCGGAGCAATCGGGACAAGCAAATCGCTGGCTAAACGCCCTTCGACAATCTTACCTTCAATTCCATGAGCCCCCTAAGCAGACGATCTTTTCTCCACGGAGCCGGAGGAGCCCTACTTTCTTTGCCTTGGCTGGAAAGCATCGCTCAGGCTGCGTCCCCGAAGGGACCCGCCCAACGTATTGCATTTTTCTATACGCCGATCGGCGTAGTGCGACGCAGCTTTTTCCCGGGCGAAGCCGAATCCATCGTCCCAACAGGAAATCTGGGCAACCGAATGTTTACCCCCTTCGACGCCAAGATCAAAGCAGGATACCATCCCCTTGACCTCACGCCAACCTTGCAGCCGCTCGCTTCGGTCAAAGACAAGCTGACCCTGATCACGGGGTTAGACCGTGCATTCCAAAATGGAACCGACGTGCACGCCCAATGCGCTTCCTGCTTCCTCAGCAGCGCAGCTCCCTTTTCCATCGAATCATCCGCTTGGCCGCTCGACCGGACCCTCGATCATATCGTAGCCGACGCAGTCGGCGATCAAACGCCTTTCCGCACGCTCGAATTCAGCTGCAACAGCCACCAGGACAACTTGGAGTCCATTTACTTCGACAACATTTCATGGTATGGCACGGGGCACGTAGCCCCTTCTATCCGGGATCCGCGCAAAGCCTACAACCGCCTCTTCGGTACTCAAGAGATCAAGAGATTCCGAAATATCACCGATCTCGTACTGGAAGACGCCCACTCGCTGAAGCGAGAACTTGGATACAACGATCAACAAAAATTTGGCGAATACTTCGACTCCATCCGAACCATCGAAGAACAGATGGAAAAGCTCGACCTGATGAAGAGCGAACTCGAAATGGTCGAAATGACGGAACCTACTGCCGCCTACCTGCCCCGCGGAGAGTACATTCGCCTGATGGGCGACTTGATGGTCGTCGCTCTGCAAACTGGCCTCACTAGCGTCGCCACCCTCATGGTGGGCCCCGAACGCTGGAATACACCCTTCACTTTCGAAGGCCTCTTCGACAAGCCGATGAGCCATCACCAAATGACGCACAACCAGCAAACCTAC
>Ga0233432_10005065_pt1 | contig 11542 bp, 10 predicted proteins | sample SI_122_August201_6_FD_179870 | JGI IMG/M metagenome (GOLD analysis project Ga0233432, IMG submission 179870) | Seawater microbial communities from Saanich Inlet, British Columbia, Canada - SI_122_August2016_10_MG | ecosystem: Environmental > Aquatic > Marine > Inlet | place: Canada: British...
AGCTAACGATTGCATCCGCTTAAAAATATCTCCCTCGAAAACCAAGGGAGCCAACATTTTGTTTATCATCATTGTCATACTACTATTTTTAGTTAGTTTTTGTTTTTCTAGCCCCATTTTGGGTGCTGGAAATTCTCAGACAATAGAGATATACTAAATCAATCCTCTTCGAATTGTGCTTCGTCAATACGATCTAGTATAAATGCTATTGTTTCATCGAGTTCTACCTCGTCTGTAAAATTAATTTCTGGTTCGGTCATAGTGCATGTATATACACAAACGAAACTCTTCGGGAAATTTAACCCTCACAAGATTTGCATTCCATTAAAGATCTTGATAGTTCTTGGCTTGGGTTAGCACTCCTTTGGTAATACAAACCTTTTACCCCATTCTCCCAAGCAAAAATCATTAGTTGATTAACTTCTTTCATTGGGGTCTTTGGTGCTATCATTAAATTAAGGGACTGGCCTTGGTCCAAATACTTCTGCCTCTGCGCTGCCTGTATAACAATTTCTTTCTGAGAAATCTCCTCAAAAGTCTTAAAGACTTCTTTATCATCATCTGACATAAAACTCAAATGTTGGACAGAGCCTCCTGTTTTCAGTATACCAAGCCAAACTTCATCTGTATCCTGACCATAATCCGCTAAAGCATCTTTCAAGTAAGGGTTCTTGTAAGTGAACTTTCCTTTCGCCAAATTCTTTACAAAGTAATTTGAGTTCAAAGGTTCAATCGAAGGAGAAACTTGACCTAAAATAAATGAGCTACTAGTTGTGGGAGCTATCGCTAAAGTAGTTGTATTCCTCCGCCAATACTTTTTAGCATATAAAGGTCCACCTAGAAGCTGGAATAACTGACCTGTAGCCTTGTCGCTTTTCTTCCTTATCTCTTTGAAGATAGAACTATTCTGCAATTTAGCTTCCATACTCTCAAATCCTATTTTCTTGCTTTGCAAATAAGAATGCCAACCAAGAACTCCCATGCCTAATGCTCTATGGCGTTTAGCGAAGTTATGAGAAGACTTCATAAAAGGAAGATCCTTGGTTTTTTGAATATACTCTTCCATAACCGCATCAAGGAACATTGTTAAAGTCTCAATAGCATCCGTCTTTACTATTTCATCCCACTGCACTAAGTTCAAAGAAGATAAACAGCAAACAAAAGACTCATCTTCTGTAGATGGCAAACTAATCTCATTACAAAGATTAGAAGCAAAGATCTCCATTGCGTTATCCTTATAACAATCAGGGGCTTGATTATTGGCTGTATCTTTAAAAAATAAGTAAGGATAACCTGTTTCAAATCTTTTTTTGATCACTGAAGCCCAAATCTGGCGCTTTTCGGGATCTCCACCAATCATCGATTTCATCCAATCATCTCCTACCGTCACACCAAAAGACATTTCTTGAATGGCATTACCTTCACTCCGTATCCTAAGAAATTCCTTAATGTCAGGGTGCTCTATCGGGAGGTAAGCAGCAAAAGATCCTCTACGAACGTTTCCTTGAGATACTACAGCCGCAACTTTATCGAACAATTCCATAAAATGGACTGCTCCTGATGATTCTCCACCAGAATTTATTTTTGCTCCACGTTCCCTCAGATCTCCAAAATAAGCCGAAGTCCCAGAACCATGTTTGGTTTGCATACCAACTTCCCCTTGTTTGGCTAAAATCCCATCCATACGGTCTGGAACATAGACACCATTACAAGAAATTGGTAATCCTCTTTCTCTACCAAAATTAGACCAAACGGGAGAAGCTAAGGAATAGAACCCCTGCTCCATATAAGAAATAAATTTATCAGCAAATCCATCGATACCCAAATAGCGTTGGGCTGTTTTAGCAATATCTTCTACTCTTTCTTCTGGAGTTTCTCCTTTTAAGTAACCTCTCTCAAGGAAAGTCCTTGAGTCCTCGTTAAGCCAATAATTTTTTGTCATTTAGAACAAGTCGTCTGCATTGTAAGTCTGGGAATTTTTTGAGTATTCCACGGGTCTAGAATAAAAGAAGTCAGTAGCATTATTGCCAAGTAACTCCTCTTCAAACCAGATGGTATCTTTCAGCAGGTTTTTGTCAACTTCAAAAGGCTCTTTAAATCCAATTTGTTGCATGGACTCGTTAATTCTATTTTTGATAAACTCCTTTAACACAATCGCGTTCAATCCTTTTTGACGTATTCCGTTGATCATCCAATCGACAATCTGACTCTCAGCTTCAAAAGCACATACAGCTTCTTGCGCTATTCTCTCCTCAAGCTCTTCATCAAAAAATTCTGGGTGCTCTTCACGGATAGTGTTAATAAGCTTCATGCCGATAAGAGCATGAAGGTTTTCTTCGTTCCTAGTATACTTCACTTGTTGATCAGTGTCTTTTAGGACATTTTTGTTACGAGCAAACCAGTTTATGACGTAAAATTGAGAAAACAACGACACGTTTTCTACGAAAAGGGTGAATAGGATTAAAGCATAAACATATTGCTTCTTATTATTCTTATAAAACTTATGGGTATATTTACGTAAATAGTTTACTCGACCTTGGATGAAATCCAATTTCAAATTTTCCTCGAAAACTTCCTCTAAACCAAGAACTTCAAGAAGCCTCTCGTAAGCATTGTTATGAATAACCTCTACGTTAGCCATCACAAATCCTAAATCACTAAGGGAGGGGTGCGGCAAGTTATCTCCCAATTTACTCCAAAACTTTTTAACCGCAACTTCTATCTGGCCAATAGCAGACAGAGTCCTCACAATTATTTCTTTTTCTTGATCATCTAGGGACACGTTGAAATCTTGTATATCAGAAGCAAAACTGAACTCTTTGTCAGTCCAAAACCCGTTATGCATTGCCTCAATAAAATCTCCAGCCCATGAATAATGGTCTGGCTTGCGTGATACTTGCTCTTCAAAAATCATGTCTCATCTATTTACACTACAGGGAGTTCTCGGCAAGAAAAAAAGAAACTATTTTTGGCGAAGCCCTTATTAATATGAACGTAGTGAATATTAATAACTACGAACCCTTACAGTTACGTTACTGTAACGTAACTACCAAGTCGAAACTCACAACGAGCGACTCCATTACGGATTATGAGAAAAAAAATCAACCTGTCAAGAAAAAAAATTTTACTTGAAAAAAAGCCGAAAATGTAGATTATATTTCCCAGAGCAACAATGAATTATTCAGAAGAATCAGATCCTAAACTAACAGAGATGGTCAAACAAGACGACAACGAGGAGGCTTTATGTTGTCTTATCAATAGACACTCTGGGATATATGCTGATATGGTGAAGAGGTATGCTTATAAAACTCTCTCTAACCATGAAATTTTTGATCTCATGAACGAGAAAGACTACATTATTTACAAAGCCGCTCTGGAGTATGACGAGGAAAAAGCGAAATTTTCCACCCATGTCGGGAACAAAGCAAAATATCTGTGTTTAAGCAAGAAGACCGCTAATAAAAAGAATAAAAAAACATTGTCCTTTGATTCCATCGATTTTTCTAAAAAAAGCGATGATCTATATCCAGATGAACGATGTGAAATTAGCGAGAGCTTTGCTTCCATAATTAATTTGATAAATGGTCACGAAGACGAAAGGGTAAAAGTAATTTTTAAAGAAAGATATTTTGGGGGAGAAAAGGGGAAACTTAAAACTTGGAAAGCTATTGGTCAAAAAGTAAACTTGTCTGCTCAAGGTTGTATAAACATACATGATAAATGTTTAGTGGAATTCCAAAAACAAATAAAGAAAAATGCGTAAACTTAATTTTGATGCCCCGTTTAATTCCCTTAGCTTAGGGAACGTATCTTTAAATTTTTTGAGAGAGTTGATTAAAAAAGACTTGGATTTAAGCTTGTTCCCAGTAGGAGACAGAATTAACCTAGAAGCTTATGATAAATTAGGGGAAAATGTAAAAGATATAATCCCAAAACTAACCGGGAAAAGATTTAAAAATTTCGATAGAACTACGCCTACTTTAAGAGTTTGGCACATTAATGGGTCAGAAAAAAAGATTGGAGATCATCAATTTCTATATACTTTTTACGAAGTAGACTCACCTACAGAAGAAGAAATTGCGATTGTGAAAGCTCAAGATCACGTATTCTTTTCTTGCTCTGAAGCAGCTGAAACTTTTAAAAAGAAAGGTTGTGATAATGTATCCTATGTCCCCCTTGGATTTGACGAAGACTTTGGGGAAACGCGCAAAGAATATCTAGGAGACGATGTTATCCATTTCGGACTCATTGGGAAAATGGAACGAAGAAAAAACACTCAAGCACTAATTCAATTATGGTGTAAAAAGTTTGGAAACAACCCTAAATATCAATTAACCTGTCTTGTCAACAATCCATTTTTCAAAAAAGAACACATGGATCAATTAATTACTCAATCATTAGGTAATCAAAAATATTCTAATGTTAATTTCTTACCACATTTGAAGACAAACAGCGAAGTAAATGATCTAATTAATTCTATTGATATAGACTTGTCAGGATTGTCTAATGGAGAAGGTTGGAACCTACCTTCTTTCAATGCAACAGCCTTGGGCAAATGGTCTATAGTTAGTAATTGTAGTTCGCATAAAGATTGGGCGACTAATGATAATTCTATACTAATCGAGGCAGTTGCAAAACAACCCTGCTACGACAATATCTTTTTCAAAGAAGGTCTAACATGGAACCAAGGAAATTATTATCTACTTAACGGTCAAGATATCGCTGGGGCTATGGAGTTGTCCATACAAATGGCGAAGTCTGAAAATAAAGAAGGTTTGAAATTGCAAAAGAAATTCACCTACGAGAAAACAATAGATAAAATTCTAGAAAAAATTTATTAATATGCCTATATACATTTACAAAAACCCAGACACAAAAGAGTTCATAGAGATCATTCAAACAATGAGTGAAGAGCACATCTATGTAGATGAGTTTGGCCTAGAATGGAAAAGGGTTTTTACAGTGCCACATGCATCGATAGATACTAAAAATGACGCTTGGAGCCACAACGATTTTGTTGAGAAAACTGGCAAAATGAAAGGGACAGTCGGAGATGTGTTAGATTATTCTGCAGAATTATCTGAACGGAGAGCGCAATCTGATGGCAAAGAAGACCCTGTAAAAAGAAAAGCTTTTGATGATTACAAAAAACAAACTGGTAAACAGCATCTTTCAGATAGAAAGAAGGTCATAGATAACTCTAGAATTAGAGCTGAGTTAGATTAAGAAGTTTGGAAATTATCAAAAGCTATAGAACCAGTAAACCCATCAGCTATAAAAATCAATTTAGCAACATCAGGGTCGGCAACAGAATCAACAAGCAAAAAACCAGTCACGGCTTCATTTGCTGATAAAACATTCACAGAATCTGTCCCGAAGGTATTAGAGTAAGCTGTATTTAAATAAGCTGGCAAATCAGCAGGTTTGCTAGTAAACATCTCTACTTTTCTTTGTAAGCTCGCTCCAACTCCATGGTCTAGTGTAATATCTCCAATGACGATATCGCCAGTGACAGTTAGATTTCCAGTTACAGATAGGTCACCTAAGATATCTACATCGTTTGAGAATACAGACTCTGAAGACCCACGAAAATGAGCGTAGTCTTCGAAAATAACAGGATCTTCAAAGGCAACACCACTGTTGTTGGTTTGAAACGTGACTCCACTATTAAAAGCTATAGACAAAGAATCATTAGTAGGATTCGTCGGAGTAGAAACTCTGTCTGCTAAAACAACAGCGCCTGTTACTTGATCTGGGATGGAGAACCCATTCCCCCCAATAACAGTTAAATCTTGACCACTAGCTCCGAAATCTACATTTTGTCCATTAACCAATGTATTATAATCACCAGAAACAGCGATATTACTTCTTCCATTCAAGATAACATTGTTGGCCCCAGTAATAGTATTAGAGGCTCCACCTACAATTTTATTTGTTGATCCAAAAGTGTTGCTAGCATTTGAAGTTATAACTTCATCACTCGATACTGTTAATTTTCCAACAATATCGAAATCTCCTTCTAAATTAGTATTTATGTAGACTTCGACTCCTGTCGTTAGATCTGAGAATGTCAAATGACCACTTTGACTCAAAAAAGTGGGTAGTTGTAATTGTTGTGGTTGAATTTTGGTAAAAGCCATGCTACAATAGATTATCTAATCAACATTACACTTTTTCTATGAAATTTACACTTTATAAGCCAAACGCTAAAAATACAGGAGCCGCCTTCACCTTTGATTGCACTAAGGATCGGAAAGGCAAACCTGTTCTTTTTGTTTCAATGATTCTTCAACATAGTTGGAATAATGAACGGAAAACAGGCTCATTTAAGGAAAATGCAAAGAATCCAGAAAAATCTACGACAATCAAGCTGACAGAAATAGAAGCTGGGGAATTTCTGTCTTCTTTCAAGACAAGGATTCCTTTCGTAGGTTTCCACAAAACAGAAGAAAAGACTACAGTTATCAAACTGACTCCTTGGGATAAGAATAGAATCATCAAAGGCAAAGACAGTCAAGAAACCTTTAAAGCTCCAGCTTGGGGGTTGACCATAACAAAAAACTCCGCTCAGTATTTTAAACTCCCTATCGAACCCGGAGAATCTGAATGTTTGTCTGTCCTTCTAGATCACTACATAAAAGAAGGTCTTACCGCACAAGCCGAAGCCTACAAACAAGATCAGCCTAAAAAAACTTACAATAAATCTGAACCTAAGCAGTCCGTAGTTGAGGACGAAGATGATGATGTCCCGTTCTAAAACAAAAGTCCTGATACAATCAAATTATTCCCGAATGGTGACAGGATTCGGGAAAAATATGCGGAATATTCTTCTCGCCTTACACGAAGACCCAGATATAGAAGTTTTCGAAGCTGCAAATGGAGTCCCGTATGGGAGAGACATTATGACTCCTTGGGAAAGTTATGGAACTTATCCTTCAAATTTATCTATTTTAAAATTAATAGAGAAAGAACCTCAAAAAAAACGAGCAGCCCAATATGGATTTTATTGTATCGACGATATTGTAGAGAAAGTCCAACCTGATGTTTTTTTGGGGATAGAGGATGTTTGGGCTTTTAAAGAATACGAATCTAAACCTTGGTGGGACAAAACAAAAAAAATTATATGGACTACTCTAGATAGTCTTCCAATACTAGATCAAGCTATACAATTTGAACCTAAGTGTGACAAAATGTTAGTGTGGGCCACTTTCGCAGAGAAAGCCATGAAAGAACTTGGTCACAAAAATGTCTCAACTTTGCATGGTGCGGTAGATTATAGCCACTTCAAACCTTTAAAAAATAAAAATGAGCTTAGAAATCAGCATGGTCTTGATAGCGATTTCGTTATTGGTTTTGTATTTAAAAATCAATTAAGGAAATCTGTTCCAAATCTACTTGAAGGATTCAAACTTTTTAAAGATAAAAACCCAGAAATATCTACAAAGTTACTTCTTCATACAGATTGGGGAGAGAAATCTATGGGATGGGATATCCCTAGATATATCAAAGAAAAAAAGATTAACAACGAAGATGTGTTGGCTACGTATGTTTGTCACAAGTGTGATGATTATTTTATACAGCCTTACTTTGGAGAAGATAAAGATTGTTCTAGCTGCGGTTCAAAAAAATCTGTCAAAACAAAAAATAGTGGCAAAGGAGTTGGTGAGAAAGAGCTAAACGAAATTTATAACTTAATGGATGTTTACTGTCACCCATTCACTAGTGGAGGGCAAGAGATCCCAATTCAAGAAGCTAAATCTGCAGGTCTAATAACTTTAGCAACAAGTTATTCTTGCGGAACAGATTCTTGTTATGAACGGCAAGGAGGTATCCCTCTCAAATGGAATGAATATAGAGAGCCTAGCACTCAATTCATAAAAGCCTCTACCTGCCCCAAAGACATTAGTGATAAATTAAAAAAAGTTTATGAGATGGATGAAGAATCTAAATCTAAACTAATTCATAAAGGAATCAACTATGTCCACAAAAATTATTCGGTCTCGACTACGATAAATAAGTTAAAGAAGATTATCAAAAAAGTTAATGAGACAAAAAAACAAGTTCCCGAAAATCAAGAGGAAAGTCCAAAAGGAAGTCCAGAGAAAAAAATAAAAATACAAGACTTTTTAAAAGAGATTCCTTTGGAGAACAGGATAGCAGTTATTCTTCCTAGGTCTGCTGGAGATGTTTTAATTGCTAATTCTTTAATGGGAAATTTACAATCCTTATATCCAGACAAAAAAATATTTTTTGTTACTCAGCCAGAATATTATGATTTAATAAATGATAATCCATATGTGTATAAAGTAATACCTTACTCTCAATCTTTTGAAGATCTACACTCAATAGAAGGAAGAGCTGGTAACGAAGGAATTTTTGATATAGCATTCTTGCCTCATTGCATGACACAAAAAACCCATAGCTACATCCACAACGGGAAAGACAAAAATCAATTTGAATTAAGATGAGTCATTTAGCAGAAGTTTACGCAAAAGATCTGGGAGTCAAAATTGGAGAACCTATATTCAAGCCACATTTTTATCCTATCACCGAGGATAGTTATATCACTATTCATACAGACAAAAAAGTCCCTTCGAAACACTACGACTATTGGGAAGAAGTAATCATCTTAGTAAAAACCAAATTCCCCGATATTAAATTTATACAAATTGGAAATGGTAGCGAACCCCCAATAAAAAACGCAGATCAGTTTATTAAGACTGAGTCTGTAAAACAATGTGCTTACATCATTAAAAACTGTAAAGTTCATGTTGGAATAGATAGCTTGCCGATACACATAGCATCTAGTTTTAATAAAAAAATTGTCGGGATATACTCTCATACCTATGCTTCAACTTGTAGCCCGATTTGGGGAGATCAAAATAATTTTACTATCATAGAGTCTCATCGTAATGGGGACAAGCCGTCGTTCTCTGACAAAGAAAAATTAAAAACAATAAATTTAATTAAACCAGAAGAAGTAGCAAACTCTGTTTTAAAACATTTAGGGGGAGAGGAAACAACAAGAAAAACTTTATTTATAGGAGATAGGTATAAAGAAACTTATATTCATTTAATACCTGATAAGAAGTATGATCTTAAGGGTAAGAATATTATTATAAGATTTGATCTTCTACACAAAGAGGAAAATGTATCGCATTTATTTAAAAATAATAATTGCTTTATCTTGACTAAAGATAAAATTAGTCAAGATTTATTAAATGAAGGAGGTATCAAAAGCATTACTTACTTTAGCTCAGACTTTGATGAGGAATTTGTTTCGCAAGTGAAACAAAAAGGTATGGATCTTATACTCTATTGCGATAAAAAAGAAAATTTATCGGAAATGAGGTTAAAATTTTTCGACAATAAAGTCTTTTCTTACGATAAAGAGGAGAAAATAAAATCAGCAAAAAAGAAAGTTGATCTAAAAAATAAATTTAAATTGAAATCTTACGCTTTGTATATGAAAAATGGCGAAGCTTACGGTTCTTTATACGAAGCTCAAGGAAAAAACAATTTAGATGAAATTTATCTTGACCTTGAGTATTTAATGATATACCTTGATGGAGATGAGTGAGAGTAACGATTACGGCCCTAACGTTTACAAGAGAAATGAGCATGGTTTGCTCGAAAAAGTAACATATTCTTTTAATGAAGACGGTTCTGTAGACTGGAGGTCAATGGTTAAAGAAGAGTTCCTTTACCCAAATAAAGATTGGTTTGAAATGAGGAAGAAACCAGTTCCAAGTTCGGTAGATGGCCTAAAAGACAATCAATTGTTCATCATGCTTGGCGGCATAAAAGAATTAGCTAAACTGAGAGGTTTTGAGTCTGTGTCTTTTAATACAGAGAATATTTCTGAAGGATATGTTAAAGCAACCTGCAGAATCAAATGGATGCAGAATTACGAAAGTGGGGGCATTTCTTCATCTTACGAAGATGTTGCGAACGCTTCTTTTGATAACACCTCTTCTTTTGCTTCTAAATTTTTAGAGACTATAGCTTGTAATAGAGCATTCGTCCGTTGCGTCAGAAACTTCTTAAATATTCATATTGTTGGAGCAGACGAAATCGACAAATCGAAAGAAGGTAGCTCAGTGCCTTATATTGAAGCTTCAAGTGACGAGATTCACTCAGTAGCCTCTCTATCGCCCCACGCTCAACTCAGAATGATTTACGTAGACGAAATGAATGGAGGTTCATTCGAAGACTTCAAAGAGCTTCTAAGGCAGTTCTGGACGGAAGGAAAGTATAAGAATCCAGACGCCAAAGACTGGACTCAGTTTGACGATATCCCTGTCAAAGAAGCTCGTAAAATAAGGGCGTTATTAAAGAAATTATAAAGAAAGAAAATTCTTTTGAGACGCTGAGAATTGACCCCTCAAAGGACTAGAGAGGTGGCCTTGACTATTCTTATCTATAAATAGTTGGTCATCTGGTCTCATTAAATTTAGTGTAGATTCATTAATTGTTGTCGTTACTCCTTCAGATCCCAAACGAATAGACAAAGAAGATATCGTAATCTTAAATTTAGAAGGCATATTGAATCCGACCAAAGTCCTGCTAGAAGTTTGTGTTAATCCCCCTAAAGCATTGGAGTAATATCCTGATGCTCCCTCTAAAGCTTTAACATCAGATAATGATCCGCTTTTTATATCTAATTTTATAGGATTTAGAAGATTCCCAGTCGCCCCATTATTTCTTATGGAGAAATATCTTATATCAAATCTTTCTCTAATCTCGTCTAATCTTTGCTGAATAGCATTAAGCCCTGCTTGAGTAGAACTCCTATTTTCTTCTTCATCTTTTCCAATATCATCTTCAAGTTCATCTAAAGGCTTTTTACTCCTCACATAATTAACTTTAACACTTTTCGCTTTATCTTGATTTTCGGTTACATGATCCCAGAGTTTGACAGAACCTCTGACTAGTCCTATGACCTTCGCCACTAATTTTTTGTCTATTGCAAGCCATTTTGCACCGCCAACGCTAATCTCTTGATAGGTAGTTCCTTTTACCCATTGATCCCATTTAAATTTTTCTAAAGGGAAATCTCCTGTATTAACTTTATTCAGAGAGTGAACACCAACAAATGCATAAGAGTCATTATTTATTTCTCCCCTAATTCTTCTGTCTCCAAAGAGGGTAGCCATATCTATATCTGTTAGTTCAAATTTTTTCAAAAAAGTGACCACATCTTGTAAACCATCAGCGTCTACAATTTTCGCCCTATCCTTCCCATAAAGCTTGTGAGGCCCATCTATAGTTAAAGAAGCATTCTGCCAACTCATTCTTCTAGCTTTCCATCTATTATACCTATGAGAGAGATATATATTACTAGTTAAAGTATTGTAACCTAGCTGTAACGTTTCATATATATCTTGTTTTGCGGGCATTTCATACTCTCTATAATTTTCACCTTGAAACAAAGGAATGAAGTGACAATTATCTAAATTCATTGTTTTACCAAAGGCATCTCTATATTTTTGAGCATTTTTCCCCGCCACCTTCGGGTGTTCAAGGGTCAGCCAATCGGCTT
>Ga0233432_10005069_pt1 | contig 11535 bp, 9 predicted proteins | sample SI_122_August201_6_FD_179870 | JGI IMG/M metagenome (GOLD analysis project Ga0233432, IMG submission 179870) | Seawater microbial communities from Saanich Inlet, British Columbia, Canada - SI_122_August2016_10_MG | ecosystem: Environmental > Aquatic > Marine > Inlet | place: Canada: British...
CTGCTTCAGGTTTCCCTTCAGCACGCCGTGCAATTGAAAAGCCTGGCGGGTGGTAAGCTTCAAGGTACCATCGGCAAACTCGTCCGACAAACGGTCGATACCAATCCATTGAGAAGGAGTGCAGACGCCACCTGGGACGCGAACACGAATCATAAAAGAAAATGCTTTCTCCTTCTTTTCCTTGATTAGGGCAGTTCGTTTATCCCGATCGTCCTGCAAATAAGTTCCGTGAAACTTGGTAAGCTGGGAGTCATTGGGAGAAATAGCACCTGTGGAGGTATCGGAGAGGCTCTCCGCAATCGTACCACGCAGGTAATCACTCTCTTCTTTTATGCTTTCGTTTTTGGAAAGCTTTTCGGGTGGGTTTGCTTCAGACATAGTTAGGGAGTGTTATCATGTGCATTTTTGATAAAGATGCAAGTGAGGGAAGAGAGAAACACTAAGCATCCGAGAACTCAGTGTCATCGAGTTGAAGAGAAGGGTGGAATGACAATCTTTGGTTTTCATTAGACCAAAGACATCTTTGATCTATCTCGGCGGCATAGGCAATCATTGATGCATTATCTCCAGTATGACGCATTTCAGCCGCAAGGAAATGTAAACCCTCCGCATCAGAAAGTTCCTCCAATTTCGATCGCAGCAAACTGTTGTTTGCAACTCCTCCGGAAAGGCCGAAACTTTTAAACTGGTCAGATTTCAGCACCTGTTGCGACTTGCTCACCAAGTGATCGATCGCTGCACATTGGTAGGATGAGCAAAGATCAGTGTAACGATTCTCGATTTCTTCTTCTTTCATCTTTTCCAAGGTATAGAGTAAACTGGTCTTTAGACCAGAAAAACTAAACTTCATTTCGTTCTTTCCAGGAAAAGATCGAGGGAAAGGAAAGGCTCGTTCATTTCCACCCCTCGCTCGTCTCTCAAGCTCAGCACCTCCGGGATAAGGGATACCCAAGAGCTTTGCCCCCTTATCCAAGGCTTCACCCGCCGCATCATCGACAGTCCTTGCTAAAACCTCAATTACTCGGTCTTCACCCATGCGAAACAAGAGCGTATTTCCTCCCGAGACCAATAAGCCGAGATGGGGCAAGAAAGCTTCCCAGTTTGCATCACCCGAAAGACCTAAACCCATAAACGGTGAGAAGGCATGCCCCCGAAGATGATTAACCCCCTGAACGGGAATTCCCCAAAGTAAACCAAGAGTCTTCGCCACAGACAAACCTATCCCGAGGCAACCAATCAAACCCGGGCCACAGGTAACGGCAATTCGGGAAATCTCACCTGGCATTTCATACTTACTCCTAACCAAGTCCAAAAGCGGAGAAAAATGAGCCAAGTGCTCGCTTACAGCCAAATCCGGGACCACACCTCCGTAATCTGCATGACTCTCAATCTGACTATGAATCCACTCGTCCAGAACGCCTTGCCTGGGATCAAAGAGAGAAAGTGCGGTTTCGTCGCAGGAGCTTTCGATTCCCAAAATCATAGAATCTGAGTTTTATTGACTGGTAGCATTCAATTCAATGGCCAACAGATCGATCGCTTTGGATTTTTGGAGATCGGGGATAGGAGAAAAACCAAAAAGTTCCTCAAACTCCCGACTCGACAAGCTGGGATCTCCATATCTTTGCATTCGCAGCTTTGTTTCGTTTGCATCACTGCATAGCACCTCAACATCGGGCTCAATACCCTGTTCGTGTATTGTCGACCCATCGGGAAGAAAGTACATGGCCGTCGTAAGCCGAAGTCCCGAACCATCGCTCAAGGGAAAGATTGTTTGAACCGAGCCTTTGCCATACGATTGCTCACCCACCAAACGGGCTCGCCCAAGCACCGAGAAGGCTCCCGCAACGATCTCCGAGGCACTTGCGCTCCCCTCATTGAGCAGGACTACGAGAGGCTCAGAAATCAGCTGCCCCTTGGCAGACCTAAAATCCCTCAAGCTCAACCCCTTCCTGCCTTTTACGGATACGATCAACCGATCTTTTTCAAGAAAGATATCGGCCACTTCAATGGCAGCCGAAAGCAGTCCCCCTGAGTTATCTCTCAGGTCCAGAATCAAACGCTTCATGCCTTTACTCTTCAGTTCACTCAAGGTTCCTTCCACTTCCAGGGCTGTACGCTCCGTAAACTGAATGAGATGCAAGTACCCCGTTCCATTTTCATCGACTGTGGCATTTTCTACTGATGAAATTTCAATTTCATCTCGTCGGACGCGAACGGTTTTATTTTTGCCATCCAAGGCAAGGAGTAAAAGATCGACGGAAGTGCCTTTCTCTCCTTTGACCTTCGCACTAATCTCATCAAGCTTCCAACCCTCTACCGATTCCCCGTCAACCTGCAAGATAAACTCACCAGTTTTCAACCCTGCTTTTTCAGCTGGTCCCCCTGGGAAGACTTTTGCGAGCAAGACTCCTTTGTCAACCTTTCGAATCATTACACCTACCCCCAAGTATCGCCTATGGGTATCGTCCTGAAAAGCCTTGTACTCTATGGGGGGGTAATAACTGGAATGACGATCCAAGCTGCTTACCATTCCATCGATCGCACGATCGGCAAGCTCTTTGAAACCTGATTGATTCTCATCAACATATTTTGAATGAGCCAAGCGAAGAGATTCCTCAAACCGGTTCAATGCTCCCCAATAGCCAGGATAGAACACTGCTCTCATTTCGGGATTAACGAATACCATAGCTAGACCAAACCCAATTCCACCAGAAACCAATAGCGCAATTACTTGGTACCACGATACCTTCCACTTAACTACTCTCTTGAGTTTCACGGATAAGGGCTTATCCAACCCTTTTGACGATGCCAACGACAAAGCACACAAAACTTGTACTTGATTCCTTCATCGAACGCCTAGGCGATCGCGAGGTCATGCCTTTTGACGAATACGTCGATTTTGCACTCTACGATAGCACAATGGGGTACTACACGACCCCCAAGGCACGGGTCGGACGATCAAGCCAAAGCGATTTTATAACATCTACCTCCTTCGGTATTCTTTGGGGCGAATTGATTGTGGATGCCTGCAAAAATATTCTTGGTAGCGAGAACCTTATGAATTACACCTTCGTAGAAATTGCCGCTGAGCCCGAACAATCTGTCCTAAGCGAAATCGATCACCCTTTCGGAGAAACCAAAATCATAAGGTTGGGTGACCCTCAGGATATTCCATCACCTGCGATCGTTTATTCCAACGAATGGTTGGATGCGCAAGTTTTCAAACGTTTTTGCTTCAACCCAGAAAATAAAAGTTGGCGAGAAATGGGCGTGGCCTTGGAAAAAGGATTGTTTCGAGAAAAACCAGTGAATACATCTCTTTCGTCAAAACCACCTATTGATTTCCCTGAGGAATATTCCACACCCTATCAAATCGACTGGCCTTCGGGATCCATTCAGGCACTTGAGCTTTTATGCAGCAAAAAATGGTTCGGCCTCTTCCTTACTTTTGACTATGGTCTGCCAAAAGAAATATTGTTTAGGGAGAGACCTGAGGGAACAGCAAGATCCTATTATCGTCATCAAATGAGATGTAATCTCCTCTCCAAAATCGGCGAGCAGGACATAACCTGTCATCTTTGCTGGGATGAATTGGTCCGTGTTCTTGAGCATTCGAAATTTAATCATCCCCAACTTGTCACCCAGGAATCATTCCTCATGAATCATGCGAGTGAGAAAATAAAGGAAGTCTTATCTATTTCTACGGGAAAACCGACACCACAAACCCAAATTCTTAAGGAACTTCTTCACCCCCTCCGGATGGGAAACAAATTTAAGGCCCTGTGGGGAATTCGTGTAGATGAACGGAAAATACTTACTGAGTGAATTCAGGGCAAGACTGCCCCCAACCGATCGGAGGGATCAAAGGGGCGACCAATCTCGTATAAACGACGAATAGAACTCTCATCATAGGCAACCTCGAAAAGGACGAACTCATCAATGCTTCCCTTGAGTGAAACTCCCAATGGAGATGAAGGATCGGCACTCGAACCCGAATGACCCAATAGGGATTTTTCAAAATTGAGCGGATGCATATGCTCAAGTTTCTCCTTACTAAAAGAACGGCCATCAACATAATGAACGATCATCTTCGTATCTGAATCATAAGTCGTGGCGATGTGAGCCCAATGCCCAATTCGATCCTTCCCAAAAGCAACGGCCGACTCATAGATCTCGACATTTTTTGTTGAGGTAACACGTAATGCAAGTTGCCCCATCGGATTGATTGACCAACAAGCTGCCCCAGGGAAATTTGGTTCAGTGCAAATCACGGGGGCTACCCTTGATGGTAGGGTATCGATTTTGATCCAAGCAGCAAGGGTTGCCGATTTTAAATGCTTAGGCAGATTCAATCGAACAAGATCATTGTCACGCTTGAAGGATAATGCCCCTTTCCCCGCCCAACGACCTTCCTCCCACTTACATCCAATTACAGCACCATTGGTAGGTGCGTTCTTGGCCGTGCTCTCATCTCTCAACAAGCGGGACCATGGACTATGATTATCAAAACTGAAATAAAGGCGTGTCTTCGGATCTTGTGCGATTTCCTTACTCAAATCGACCCAAGCAGCATGCCTTCGCTGGGACTCTTCCATAGACCTGTAAGCCAAATCCGCCTTACCCATAAATGGTTCGGTCGGCATCTCCACCCATCTGGGATGGCCATAAGGATCAATAAAAATAGACTCGCCTCCTGAGATTTCACGGAAAATATCCTCATCTGCCTCAGTTTTGCCTTCATACAGAACTTTGCCTTTATAAACAAAAACTTCCGTTGATCCACCTTCATGAACATGCAACCCGAACTCCGTGCCAAGATCGATAATCTTTCCTTTTGGCACCTCGATAGCAAAGCCAGACGCAACTTCAGGCACACTGGCTCTCAATTTACCGATCGCAAGGGCTCCTCCATTGGGACTTATGATCTCAAATTCAACTGGTCCTTCCAAAACTACGATCGAACCTTGCAGAAATTCAACCTGAGCCAAACCGCTTGCCAATTTAAGAACGCACGGCTCCAAAGTGTTTCCAGATTCAGGTCGGATCGAAGAATCTTCCGCCCACTCGACACCAACTGTTTTCGTGAGAACAGCGACGGTATCGGCGATGAAATTTACTGGCTGGTTCTGAGAAAGAGAATCCTCCGCAACTTCCATTTCTAGTACCTCTTCTTTGTCGACGAAAACTCGAGGAAGATAAAAACCCGCGACTAACAAAGCTGCAATTAAAAGGACAGGGCGAATAAACTTAATTATAGTATCAAAGGAGGAATTTTCCTTGACCTCAATGATCTCGTCACTCAGTCGTTCGTCCGCATAATGAACCAAACTCGACGACATATCCATGAAGTAAACATAGGTCTTTCTCACTTCCTCAGAATCAGCAATCCACTGTTCGAGTTTAGCTTTTTTAGAAGCTGACAAATTATTTTCGACCAAGCCATCCAACAGCTCGTGCAGTTCCAATGTTTCCTCGTCTGTAAGACTCATCTTGCTTGCTCCGCTGAAATTTCAAAAGAAACGCAATCAAAGAGTGCTTTGCGAATACGAGTCAGGGCTTTGTAGGCACCTTGTATAGTTCGACCACAGGCTTGAGCGGCCGCCGTTACATTTTTTCCTGACTCGTAACGTGTGAGAACCATTCTGCGGTCACGGTCGTTGAGCTTTTGTAGGCAACGAGAAAGAGCACCATGACGATGATCGAGTTCCTCCTCCATTTCTCCTCGGGTTTCAGATATGACATCCAGGACTTCTTGATTGAAAACGATTTTAGAAGTGGCGAATTTTTTTCGGGCCGCACGGACCTTCCAATAGGCTATTTGGCAAGCCCAAGAGTAAAAATTCGTGCCTATCTCAAAATCCTTGAACTTTTCACAAATCGTCAAGCTAGCTTCCTGCAAAATATCCTCCGCATCACTTCTCGAGGGAACAAGGGTATAAATGTAGGCAAAAATCCTTCGCTGATAAGTCATCATCAGTTGAACCAATTCGGCAGATGGATCTGGAGAAGAAGATACCACGAAAATTTTCAGGCAGCTTGCTTGACCTTGCGGACTGCTGACTTTTTCTTGGTTGCTTTGCTGTCAAACTTATCAAATTTGTCAAGACCCCGACGACTCACTTCCTTCAACGCCTTATCGAGACTTTTCGATGCAAGCTTGACCGATTTTGACTTGGGTCTAGTGTTCTTGGACTGAGGCAGCTCGGTCATTCGGTAATAAATAGTGCCCCCGGGCGATTGAGTGAGGCGGGAGGTTAGTTGCACATTTTGCTTCCGGCGGCGCTTGATGCGCTTCACACTGTTAGGTGGATGGTTTTCAGTCCCAACGCTTTCGTCCCTCGCTAACTCGCCATCGGCTTCGCTAAGAAGTCGTTCAAGGGTAATGTCGTCAAGATATTTGTGCCCCAAGTCATTGCACGCAAAATCTTCATCATAAACAACTTCCTCGTGCGGATCGTCCACTGTCATTATCTTGTGAGCAGGACCTAAAACGCCTTTAAAGTCCTTCCAAAACCATTGCACGGCTTTTTGAACGGCTTTTTTACGACTGTTGCCATAAATTGATTTCTTGGCGATGAAAGTCCTGTCTGGACCTAACCTAGCCTCTATGAGGTATTTGTTATCGTATATGAGGCGGAAGTAATCTTCGTAAGAAATGCTAAGATTGATTTCGTACTTTAGGAAGTCGTTGACTTTCATCATGGCTGGATCTCCTTTCGGGCGTTAATGGATTAAAACAAGTTACACTAACCCAATAGCCCGCACCTACTTCATTAGGACAATGAAAGGCAGCACCCTACATCAAACCCATTGCATCAATCTGACAGACAATAACTTAAATGAATTTTTTTTATTCTAAAATAAGGGCTTGAACTTCCTTCTTCAAGCGATTCCCAATATCAGAAGAGAATCCTACATGAACATGCCGAACCTTTCCTAGCTTATCAATAATCACGGTTTGAGGAATACCTTCTACCTTGAAACTTTTCCCTGCAACCGCCTGCGGATCAAGTGCGACAGTTAAGTTTTTCCATTTCTTTTGTTTCAAGAATTTCATGATTTGCTTGGCCTGCTCCCTTTGGTTGACTGCAACAAAGACCACCTTGTCTTTAGGAAAGGAGGAAGTGGCTTTCATCAATTCCGGCAAGGCCCGTACGCAGGGTCCACACCAAGTGGCCCAGAAGTCCAAAACAACCACTTTTCCCTTGTGTTCGGACAAGTCGAATTTCGCGCCGTCCAAGAGAGTTGTCTTGACCGATGGTGCTGGCAAACCAACCAAAGAATCAGAATCTTTTTCAGAAACGGAAGCCTTATTACTTTCAGATTGGGCAAGACCAGCCATTCCTGCAAATTCATCCAAATCAGATGGAAGAACCTCTACTTTAACCAAAACATTCTTTTCCAAAGCCTGAGTCTTAATTCTGTTCAAAATCGCGGGGACTTGAGCTCCTTGTTGGGATGCCGCCAATTGAGCCATCCCCAAGCCCCCTTGGGCTACAGTCCACAACCCGAGGGCCGATTGGGAATCGACGCAATTTAGACAAATTTCTAAACCCATGGTCTCTTTTCGAAAACTGATCGCAATGCCAAGCTCTCGGACGCCTTTGATCGCATTAGCCAATCCCGCGAAGAGAGGGTTTTGCTGGTCGAAATTCATTTCCGGTCTCTCCCATATGGAAGGAGGGATCCTCAATGCAAGGGTCACTTGTCGATCCTTGGCCATGGCATCAAGACATATGAAGGTAGCAACTTTTTCCCCTTTTTGATAAGACATGACCTGAGAAGGGAAACCCACCGATAAAACCGAACCTTTTCCATTGGAAAGCTTTCTCATGACCATAAGCATGTCCGAGTCAATACTGGGTTCATCCATAAGCTCTTTGGGTATTGTGATGTAAGTTGAACCTCCTTTGGTTTTACGGGTTGCCTCGACTTTTTTTCTAGCCTCAACCCCTTCTTCTTCCTCTAATCCATCCATCATCATCTTGAGCAGTGCATCGAAGTCCACCTCGCTTTTGGTCTTAACTACAACGACAAAACCAACTTCCGATCCGACCTTAGGTGCACGACCCTGAATTTCAGCTTCCATAATTTTCTCAAAACCATTGGCAGATATTTCAATGCTTTCGATGTCTTCTGGCTTGAGACCGGTGAGCTTGGTAAATTCCTTAAAATCATCATCTGATTGGGCCTGATTGAACATCATCTTTGCCATCGGAAACTTTTCTTCGACGATTTTCACAAAACCGCTCTCTATGATAGAGGTAAGATCAACACGGAAAGTAAAATCTTCGGCAGGTTTGCCCAAAAGAAGACCTAAGGGAGCAAGGATAAGGAGAGAGAGATAACGGTAGTTCATGTATTTTGGAGTTTCTTGGGTTCTTTAAAATTAAAGTTGGAGCGGCGAAAAGTGTGTAACCTTACTGATCATAACGATAGACATTGGTTTGTCTAACTTGAAAGCCGAGAGACTGATAGAGTTTATTGGCAGCCTCGCGAGAAGGACGGGACGTCAAATCCACTGCCTTGGCCCCGAGTTGCTTGGCTTCCTCCATGGCATGACGCATGAGGCTCTTGCCCACCCCTTTGCCTCGAGCGCCACCATCAACCACCACATCTTCCACCCAGGCCTTCGTTCCAGTTGGAATAGAAAACACGACCAAGCTAAGCATCCCGTGAATATGGTCACCTTCCTTTGCAAGGTAGAGGCGAGTGCATTCCAATGAGGCAAGTTCCTGCAAGCGTTCAAGTGAAATCAGTTGAGCTGATTGGGACAACTGGGGAAGCAAATGATTAATCGAAGACAAAATATCCTCATCGACTTCGACCAATTCTAATATTTCGATCATATAAGGGTAAGAGAATTAAAATTAAACAAATAATATCATTTATAGCAGGAGGATGGCTATTACAAAAAACTACTGAAAACAGAACAAGGACTTGAATGTAGAACTCTATCCCTTAGTCGCAGAATAAATCCAGGCCTCGTTTCCCGAACGCATCAACGCAACCGTTCTTTGGTAATCATCAACTTCATATTCATCGGCTCGGGCAAGCTCTTCCTCGGTAACTTCAAAAATCATCCCCGCTACTATTTCGTCTGGATCGTCCGATTTCACTAGAATGGGATGCTTGTCCGTGCCACTCTTCTCGATCACCGCTTGATCCTTGATCTTGAGTTTTTCGACCTTGTAGCCATGCAGTTCCTCCTTCGTACCGGCAAGAATTCTTCCGAAAAGGGATTCCTGCACTTGAGGCAGTTGCAAGGTTCCGTATGAAAAGAGTTTCTCCATTTCAGATAAGAAGGATTGGGTTTACTCGACCTTCAGACCGATGCTTTGCGAATGGCTGTTGAACTCGGGGGCGTACATGCACTGCACGTTGGTCATGCCCGTCTGGTACTCCCCGCGGTGCTGAACCCGGACGGAATATTCGAAGACGTAGGTTCCCTTTGGAAGGTAATCCAAGTAGAAGTGCGAAGCCGTGTCCCGGGTGGACTCGTAATAACCAAGTCCGTCCTGATACTTGTAACGGGAAAGGACATTGACTGGTTCGGTCCCGCTTCCGCGGTGATCCTTCATATGAACGTACTCCATGTCCCGGTCGGTACGCAGCTCGATTCGGACGACCAATTTGTCCCCCACCGCAACCGGTCCGCGGACTGGTGAGATGACAGGACCCTTCTTGGTGTATTCCTTGACGTAGAGAGCCTTCTTGATCTTCAAGGGGGTGCCCTCATGGGGCGTGATCTTGGAGATGTCCTCCATGTACTGCCAGTGCACGCTTCCCCAGGCTACGCCCTCGTCCACCTTGGTCACGGTCACCTTTCCAAAGTCCGGCTTGATCTCGGGACCAACGAAACGCTTCTCGTAGAACCCGGTCCCGGCCTCGACGTTCTCGGGCTTGATCGGCGCCATATCGGCGAGGGATACCTTGACCAGTTCGTCGGAGGCAAGCAGGTCGCTCCCCCGCAGAACAAGGGCATAGACCGCATCAGCGGTCGCCTTGGTGGTCTTCCAGTCCTGAGTCTGCTTCTGCTTGAGCAACCAGACCTTGCAGTCCTCGACAGACTTCTGATCGTTCATGACCTCGTCAAAGGCCTCGATCATAACGGCTTGGGTCTCGATGGGCGCCCGGTGCCACCACCAGGACAACTCCTCGTCCCTCCAGAACATGCCCATCTCCTCGTCACTGACCGAGCGCTCCTTGAGCGAACGCATGATGGCTTTGGGCGTATCCTTATCCTTGCCAAAACGCTGGAGAGCAAGAGCCACGTGCCCCTGTGACTGACGGTTGCCCAGTTCGAGCCAATATTTCTTGGCCTGTCCCAAGTAGTAGTCCACCGCCTCCTGGGCATTGGGGTTGATCTTCTGTTGCTTGAGGAAGAAACTGCGCCCGTAAAGGTACAGGGCAATGGTGGAAGACATGTGATTATCCCCCTTCTTTCCGTGCTTAAGCACGCTACGGTAGGTCTTGTTGATCCAATTGTCCAAACGGTTGAGGGACTTGATGGCCAGGGAAGGATCGACGTCCACCCCTAGATGCCCCAACCGGCCGAAACCCGTCGTAATGTAGAGGGTGATGTAGTCGTTCCCACGCCCACCCGGGAACCACGGCCAGGATCCGTCGCCCAATTGCATTTGCTTGAGCTTCTCAAAGTTCCGGCGTTCCTCGTCATTGAGACGGTTGTCGTCAAAAAGAATACCCACATTTCGGCGGGCCTCGCTCTCGCTCTTCGCTTGGCGGACCCAAGGCGTTTCCATCAATGCGACCGACTTCAGGTCCTCGTTCTTTTCCAAGGGACTGTCCAAGGTCTTGGTCCCCTTCCACTGGTCGAACACGCGCCGGATCTTGGGATCGGAATTGGCGATCTCGCGGGCCAAAGAGTTGGCATAGAGACGGTTGAAAGTCTGCTCGGAACACTCATGAGGAAACTCCATCAGGTAGGGCAAAGCCATCACGGCATACCAGGATGGGTTCGAAACCATCTGGACGGTGAAGTTCTTGTGCTGCAGAGTCTTGGAATTGCCCGATGCGATCAGCTTGGCGAAGTTGAACTTCTTGGTCTGGGCCCCGCGAATGGGCAGGGGCATCGACTCGGTCACGAAGATCCGTCGAGAAAGGACGGGCAGGTAGCCCTCCTCACCATCGGAAATCTTGCCCGTTCCACCAATTGCTTTATAGGTCAAAACTCCCATGTCGTCGGGAACGGAGATCTTCCATGAAAAAGTACGGGATTGCTTGGCCGGGATCTCGAAAGCTTGATCGACAACCTTGTTCCCGAGACGCGTATCCACCCGTTTATTGGTGCGGGCATCGTTGAAGGTCAGGCGAACGGCCCCCTTCTGAATGGTCGGAGACTGATTGGATACCTTGACCGTGAATTCGATCCTATCCCCCTCTCTCAGAAAGCGGGGCGGGTTGGGCTGGACCATGATGTCCTTGGCCGTGACCATGCTGTCGGTGAGGAATCCCGAGCGCATTTCCTTGTCGTGGGCGAACCCGAGAAACTTCCACTTGGTCAGGGCCTCG
>Ga0233432_10005079_pt1 | contig 11517 bp, 10 predicted proteins | sample SI_122_August201_6_FD_179870 | JGI IMG/M metagenome (GOLD analysis project Ga0233432, IMG submission 179870) | Seawater microbial communities from Saanich Inlet, British Columbia, Canada - SI_122_August2016_10_MG | ecosystem: Environmental > Aquatic > Marine > Inlet | place: Canada: British...
TGTTATTCCTCCCCATACATATTTAGTGGTGTAGTCGGTGCGTCGTCCAACATGTCGGGCAGATCATCGTCTTCCGCATGGAGACCCAATTCGGCTAAGTGTTCCACGATCTCTTCTGGGGTCTCGTCTGCTTCGTTTGCTATCATTTCTTTCTCTTCGCTTATTGGACATTCCCGCCAATAGTCTCCACTCTTCCGCCATGGATCGCAAACGCCCCTCTTTAAGACACAATTCGTGTCACGTTGAGCCTCTTTTATTTGAGGAAATAAAGAGGTGAGATGAGGTTATCTAACACTTGATGGATGAATCATGAAGCCTTGGCTAGCAGCCGTCACCACATGAAATTAAGTCCAGCCAGTGCTCCATGATAGAACGCGCTGCCAGAACTGTTGAGTCCAGTAGCTATGGTCGTCCCTGACAGGACTTCGGGCTGGTCTCCGGCCACACCAATGCCATTTAACCAAAGCAGTTGATATCCAAGCTGGATGCTAATAGCCTCGCTTATCGAATATGCCAAATGTGTACTGAGGTCACCCGCAAATGCAATCTGATTACGAAATACACTGTTTTCATTATCAATGGTTCCAGCTGGTGTTCCATCATCCCATCTTCCTAAACACTGGTTGCCATACAGTCCAACTTTAGGACTACAGGAAAATTTCCACCTAGATGAGTTTCTGATAAGTGGAAAGTCAGCTCCCACTTGCCAGCCGTAGAGATTGTTTTGAGCATTCCAATTCCAGCTAATGGTTTGAGTTCCGGTTACATTGGTTCCAACAAGTCCTAGCGTGTCTGAGACTTGTAGCCAACGAAAACCCGTAAGCCATCTTATTTGACTCTCTTCTACTGTGTGATAGAGGTTCGCCTCAAAACTATAAAGCCTTGAGGTGTAGCGAGCATCAACATTTTGGGTGTTGGATATTGATCCAGGAGATGTGGGAAAAGCCCATGTGACACCGGTTGTTGGTGTGAATATTTGAGCAGCCATGGACTGAACATCAAAGTAACGAAAACCGACGGCATCAAAAAATAAATCTTGATCTCGATATTTTATCCCCGAAATATCCGGTCCAGCGGCAGTGTTAAATCGAAAGCTACTCGCGTTAAGCAGATCACCAGGTTGTGGCAAACGCTCAATAAGAATTGGACTGCTAGAGAGTGTGTTTCGCGTCAATATGGCTGCGCCCACATCAAGTTGCCAATGAGCGGGGGACTTGTTCACATGCAAAATGTTCTTATACAAAACATTCTGTGTGGGTCTTAGAGATGTTTCAATTAGGGCTTCATCAAGTGATGGTGTTGTTTCGTCACTTGCCGAGATGGAAACATTAGTACACACCAAGAGCAGAAGCATTGTGAAAGCCGAGTATTTCATTTAATCGCCGCCTGATAAATAGAGCCACCAAGTATGAACATAACTTGAGAGGTGATATCGGCTATTAAGATGTGTCGAGGGAACAATTACGTTAAAGATGAACTCATTAACCTTATCATCAGTCTTTGCCTCATTTGGAAGATAATATTCTTATCTTTCAAAGTAGCACGATTGTAAAATTACGGCAGACTAGGTTGTTTTGTACGCTCAGATAAGAAGTCATGTATCTATCTTGCTTAAACGTTAAAGAGTCCAGTAAAGACAACTCATCTTAATTCGCCTCTCTTTAAGACACAATTCGTGTCCAGTTGTCATAAAACGTTTCTCCTCGTAAGGCTTTTGACTAGAAGATTCCGAACCGTCTTTCCAGAAACACGGCTGCTCAGAAAAACTGTCAAGTGTTTGTAAGGAGAGAGAATTAAATTTTGATGGGTTCTATATATCTATAGAACATTCTGCCATATTTTTTCAAGTATAAATTGTCAAAGACTGTAACGAATCTGCTTCCTCTGGTGCCGGAGGTGCTACGATTGCATTGGCCCTTTTTAGTACCTCTCGCCTGGCTACATCAAGAATCTGATTAGGGATACAAACTTGCTGGCAGTAATAAGAGATTGCGTAAGGGCTGCATGGAATGCGGTCGCAAAACCGTTCTGCATCGTGGCTATTACGAAACCAGTGAGTCGCAGGTACGCCTTCTGCCGGGTTCAGCAGGTCAACTTTCCAGTAGGTCATTTTGTGTCCCTATTTGCTTGTGTGATAGTGCCAACGACTGTCGGCATAGGAAAAGCTACGAGCAGTTCAGTAGCGTGTTCGATCACGTGAATTTTGTTGAATTCGCATTCTGGATAATTGACATAAAAAGCAGTTGACTACAGTCCAAAAACATCCCTTTCGCTTTTTGGATAACTGCTTTGAGCCACGAACAAGACACTTTTCTGGGCGTATCTTCAGTAACGTCCGCAACTAATACCCCGTCAAGTTTTGCTCTGCCTTTCGCATGCTTGACGGGGTGTTGCAAAACACACAGCAGTTTATTTTAAACGAAAAGCCGAGCTATGAACATTTTCAGAAAACTCTTCAGCCCGTCATCAAGAAGAAACAGAAAGTCAGCCAACACATTAGTCAATGACTTGTCATTTGAAACCCTAGACCATCGTATCGCATTCGATGCAGCCAGTTTGGATATGCCAGCGGTGGAACAAGTATCTAACGCCGTAATTAGTGATGTAAGCCAGCCGCAGGCGAGCATAGCTTTCCCCTCCTCTCCGAATAAAACCATATGCCCGATTACTTCCACGACGGGTGCGTCAGATATTGAAGAGGCTGATTTATCTCATACCAACTTGAAGTCCACTAGATCAGTTGATGCAAAACTCACCAATACTGATCGGGCTTTTGCAGATCTCGCTTGGCTGAGTTTGGCAAACACCGATACGACCGATCAAGACATGACTGAATCTGATAGTAATGCCAAAGATAAATTCGCAACCATACTTTCTGAAAAGAAAGAGATGAATACAACAGAACGCAAACAGATCGAACGCATCCAGGCAATGACAGAAAGAGAAAAGGAACGATTTATCAAAATCTTTTTTCATCAAGCAAAAGATACATCTAATCAGAATTTGTATGCCGCCAGAGGGATTCATAACACGACGGAATGGAGCCCACAATTTTTATATAAACGTCTGAAGTAGTAGGTCGTCCGTAGGTTTTTCGGCCCTTTTCAATTCTCAGAAAAACCCCCGACGGCTCATATAGCAGTACTGCTGCCAACTAAAAAGGTCCTTGCTACCCCATCCTCCTTAGCAACTCGACCAGCACTTCTTTCTCATCATCAGTGAGAGAAGTGATTGCTTGAAGCATTCGCACCAGCCTTGAATCTTCAACAACTGTGCCGGGTTCTGTCCCACCTTGTTTGCTTGTAGAGGTTGTGAATTTTAGTTCCAAGTTGTCGCACCCGCTTTCATCGGGGACTGAGATAGAAAATCTTGGATTATAGCTTTTATCTCTTTTGCTCTCACACCATGCCCAGACCCTACACTTTTGACATGTATAAAATTACCATCGAGATATTCATAAATAATTAATTTCTCATTTGTCGGATGAGGCTCACCCGCCGAGTCTGGTAATTTAGGACCTTTTTCTCCCATATGAACAGCCCATGTGTAAAATAGCTGTTGAGCTGGCAAAACCTTAAAACCGAGTGTGCTTTTGCCCCCCAAGTACGGAATGATTTTGTCTTCAGTACCATTTATTTGAAGCCACCTTCTCCCCTTTGCAGGCACAATAGGAGTATTAAAGTTTGCTCGTCCTGTTGGATCCCACAAAAAATTGGTGCCATCATACCGCTCCGATCTCAGCCCGCCAATCGAGCATATTCCATGGTGAAACGTATCAGCTTCGAGTTCGATCATTAACTGGTTGAGAAGTCCAGCACCATTTGAGGCTCCATGAATTGCAATATTACTTCCGTCTGTAATTTTGCATGTTTTGATGTAGTTAATGATTTGACGAATGAAATCAACGTCAGGCCTCTGTGCTGACCATCCTTTCTTATATCCATCGGGAGCAATAATGATCCTATCTGTCATACCTCTTTGAGCCTGTAGTTTACGCGCCCCCGTCCCACCACGCCCATGAAGCATTATAGATACGGGAAAAGGGCCAACACCGTTAGGTACTTTTACATGAACTGGCCGGTCATAATCAGTTTCTTCAGCCCAGGATTGTCTTATGTGAAATATTCCTGATTTCAGGACACCATCTTCCGCCTTAAAAAAGCCCTGACCTGCCGTTTTTTGCTTGGCTTTTTGCAACCGCTTACTTCTATCTTGTGCAAACGCTGGCGATACCAAGATTGTCAAGCACAACAACATCAATAGTAATTTGTTCAGCATATTTTATTCTTCCTTCTTCGCTAAATGGGCACTACCGCCAATAGTCTCTTATTTTCCGGAGTGAATGAGTAGTGTTTTTATTTGTCTTGCCACTTGCCATCAATACTCGCAAGACTTCATTCCATACTGACAAGGAGAAATAAAATTTCTGAAACACTTTTTTACACAATCACATCAAATGCAGGTGGCTGACTACGATGCATCTCCTTTCAAATTCATCTTTTCTTGGAGGTGTTTTATTTTTTTGCAAAAGATTTTTCTTTCAAAATGCTGAAAAGACACCTGCACTCACACACAAGGCAGTTGCCACAAATATGCAAGAATACCAAGCAGCATAGACACCGAGGAGATGTCTACTAGTGAATCGATCGCTCTGGGGAAATGATTCAGAAATTTCCCAATGGCAAAGTTCTGCCAAAACAGTTGTCTGGAATAAAACTTCTAAGATCCTTTACTAAAGACGAAAGCAGTTTGCCTAGATTTTTCTATTCGCGAGCAGTCATTTTTGTTTTGGGTTCAGAGGATGATCTAAAGGTAGCTTTTTCCAGCACAACTCTACCTTCTTGACTTTGTCCCAGCATCCTCGAGGAAAATACCACAGGTTCTCAGATTCTGCATTTTCATTGGGACCTAGATTTGTAACCACAAATCCCCCTTCGAGATCGGTTAACTCATTCTGAAATGGACAATGAGCCTTGAAATCTAGAATGCCAAATTTTTCCTTCGATGAATTATTTATGACCTTGTAGTGAACGTAAACGCGCACTGATTTTGACGTAGACATCCTTGTTTTAATCCCGAGACATTCAACGGTGATCTCAGAATCACCCGACGTTGTGTTTACGGGCTTTGCCCCCTGTGTTTCGTTCCCACGAATAATTGATGGCACAACAATAGTAAAGAGGCATACAAAAAATATCATTCGCAACTTCATGAGCCACTGTTCTCCCTGAGGTTTGCACTAATTCTTAAGATATCGTTTCTTTAAAGCACCCTTACTGTCAACCACAGCATTCATGAATTTCTAGTTTACTCTCTGAGAAGCTCTTCCGAGAGACATCATAGCCACGCGTGGCTCCCGTGCCTCGCTCGGGATATTTATAGACAAGTTCCCACCTAAACACGTCTCTTTAAGGCATAATGCGTGTCATTTTGAACATCTCCTCTTTTTTTCATTAAGTTAAAGTTAGTAGAACAGTAATTTGTGTATGTATTTTGCAAAGCATAGGAACAGAAACGGAACACAATGAAAAAAGAGTTCCGTAAAGATAATGCTGCTTGACTAGCAAGTCCTCAATTCAAATCTTAGAAAAACACCAACGGCTATCCTGATAGTAATACCGCTGGCAGAAGAAGGTCTCATGCTGCCTCATTCTCCACGGTAAATTATGAAGTGATTCTATTTCAACATCTACAAGTGTTGACAAGGGAGGACTGAAAAAATCAACAAAAAAATATTGAAGGTTCTATGTATTTTTCTAGGCAGCATTTATTTTTCCTTGGATGGATCTGCTGCCGATCCTTTTGAGGGAGCCGATCCTGTATGGAATTTGCTTCATTCCCCAGCCGTACAAAAAAGTCTCCACGTCAGTACATCAAATCAAAGAAAGATTCGTTCCCTGCTTGACCGATATGATATTGAATTTCTTCCTTATCGAAATCGGTCGCTAGACAAAACGCGAACTGACGTGCAGGACTTATGGAACAAGATGCTGGGAGAGGTAAAGCAGTGTTTTTCATCAACACAGTGGAGCACGCTGAATAAGCTTGCACAGAAAATTCAAGCACAGCCTGTAGAGGGCAGGCCATATTTGGATTTACGAATCAAGGCACCGGAGTTACAGGACTCAGGGACTTGGATCAATGTGGAAAAACCACCACAACTTTCTGATTTTCAAGGTTCCGTTATCATTCTTCATTTTTATGCATTCGGCTGTATTAACTGTAAAAATAATTACCCTGTATATATTGATTGGCAACAAAGATTCGAGGACAAAAATGTTGTACTCATTGGAATCCAGACACCAGAGACAAAAGCTGAACATAATATTGATCTGATTCGGCAAAGAGCCGAAGAGGCTGGCTTTACGTTCCCCATTCTTGCTGATGTTGAAAAAAACAACTGGCAGGCATGGGGAAACTCAATGTGGCCGAGTGTCTATGTTCTCGATAAGCAGGGTTATATTCGTGAATTTTGGCCCGGTGAACTACGCTGGGAGGGTGCGACTGGTGATACATATCTTCAGCAGCAGGTTGAAAAGCTTATGAACGAATAGTGCCAGTTTTTATTCTCAGCAAAAGCCTCAGGGATGCTACGAGCAGGAATACTTACAGCAACAGACGGAAATGTACTTTTCTTTTTCACAAATGCTCCCACCCGATTCTCCTATTTCAACGAGCCCAGTAGCAGTTTTTTCAGCATGGCAGTTTTCCACTACCCTTAAGTAGGCCAAAACATGCCAGCAACTACTTTTTTTGTTGACCATAAATCGGTGGAGTCCATCCTTTGGGTGTTCGGCCCTGTGGACGTACTCCGGTGGCGTTGGCTGGAATTGGATGATTCGCCGCGATTTGCAATGGAAGCTCATCGGGTAGATGCTTGATCTCAAAATCTTTGTACTGGATTGTCATTGCAGGACCAACATGTACCTGAACTGCCAGCACACCTTCTAATTTTCTCCCAACCTCATCCAGGTCAACGACGTCTACTGTTTTGGCTCCATTAATCCAGTGTCTGTGATGATTGCCCTCGACCAGAACACGGAACTCGTGCCACTCATCTGGAGTAGCCATCGGTGCTTCCCATGTGTCAATGATCCAACTCTGTCCTTGTGGATCAATGATGACCTGGTTACCTGTAGGAGCAAGAATGCGTCGTCCCTTCTCTTCGTAAAGCATTCCATTGTACTGCACGTTGTTGGCCACAACATCACATTGATATCCTGTCACAACATCGAGTCCGAGATCAGGTCGAGAAGTACCACGATATTGAATACCACTGTTTCCACCGTTTGTGACTTTTACTTTAACACGAAGGTCAAAGTTACGGATTGTTGAACCTTTCCAAGTCAAAAATCGATTCATCTTCAATGAACCATCTGTGGTTCCTGTAATGGCCCCATCTTTAACCGACCAGTACTTCGTATCGCCCGACCATTGCCGAAGGTTTTTACCGTCAAAAACTTTCATGAATCCTTCGTCATTGATGGGGCCCACGTTGTTGGCAGACGCCACCGGCATGGGATTTGTCGATCGACTGAGACCTGCAACCGAATCTAACGGCCCACCATACTCATTCACCCGCTCAGTCGTACGTTGTCGCATGGCCTCGAGCACATCTACATAATCAGAATCATTGGCCAAGTTGATTAATTCGTCTGGATCATTCTTCAGGTCGTGAAGGAACTCATGATTCCCATGATCAAAATATCGAACGTACTTGTAGTTCTCGTTCCGTAGTCCCTCAAAGGCAGGAATGCGATTGCGGACAGCAAAGTGCTCGTGAAATGTTTCCTTTCTCCAGTCATCATCATTTTTTCCATTCACGATTTGCTGCAAACTGTGGCCCTGATAGTGTTCCGGGATTTTGATTCCTGCCCAGTCCAGGAAGGTGGCTGGTAAATCAAGGTTTAGGGCAGTGGCCTTTGTCACCTGTCCACGCTGTGACGGTTTGACTCGTGGATCATAGATGATCAATGGAACACGAAGTGATTCCTCGAAATGAGACCACTTTCCTGCCAAGCCGCGGTTCCCCATGTAATAACCGTTGTCAGCTGAATAAACGATGATCGTATTGTCAGCCAACCCAGTTGCCTCCAGAGCCTGCATGAAGCGGCCGATCGCACCATCAATCCCAGTTACCATGCGGTAGTAGGCTCGTATGTTGGTCTGGTATTTATCGCTCGTGTTCCATCGCCAGAAGAAACGTTCACGATTGATCGTAGTCTTCAAAAAGTCTGGAAGAGCATGAAAAATTTCTGGATCATTCAACCGTGGTGGACCAATCAGGATATCGTCGTACATTCCGTCGACAACGCGTGGCCATGGAAAATGACCAATTCCAGGTCTGCGATCACTATCTTCTGCGTGGCAAGCATTGAACCACATGTTCAAAGCAAATGGTTTGTCGTTGGGTTGAGACTGAATGAAATCGATTCCGCGATCAACAATTACTTCCGTCGCGTGACGCAAGCTACCATCGGGCTGCTTTTTATAGAACGGATTCCGACTGATTGCTTCAAATTCATCAAAATGATCTTCACGTTTATATTTTCGTGGCATTTTGGCGTGCCACTTGCCAAAGTAGCCGGTGCGATAACCATTCTCTCGTAACAGATCACTATATAAAGTTTCGACTGCTGCAAGGGTCGCTGTATCCGGATTGCTTGAAGTGCCAAAACTGCGGCCAGTTAGTCCACTCAGAATGGTGGTGCGGCTAACCCAGCAAATCGCCTGACTCACACAGGCGTTATCAAACCTCGTGCCTTCTCTCGCCAACATGTCGATGTTGGGTGTTTGAACAACAGGATTTCCGTAGCATCCCAGTGTGCTGGTGGTCTGGTCATCCGTGAAGAAAAAAACAATGTTTGGTAGTTCAGTTGTTTGAGTATTCGCGGCAAGTGTATCAACTGGTGGGCACAGTAGAGTGCTGAATACAACTGTGCTAAAAAACAGAAGCATCAAAGAAAAAATCCGAGAGTTTGAATGCATAGTATTTTGTGTTCGGAGTAAAAGACTAGGGGTAGGTGCGTTGACGCAATAACATCTGAAAAGCTATCAGAATCAATCGATTCATCGAATCTTTTTGTTAATTCTACTGCATTCCTACGAAGCTTGAATCCACGGACTGTTTTAGGGGATTTGGAAGTGGGCGGTGGTAGTTTCATCAAAATCACATCACGAAGAACTCATGCTTCGTATTTGACAGGCACGAAAAGGGGACAGGATTTTTGGTATGGTTTGACCATCGATAGTTGATACGGATTAATTGTATTTGGTATGGTTTGCCCAAACTTACCCAATCGTGACCAAGGTCAAATGAACTAAAAACAATCGGAGAATTGGGGCACGAACACTGACGTGAATATTTGATTAGTCAATACAAGTCGGTTTATTCAAGAAGCGTATTGATGCTACTCCGGCGAGGGCCTGCGTGGTACAGCCTCACCGAAAAATGTACCGAAACAGCATTCCATAAACACGTCCAGCTAAACCTCTTTCATTAAAAAAACGCATGAAAAACTGGACGCTCATAATTTGTCCGGTAGCAGCTGCAATACTCGGGCACGTGCTCTATACGCTTGGATTTTCGAGTGACATTTCTGCCACCGCTGCAATTACAGTGTGGGTTGCAGCATGGTGGATTACAGAGCCAATTTCTATCCCAGCAACATCTATGATCCCGCTGGCTTTATTTCCATTATTTGGAATCTTATCACCGGACGATATAGCCTTGGCTTATGGAAACAAATTAGTACTGCTAATGCTCGGTGGGTTTATGTTATCAGCCGCTATGGAAAAGAGTGGTGTTCATAAACGAATCGCTCTTGGAATGGTAAATCTATTCGGTAATGGCAGCGGTCGCCGTCTAGTCTTTGGATTCATGACCGCTTCGGCGGTATTGAGCATGTGGATCTCTAATGCTGCCACAACGTTGATGTTATTACCAATAGCAATGGCAGTCGTATCTCAGACAACAAATCGGAAATTGCAGGTAGCGTTGTTGCTTAGTATTGCGTACGGGGCAAGTGTTGGAGGGGTCGCAACGCCAATTGGAACTCCATCAAATTTAGTGTTCATGGGAATTTACAAAGAAGCTACCGGGATGGACATCGGATTTCTTGACTGGATGAAGATGGCAGCCCCCGTCGTCTTCATCATGCTCCCCATCGTTGGCTTTTGGTTGACACGTGACATTGGGTCTATCGAACCGATTGGGTTACCGAGTGTTGGGACATGGCGTAAAGAAGAATCCCGAACATTGCTCGTCTTTGGGATGACCGCTTTATTCTGGGTCACCCGCCAACAGCCATTTGGTGGCTGGGTTGGATTTTTGGAAGGACAGGGGATTTTACTACCGTATGCAAATGATGCTTCGATTGCTTTCATTGGTGTACTTTTCTTATTTGTGCTGCCAAGTGACAAAGAAGGCAAGCTGTTGGATTGGAACACAGTTACCACAATTCCATGGGGCGTTTTGATTCTATTTGCTGGCGGGTTGTGCCTGGCCAGTGCTTTCAAATCATCTGGATTAAGTGCACTCCTTGGGAACTCAATGTCGTCCCTTGGAACATTTCCGGTTCTCTTAAGCATTGCCTCGATTTGTCTAGTGATTACTTTTTTGACAGAAGTCACAAGTAACACTGCTACGACAACAATTTTATTACCAATTCTAGTGATCGCTGCAAACACAGCGAATGTTGAACCAAAAATTTTTATGATTCCAGCCACCATCAGTGCCAGCTTTGCTTTTATGCTACCCGTAGCAACTCCCCCCAATGCAATTGTATTTAGTTCAGGAAAATTTTCTGTTCGCGAAATGGCAAAGGAGGGTTTTATCCTCAATTTGATTGGTATTTTCGTAGTGACATTAGCTTGCTACGCATTCATTTGATGCAGACCAGAATGCGCTCCGTAATACCACACAGCGTAGCGATCGCGGGCTTCAGACTACAATCGATCGCAGTTGTTCTGCCTCAATACTGACGTTCACATTGCGGCGACCAAATTGCTTTATCAGCTTGCTCAAAGAAAATTTTGGCTTCGTATGCAATGCTGTCCTGAACCATCACGACCCAGCACTCGCCGCCAAGAATGCGAACACTATTATTCTTTTAGTATGTTGTATTCATTAGCACTTCTACCAAACAGTGCGTCTATTCGTTGCCCCATTTACTTAAATAGTTCCTCATGAATGATTTCGAGACTGATCGATATATCGTACAAATTGCCCACCGTGACGGTTATAAACTTGGTGAGATGGCAAGAAATATAAAAGATGGCCATTGGTTAAAACGTCGTAATTATTGCCAAGGCTTTGAGAATTTAATGGGGCAGGATGCGATACTTCCAACACCTATTTCAAAGAATCGCAAGTTTCATTTTTTTACAATCCTCATTGAATTAGACCGACCTGATGACGGTTTTCTAAAAGAACTCAGTGAGAACAATTTTCTTTATCAACTTTATGGAATTATGACTGGCTCATTTCATAGCAATATTCCATTCGAAACTGAACAA
>Ga0233432_10005080_pt1 | contig 11517 bp, 9 predicted proteins | sample SI_122_August201_6_FD_179870 | JGI IMG/M metagenome (GOLD analysis project Ga0233432, IMG submission 179870) | Seawater microbial communities from Saanich Inlet, British Columbia, Canada - SI_122_August2016_10_MG | ecosystem: Environmental > Aquatic > Marine > Inlet | place: Canada: British...
GATGGCTTTGGTCGCAGTGACAGCCGGGAAAAACTGCGTCACTTTTTTGAAGTGAATAGCAGTTTTGTTGTCGTGGCAGCGCTGGGTGAACTGGCAAAACAGGGTCAAATCGATGTCAAGGTAGTTAGCGAGGCGATCAAAAAATATAAGCTGGATCCGGAAAAAATTAATCCATTATTGGCTTAATAAAAAAACAGATAAAGAATAAAGGATAAAAGATAAAGGTCAGTTTTGGCTCATACCAAATCTATACCACCTTTATCCTTTATCCCGGTAGGCGATACCGGCAGTAGAGCTTGAATAAAAAGTTCTACTTGTAGCAGAAAAATACCAGGAGTAGGCGAAGTGGCAGTTGAAAAAATTCAGGTTCCGGACATCGGCGAAGATCATGAAGTCGAGGTCATTGAAATCCTGGTGTCACCAGGAGATGAGGTCAGTGAAAATGACTCTCTGCTTGTGCTGGAGAGTGACAAAGCTGCGATGGAAATTCCTTCTCCCAAAAGCGGAGTGATCAAGGAAGTTCTGGTAAAAGTGGGTGACCAGGTAAGCCAGGGTGCAGATATTGTCAGCATTGAAAGTACGGCGAGTACTGAAAGTAAGCCTTCAGCAGCTGCAGAAGAAAAGGTTGAAAAGGTTAAAGAAGAGCCCAAGGCAGTAAAAGAAGACCCCGTGAAAACACCAGTGAAAGAAGAAATTACAAAGACTACAACAGCACCTGCAAGCACTCCTGTAGTGAGTTCTATCCAGGAAGTTCATGTTCCTGACCTTGGTGGTGACAGTGATGTTGAAGTGATTGAAATTCTGGTTGCTGTGGGTGATGAAATCAACAAGGAAGATGGTCTGGTCACCCTGGAATCAGACAAGGCGGCAATGGATGTACCTTCTCCTGCAGCGGGCAAAGTTACCGCGATTAAATTGAAAGTGGGTGACAAGGTCAATGAAGGTTCATTGATTCTTGAGCTTGAAACTGCCGCAGAAGCTTCAGCTGCTCCAGCGCCAGCTAAGGAAGAAAAACCCGAAGCTGTCAGCGCATCCAAGGTAGCTGCAGCTAAACCTGCACCAGCTCCGGTGACCGGAAAAACACAGCTCTCAGAGGTCAAGGTTCCAGATCTGGGTGGTGACAGTGATGTTGAAGTCATCGAAATCCTGGTTGCTGTGGGCGATGCCATCAAGAAGGAAGATGGTCTGGTCACCCTCGAGTCAGATAAGGCGGCGATGGATGTGCCTTCGCCAGCTAGCGGGACTGTAAAGTCGATCACAGTCAAAATCGGCGACAAGGTCAGTGAAGGTTCTGTGATCCTCGAATTAGAGGCTGAAGGAGAAGTCGCTGAGGCGGCTCCTCAACAAGCGCCGGCAGCACAAGCGCCTGCGGCGGTATCCGAGCCTGTAACTGAAAAAGCTACTCCTCAAGCTGGCGCCGGGCTTGCCTCAGGACAGACAAAAGGCGCAACAACAGAAGTTTATGCCGGTCCCGCAGTGCGTAAATTGGCACGGGAGCTGGGGGTAGAGTTATCCCAGGTATCGGGCAGTGGCGCAAAAGGCAGGATTGTTAAGGAAGATGTTCAGGACTTTGTAAAATCCAGAATGCAGGGTGCGTCTTCAGTATTGGCACCTGCAGCTGGTGCAGGCTTGCCTGTGATAGACGATATTGATTTCAGTAAGTTTGGCGACATTGAAGAAGTTGAGCTGAGTAAAATGCATCGCGTGACAGCGCAAAACATGACGAGTAACTGGCTAAACGTACCGCATGTCACACAATTTGATGAAGCTGACATTACCGATCTTGAAGATTTTCGTCAGGAGCAGAAAGCGCTGGCTGAAAAGAAAGGTATCAAGCTCACACCATTGCCCTTTATTGTAAAAGCTTGTGCCCGGGCACTGATTGAACATCCTCAATTTAATGTCTCACTTCATTCGTCAGGGACTAAACTGATTCAGAAAAAATATGTCCATATAGGTGTCGCTGTTGCAACACCCGCTGGACTTATGGTGCCGGTAATCAAAAATGCGGACAGCAAATCTATATGGCAGATAGCTGCTGAAATTGCCGAGCTTGGAGAAAAAGCGAAGAGCCGAAAACTTACCAAGGATGATATGCAGGGAGCCTGTTTCACTATTTCCAGTCTGGGTAATCTCGGTGGCAGTGGCTTTACGCCTATCGTGAATGCTCCGGAAGTGGCTATCCTGGGTGTTTCCAGAACCACAGTAAAACCTGTATATATAGACGGGGAGTTTGTGCCACGTAAAATGCTGCCTTATTCCTTGTCCTATGACCATCGCGCAGTAAATGGTGTTGATGGCGGCTTGTTCTGTACTTACCTAGGAACATTGCTGGATGATATTAGACTTCTGGCTTTATAAAAACGGATAAAGGATAAAGGCAAGAGGTCCAGGTAAATCAGATAAGTTACCTATGATCCCGCACTTGTAATAGAACGAAGGCGCCGCAGGCGCAATGTCGCATGTGCGGCATTGCACGGGATAGACTCTGGTTTAGCATGATTGCCGATGCCAAGGAGATTTCTCGGTGTAATTTTTGTTAGGCTATCCAAAACAGCTATACAGTCTGTCCCTGCTAAGAGCTTAAATTCGCTGATAAACTGTATGATTACAGGAACTAACCATGCCAACATTTGATATCGTCTCTGAAGTGGATATCCATGAAATGAGAAATGCTGTTGATCAGGCTGCCAAGGAAATTGGTAACCGCTTTGACTTCAAAGGCGTAGATGCTTCTTTTGAATTAAAAGACAGTGAAATAATTGTTACAGCAGAAGTCGATTTTCAGATTCAGCAAATGATGGATGTACTGCGAAACAAAATGGTCAAACGTGGTATTGATATCGCTTGTTTACAATCTGCAGATGTGAAAACAATAGGCCAGAAGGCGGTCATGAACGCCATTATCCAACAGGGCATTGAATCTGAAACAGCACGAAAGATTGTCAAAAAAGTGAAAGACCAGAAGATGAAAGTCCAGGTGGCGATTCAGGGCGAAAAGTTGCGTGTAACAGGCAAGAAAAGGGATGATTTACAGGGTGTGATGGCACTACTCAAGGATGAAAAATATGGATTACCACTTCAGTTTAATAATTTCAGGGATTAATCGGGCATCAAGCCCCAGCTTCCCTGGCGCTGTCTAAAACTCTTAATCCCCAATAAATACTTGAGTCTTCCCCTGTTTTACGATTCGCTTTACCGATAATTACCTGTGATACTCTTCGTTTTTCGAAAAATAACTGAACATTGTAAAGAATTAGAATGAATACAAGCAGAAAAACATCAATTCTTCTCGCTACCGGAGTTGCAGTAATTGTTGCGCTGTGGATGCTGTCTGGTCTTGGCAGTAGTCCGGTCGACTTCAGTACAGATACAGGTAATACCGACAGGAACGGTGCTCCCATGCGAGTGCGTGTAGAGCAGATCAGAGCCGAAGAAGTGGTTCGTGAAGTTGTGGTAAGCGCGCGTACAGAGCCCAATCGTGCAGTGCGATTGAGGGCAGAAACTGATGGCGCAGTTATTACACTGGGTGCCGACAGAGGAAGCCGTGTTAACGAAGGCGATATTATTGTTGAACTGGATTTGCGTGACAGAAATGCCAGGCTTCAGGAGGCTGATTCTCTTATTACTCAAAGACAGCTTGAATTTGAAGCATTGGAAAATCTGCGCAACCAGCAGTTCACCACTCAGGTACAGAAAGCCGAAGCCAAAGCGAGACTGGATAGTGCGCGTGCAGCCAGGGAACGTATAGTTCTAGAGATAGCCAATACCTCTATCGTTGCCCCGTTTGAGGGTATTGTTCAGGAGCGCAGCGTCGAAATTGGCGATTTTGTGCGCTCTGGAGATACGGTAATAGACCTTGTGGATATAGATCCACTGATCATCACTGGCGAGATAAATGGTAAGGAAGTCACTGAGCTTGATGTGGGTGGTAATGGAGCCGCGAAATTAGTGAATGGACTGGTAATAGAAGGGGTGATTCGTTACCTGGCGCCGGTGGCTGATGAAAACACACGGACTTTCAGGATAGAGCTGGAGGTTGCCAATCCTGATAATATTCGTGCAGGACTTAGCGCAGAATTAATCCTGGATGGTACCAGAATTTCTGCTCATGATGTGTCCCCTGCATTACTCACGCTTTCAGATGATGGCATTGTTGGTGTTAAAACGGTGAACAGTAATAATCGCGTAGAGTTTTATCCTGTCGAGATCGCTGGGGCAACAAGTAATGGCATCCTTATAACTGGCTTACCTGAAAGTGTTAAAGTCATTACTGTTGGTCAGGGATTTGTGACTGTTGGACAGCAGGTTGAACCTGTCACCTTTTCTGCATTGGAAAGTAATACGACTAATGAACGCGTTAATTAGTGCTTTCATAAATCGCCCCCGGCCAGTCATTCTGATTCTGGCTCTGCTTATTATTGCCGGTATAACCAGTTACGTTTCAGTACCCAAGGAAGCGGAACCGGATATCGACATTCCTCAGATGTACGTCAATATTATCCATGAAGGAATTTCTCCGGAAGATGCCGAACGTCTGTTGATCAGACCAATGGAAACGGAATTGCGTTCCCTGGAAGGTTTGAAAGAGTTACGTGCCACAGGTTCTGAAGGCAGTGCAGTTATTATTCTTGAATTCGATGCCGGATTTGATGCGGATCAGGCGCTCACTGACGTACGTGAAAAGGTAGACCTGGCACGTAATGAGTTGCCTGGCGACTCTGAGGAGCCTTTCGTACAGGAAATTAATACATCCCTGTTTCCGGTGCTGGTGGTTATGCTGCACGGTGATGTTCCAGAGCGATCCCTGGTATCCATAGGTCGAAATCTGCGCGACACCCTCGAAAGTATACCCGGTGTATTGTCAGCTGATGTTGGCGGTGACCGCGAAGAGTTGCTGGAAGTAATTGTCGATCCGGTAGCCCTGGAAAGTTATAACCTTAACTATGCTGATTTAATCAGTTATGTGAGCCGCAACAATCGTCTGGTTGCTGCTGGTGCGCTGGATAGTGGCGAAGGCCGCTTTGCCGTCAAGGTACCAGGCGTCATAGAAGATCTTCAGGACTTGCTGACCTTGCCGGTAAAAACTGATGGCATGAAGACAGTTACTTTTGAAGATGTGGCCACAGTTAGAAGAACTTTCAAGGATCCCACCAATTTCGCTCGTCTGAATGGAAATCCGTCAATTGCTCTGGAAATTACCAAGCGTTCCGGTTCCAATATTCTCGAAGTAGTCGATGCCGTGAAGGCGACAGTTCTTGCTGAGCAGCAGTTGTGGCCTGAAAATGTCCAGGTGACTTTTACCCAGGATAATTCCGAACAGGTCCGCGTTATGCTCAATGACCTGGTCAACAATGTAGCCATCGCGGTCATTCTGGTGATGATAGTGATTCTCGGTGCGCTTGGCCTGCGTTCTGCAGGACTGGTTGGGCTCTCCATCCCTGGTGCATTTCTCTCCGGTATTCTGGCGATCTATCTGATGGGTTACAGCATGAATATTGTGGTGCTGTTTTCCCTGATCATGGCCGTAGGAATGCTGGTAGACGGGGCGATAGTGGTAGTGGAGCTGGCCGAGCGCAATATGAAAAATGGCTACAGTTCGAGGCTCGCTTTTACGGAAGCGGCCAAACGGATGGCCTGGCCTATTACTGCATCAACAGCGACAACGCTGGCCGTTTTTGCTCCCTTGTTGTTTTGGCCAGGACTAATTGGTCAATTCATGAAATACCTCCCCATTACTTTGTTGTTTACCCTGGCAGCCTCGCTATTCATGGCACTTCTCTTTGTACCTACAGTAGGTGCGCTGTTGAAAAACAAGGACTGTAATCCCGATTTTTCAGGCGAGACAATGATCAAGGAAGTGGACGTATTGCAGGAGGCAAGGCAAAACCTGAACGAAATCGCTGGTTTTACGGCTTCGTATATTGGCTTTATTCGCAAGGTACTGGTGAGGCCGGTCCTTGTTCTTGGAATTGCCTTCTCCTTTCTGATTGGCACTTTCATTTTGTATGATGCCCTTGGTAAAGGAGTCGAATTTTTTCCGGATATTGAACCGGATCTTGCAGTATTGAATATTCATACACGTGGTGATCTCTCCGTCTATGAGCGTGATGATCTGGTTAGAGAAGTGGAAAACCGGATTCTGGATATGGAAGAATTTGAGTCCGTATACGCACGCAGCGGTGTTCGTCTGGGCAATGATATTGATGAAGATATTATCGGGCGTATCCAGTTAAGCCTGATTGACTGGGAATTTCGCCGCCCTGCTGCTGAAATTATGGACGAAGTGCGCGCGCGTACAGCAGATCTCCCGGGCGTCATTGTAGAGCCTCAAGTACAGGAATCCGGACCTACTTCAGGCAAGCCAATCCAGCTGGAATTATCCGCAAACAACACAGCATTGCTGCCGCAAGCGGTTGAAAAATTGCTTTCAGGGATGACGGACCTGGGCGAATTTATTGATGTGACTGACTCAAGACCCTTGCCAGGGATTGATTGGCGTATGGAAGTGGATCGCCAGGAAGCGGCACGCTTTGGTACAGATATCAGTTCCATAGGCAGTGCAATACAGTTAATAACCAATGGCATCATGCTGGGCGATTTCAGACCGGATGATGCAGATGATGAAGTAGATATCCGCGTCCGTTTTCCTGAAACCATGCGTAATATCAGCATGCTCGACAGGCTGACAGTGAACTCCTTTAATGGCAATGTCCCGGTCAGTAACTTTATGTCTCGTGTCGCTGCACCTCGCGTTGGTAGCATTCAGCGCACGGATGGTGTCAGGGTGCTCAATATTGCTGCTGATGTCCCCGAAGATGTATTAACCGATGACAAGGTACAACAGCTTCAGCAATGGCTGGGCGAGGGTCAACTGGATTCCAGCGTTAATGTCACCTTCAAGGGCGAGGATCAGGATCAGCGCGAGGCAGAAGAATTTTTAAGCAAGGCTTTTGGAGCAGCCTTGTTCCTGATGGCCATCATTCTGGTCACCCAGTTCAACAGTTTTTATCAGGCCTTGTTGATTTTGTCAGCAGTGATGTTTTCCACTATTGGCGTACTGCTGGCACTGCTCATCACTGATCAGCCATTTGGTATCGTGATGTCGGGTATAGGGGTAATAGCTCTGGCAGGCATTGTGGTGAACAATAATATTGTTCTCATTGATACCTATAATTTATTGCGTAAAAGTGGCGCTGAAGCTATTGAAGCTGCCATGCTGACCTGTTCCCAGCGCTTGCGTCCGGTGGTCCTGACTACTGTGACCACTATTCTGGGCTTGATGCCGATGACCCTGGGAATGAATTTTGATTTGATTAATCGGCACATCCAGTTCGGTGGTCCAACTACCCAGTGGTGGACGCAACTTGCCACGGCAATTTCTGGCGGTCTCGCCTTTGCTACCGTACTTACACTGGTGATGACCCCATGCATGCTGGTTCTGGGTGACAGGATTGCAAAAAGGGCCAGAACGATTACAGCCTGATAAAAAAAGCAGGCAGCACACTACGTCAAATTATTGGAACGGCTCGTTGTCCATATCAAAAGTAAATTCCGCCTGCTGACCATTCACATCAACTGTATAAGTCCCTGCTGGTAATCCGGCTACCTCTAAAGGCACTCTGGTCTCGAACGGCTCTATTACAGCAATGCAGGTTTCAGCAGGTCCCATGGTTGATTCGGCCAGGACAACCTGGAACAGGCCTTCTGTGTAAGACACTGCAGGGCCCAACAACTCTACACAGGGCACAGACAGGAAGCCGCTAACTGAAAGACTGACCTGTAAGGGAAAGGATTCCATAATCAACACCTCAATATTGTCCACGCTAACAAGGGGTTTGGCATTTGCGCCGGTGATGATTAAGTCGCCCTGATCGCTCTGGACAAGGATGATGTCGGTGAAATAGGCTTTTGCTTTTTCAGTAATTACCGCGCCTTCAGGAATTGTCAGTTTTCCCTGTGAAAAAACTGCGGGTCCAGCATTGACAGAAAAACTGCTTGTCATCAAAGCAAGCAAGGCAGCTAAGGAGGTCGGGCGGAAATATTCAAATCTGGACATTGATGCTCCTGGTTTATTGTTATTAGCCAGTTTATATAGGCTGTATTATAAGCATGCCATTTTTTAAAAAGTATGAATAAAGACTTAACAATGGCACGTTTTCAGGTCTGCCATTGAAATTTTTTAAGTGAAAAGCCATTGCCAATAAACACTATACCCTCAGCTTCAAGGCGACTTTTTTGTCTATGCCAGGGTTGGCTATTAGCAGGAAAGGAAAGCTGGCCCTTACCGTTAACCACACGATGCCATGGCAGGCGTGTATCATGAGGCAGTTTTTTGAGAGTTGACCCTACTAAACGGGCATAGCCTGGAAAACCTGCCAGATGGGCAATCTGGCCATAAGTGGCAACACTTCCTTCGGGGATAGCAGCGACAATCTGCCATATTTCCTCTTTAAGACTTGATGTCTGCATCTTTGGCTGCCATATAAGATCATAGAATCACATATACTCTGTGCAATGGGGTATCAAAACAGGACATTGAACAAACCATGCAAGCATTATTTCTCATTTTCATTGTCGTTCCCATCGTCGAAATGCTGGTTTTGTTCGAAGTCAGTGATCACATTGGCGGACTCTATACTGTTGGTCTGGTCGTATTGACTGCAGCCATCGGTATACAGGTGCTTAAGCAACAAGGCCTATCTACCTTAACTCGTGCACAAAAGCGTCTGGAAAGTGGTGAGCTGCCTGCTCAGGAGATCCTGGAAGGCTTGTTTCTGGCAGTTGGCGGGGCATTTCTGCTGACCCCCGGGTTTATTACCGATACCGCGGGTTTTATTTTTCTTATTGGGCCCACCCGAAAGCTATTAGTGGCTTGGCTGATCCGCTCAGGAAAATTTACTTTTATTACCAGGGGTTCAAGTGGCAACACTTTTACCGCCAGTGGTTTTTCCCATTCAAACAGGCAACAGGATGATGTCTATGAAGGGGAATATTCGACAGAAAAGCCGGAAAATTCCCGCCTGAAAGAGCCTGAAGACGACTGATTGAAAGAAAATCTGGGTTTTTTTCAATCTTTTTACTTTTATCCATTGAAATTGCCTTAATCAGCCCAATATTCGGGGTTCAAATCAAGTTTTGATTTCTTTTAAAGCTAGGAAATCATCGATAAACCGTGATTTGTAAGAAATTTTGGGAGCTTCGGTGATAGAAGCCGGAGATTCACAAGAGTGGGGGGATGAAATCCTTTTCAATTCAGTGAATTTAAAATAAAACAGTTTGTTAACTCAAGTGTGTTGGAGACAAAAGCATGAACATTCGACCGTTACAAGACAGAGTCGTCGTGAAACGCAAAGAAGAAGAAACTACTAGTGCCGGAGGTATCGTTTTACCTGGCTCTGCTACTGAAAAACCTTCACAGGGTGAAGTTGTAGCTGTTGGTCCGGGTCGCCTGCTGGACAATGGTGAAATTCGTCCAATTGACCTCAAGGTCGGTGATACCGTGATTTTTGGTAAATATGCCAGCAACACAGTAATGCTTGGCGATGATGAATTGCTGATCCTGAACGAAAGTGAAATCTTCGGCGTACTGGAAACCAAGAAGAAAAAATAATCCAGGCATCCTGCCAAAACATTAGTTAAAAAATTTAAACAGATTTAAAAATAGGACATTTACCATGGCTAAAGACGTAAAATTCGGAGATAGCGCCCGCCAGAAAATGCTGAAGGGTGTAAACCTGCTGGCTGATGCGGTTAAAGTTACTCTGGGCCCCAAAGGCCGTAATGTTGTACTGGATAAATCATTCGGTGCTCCCACTGTCACTAAAGATGGTGTTTCAGTTGCTAAAGAAATTGAACTGGAAGATAAATTCGAAAATATGGGCGCACAGATGGTTAAGGAAGTTGCTTCCCAGACTTCTGATGTGGCCGGTGACGGCACCACTACTGCTACAGTTCTGGCTCAGGCGATTTTGAACGAAGGTCTGAAATCAGTTGCTGCCGGCATGAACCCAATGGATCTCAAGCGCGGTATTGATAAAGGTGTTATTGCCGTAGTTAAGGAACTGGGCAAAATGTCTACTCCTTGTGTTGATCCCAAGTCTATTGCTCAGGTTGGTTCAATTTCTGCCAACTCTGATACCAGCGTCGGCGAAATCATTGCCGAAGCTATGGAAAAAGTCGGTAAAGAAGGTGTTATTACCGTTGAAGAAGGTACTGGTCTGGAAAATGAACTGGACGTAGTTGAAGGTATGCAGTTTGACCGTGGTTATCTGTCTGCTTACTTTATCAATAATCAGGATTCCATGTCTGTTGATCTGGAAGATCCTCTGGTTCTTCTGGTTGAGAAGAAAATCTCCAATATCCGCGATTTACTGCCACTGCTGGAAGGCGTTGCCAAATCTGGTCGTCCTCTGCTGGTTATTGCCGAAGATGTTGAAGGCGAAGCTCTGGCGACTCTGGTTGTAAACAACATGCGCGGCATTGTTAAAGTTGCCGCTGTTAAAGCGCCTGGCTTTGGCGATCGTCGTAAAGCGATGCTGGAAGATATTGCCACGCTTACTGGTGGTACTGTGATTTCAGAAGAAGTGGGCTTGAGCCTTGAAGGCGCGACTGTTGAAGATCTTGGTTCTGCCAAGCGTATTCAGATCAGCAAAGACAACACTACAATCATTGATGGTGCTGGCGACAGTAAGAAGATTGAAGGTCGTGTTGGTCAGATTCGTGCCCAGATTGAAGAGACTTCATCTGATTACGATCGTGAAAAACTGCAGGAACGTGTGGCCAAACTGGCCGGTGGTGTTGCAGTGATTAAAGTCGGTGCGGGCACTGAAATTGAAATGAAAGAAAAGAAAGCACGCGTGGAAGACGCTCTGCATTCAACCCGTGCTGCGGTTGAAGAAGGTGTGGTTCCTGGCGGTGGTGTTGCATTGGTACGTGCACTGCAAAAAATTGAAAAACTGCGTGGTGATAATGAAGACCAGAATGTTGGTCTGATGATCCTGCAACGTGCTTTAACCATGCCTTTGCGTCAGATTGCCAGTAATGCTGGTGAAGATGGTGCAGTAATTCTGGATAAAGTTCGCCAGGGTAAAGGTAATAATGGCTTCAACGCGGGTACTGGTGAATATGGCGATATGCTTGAAATGGGCATTATCGATCCCACCAAGGTAACTCGTTCTGCTCTGCAGGCCGCTGGTTCTGTTGCTGGTCTGATGATCACTACTGAAGCGATGGTTGCTGAGTTACCTGCAGAGTCAGGTTCTTCTGCTCCAATGCCTGATATGGGCGGCATGGGCGGCATGGGCGGAATGGGCGGTATGATGTAAGCCAGTTCCTCTTAGCTTTATAAAAAAACCCCGCAGAAGCGGGGTTTTTTTTGGTTGGATTTTGAGGGACACGTTTTAAAGGTACAAGGTACAAGAGTGTAATTGATGTAGGAGGGGTTTTAACCCCGAATGAAAGAGTCTTGTTCTTCGCGGTTAAAACCGCTCCTACAAAAGGTTGCGAATCATTTTG
>Ga0233432_10005084_pt1 | contig 11511 bp, 12 predicted proteins | sample SI_122_August201_6_FD_179870 | JGI IMG/M metagenome (GOLD analysis project Ga0233432, IMG submission 179870) | Seawater microbial communities from Saanich Inlet, British Columbia, Canada - SI_122_August2016_10_MG | ecosystem: Environmental > Aquatic > Marine > Inlet | place: Canada: British...
AAAGTCTGGCCTGAAGATTGTATTCGGGGTACCCCGAGCACTCTGAGTGATGAATGTGCAGGGGAATAAGACTTTAGCTCCTAGGATAGAATTTGACCGAGGCTCTATTTTAGTTGAGGGCCACCGTTGGAACGACCAGATCGATCTTCTGGTAGGAAAGTATTTTAAATTTGATGAACGAATTGGCGTTTATCGGGCGATGGCCATGGATTATCGTGAGGTGGTACTCAAGTTGTATCGAGCTGGAGTCGACTACGAAGATGGTGCTCGTTCTTTTTATGAGCTATCTGTTGGGGTTGATGCATCACTGCCTTCGTTGAGGCCATATCAAAGCGAAGCTCTAGAGGCTTGGGTTCAATCTGGGAAAAAAGGAGTCGTGGTCTTGCCGACGGGCTCAGGCAAAACAAGGATGGCCCAGGAGGCCATTTCTAGAGCGGGAAGATCGACCTTGGTGGTGGTCCCCACCCTTGACCTTCTAGGGCAATGGCTGGAGACTCTTTCAAAAGGGTGGCAAATTCCTCTAGGCCAGTGGGGAGGCGGAGAGCATACGACTGAAGAGATCACTGTTAGCACTTACGACTCAGCAAGAATTCATGCTGAAAGGGAAGGTGGACGCTTTGGGACAGTGGTCTTTGATGAGTGCCACCATCTGCCCTCAGAGCAATATAGTTGGATTTCAAAGATGTTGATCGCTCCTTTTCGGCTTGGTTTATCGGCAACTCCAGAGCGTTCAGATGGCGGGGAGAGGCAATTGCTAAGGCTGATAGGGGATGAAGTTTTTCGTTCAGATATTCAGTCTCTGAGAGGAAACTATCTCAGTGATTACGAGGTATGCGTAGAAGAAGTTCCTTTGGATGAAGAGGAAGCTCTGCGTTACGAAAAAGCTAGGGCCAGGTATTTGGGGTTTGTGAGGAAGCGCAAAATTGATTTTTCCGATCCACAGGGCTGGACAATTTTTTTAACGGAGTGTTTTGCTTCTTCTGAGGGTCGGCAGGCTCACCAAGCCTACCAAGAGCAAAATGAGATCATTCGCCGGTCTGAGTCTAAAATTCGAGTTCTTTGGTCTCTACTGTGGGAGCATCGAGATGAGAGAGTCTTGATTTTTACTCACGATAACGAGACAGCCTACCATATTGGGGAACGCTTTGGCCTACCGGTCCTGACTCACCAAACGAGGGTTAAAGAGCGAAGAGAGATGCTAAAGTTCTTCAAGGAAGGCCGCTGGCCTTGGCTGGTGACATCGCGTGTTCTGAATGAGGGGGTGGATGTTCCTGAAGTTGATATCGGAATCATTGTTTCTGGGTCAGGAAGCGTGAGAGAGCACGTTCAACGCTTAGGTCGACTGCTTCGACCGGGAAAACGAGATCGAGCCAAATTGATTGAATTGATCTCTTCGAAGACAGGAGAAGAAGGGAGAGGTCGTCGTCGACGGGAGCACGAGGCTTATCGCTGATATGTTACGAAAGGAACACCTACGCTATACCGTTCGAGGCGGGAACGTTAATGCTAATCTTATTTCAGAGAAAGGGGCTTGGCCGAAAAGGCTTCAGAGTTATCTGGAATCACTCGAATTAAGCTTACCTCTTCCCTATAGAGATTGTCAGGATTTTGGGAAAATTTTCCAAGCCAAACATCCGCGATCAAAACGCTTGTTGATGGGACTTCTGTCAATTCTGGATAAGGGAATGGAAAAAGAGGAGGTGTTGGAGGAGGAGTTTTCACAAAGACGTACTCGGGCATTCGATGAGAAGGTGAAGGAGTTACGTTCCATTCCAGAGCAACCATGTTTTCCTGAAAAGTTTGAGAAACTTGTGTTGTATGGAGACCTAGAATCAGAGAGAGAGATCAGATCTATCAAACTAAAAAGAGGTTTGGAATGGGTGCGTCGTTATAATATGGAACTAGTGCAAGGTTTGGTGCGGATGGGTGACCGGGTCCAGATCGATTGGCCAATGGTCAGTCCTGAACGATGGAAGTTTTTATGCCGTCAGCTGAAGTTTTGGGGGCTTCTGTTTCAAAGCTCGGACCTAAAAGAGAGAGGGGGGAAAAGCTTGGTCATTGAAGGGCCCTTGTCTCAATTTGGAGGCCATCAGACGTATCGAGATAGAATTGGGGCTCTTGTAGGCGTTTTGCCTCAAATTGAACCGTTTACGTTGAAAGTCGACCTTCGGATTGAGAACCGCCGTGTCTTTTTTGAGATTAACCAGGAGGCTGGGCTGCGCTCATCGAATCGAAATTTTTTTGATCACGAGACAGACAGCTGGAGACTTTTGAGAAAAGAATTGTTGGAAAACTTGGGAAGCGAATGGGGCTGGGAGGAAGATGACGTTCCAGAAGGTGATTGGAAAGGATGGGCTGTGGCAGATGCCGTCTTGGTCTCGCCAGCTGGAGAGAAAGTGTCGATTCATCATTTCCTTCGCCATCAAACAAACACCTTGGTTAAGGTCCATGAGCACCTCTCCAAGGGGCACATTCAACAGCGTCGACTTTGGTTGTTGGAGAAACCTCTCGATGAAAAAATCGAAATCACATCTACAGATAGAGTCTTTTCGTATCGAAGCCTGCCGTCGGGCAAGCGCTTAGCTTCTGTTCTAAAGAAAATGCAGGGTCAATTACCTTGACTCTGAATTCACATCAGGTATATTTCAGCCCTATCCCTTCCTCTATTAAAAACAGGTAGCATGAAAGTTCTCGTTGTTGATGATTCCTCAACCATGCGCCGTATCATCGGCAATGCACTAAAGACCTTCATTCCTGATCCTGAGATTGTGGAAGCGGAAGATGGAAATGATGGCTTTGATAAATTCCAGGCCAATCAGGACGTAGAATTGGTTCTGAGTGACTGGAATATGCCCAACTGTGACGGGCTAGAGTTTCTTAAGAAAGTTGTTGAAACCGGTCATAAAGCGCCTGTGATCATGGTGACTACCGAAGCTGAGAAAAGTAATGTGGTGACTGCTATTAAGTCTGGAGCCAAAAACTATGTGACCAAGCCATTCACTCCAGATATCTTGAAACAAAAAATTGAACAGACGATGGGTAAATAAGGGGCTCTCATGAAAGTCGACGTAAACCTCATCAATCCCTTCATTGCCGCAACCACAACCGCTCTTGAAATGATGGCGATGTGTAAGCCTGAGCGAAAGAAGGTTCAACTCAAAGACAATAACATCCTCATCGGTGATATCTCAGGCATCATGGGACTCTCCGGTGATGTGAGTGGTTCAATCATCGTTTCCTTTGAAAAAGAGGCCGCTTGTAAGGTGGTCGGCAACATGTTGGGCGTTGAAAAAAATGAATTAGACGACGAAGTTCGCGACGGTATTCAAGAAATCGTTAACCTCATTGCAGGCCAAGCGAAGACGATGCTAAAAGGGACTGATTACCACTTCCAGGTGTCTATTCCAACTTGTATCATTGGAAAGAATCACCAAGTGAACCACAAGAAAGGCGTGCCTTGCATCATGGCTCAATTTGAAGTTGAAGGGAAGCCATTTACAGTCGAAGTTTCTATCGCCCCTAAGAGCTAAAACTCTCCTTGCGATCATAGTCATTTCTAGAAGTAAAAAGGTTAAAGCTTCTAGAATAAAGCGAATTGTATTGGCTTTAAAAACGAATATTAGGATGAATCCTAATAGATAAGGCCATCAACCTTAAGGAGTCTTTTCTTCGAGGATGGCGACTTCGAGCGCAAATTTTCCATGGGGAGAATTGAATACGCATCCGACACAAGGCACACCTTTCATGTGTTGAAGGTCATGAGGTTTTCCGGTGAGAACGGTTGGGATAGAAAGGCTGATATCTCTACCAGTCGCTTGAGCGAGGGAGCTTTTTGCTGAGCCGACAATGAGGTTTCCGATCTCTCCAATGCCATCGATGACGTCATCATTGAAATCATCTAGGTCTTCGTCCATCATCATCGCACCGACAAACCTAATGGCTACCTTGCGGGGAAAAGAGAGGACGACGGTTCCATTGAGAGCTCCAAAGACACTCAGAAGGACAGAAACATCACCAGCCATGGTGGTCTGAGTTTCCTTTTTTACATAAAGCCCGACTCTCTCTAGTTCGGTGAACACCATTCCCTTGAATGACGCAAGGGTTGATTCAATGAAAGGATTGACGAATTCTATTTTGACTTGGGCCATGGGATAGCTCGATGATTAAAGGTTAGCTTAGGCTACGAGAGAAAAAATAAACTTGAAATATTTATCAAAGAAAGCACCAGGCATAAACGCCTAAGCCTGTTAGGCTGGTAAGGAGTAGCAGTAAGGTTGATCCCCAGCCCAATTTTCGGTGAAGGGAGCGATGCTCGGGAGCCATCACTTCTCCATCATAGTGTTTTAAAGCTGTGAAAAGGGTGATTCCCCACAGAAGGATGGTTGAAATGGAAATCCCAATGTGGGTCCAAAGGTAGATGCGGAATGGCGTGGTGTAGCGATCCTTCTCAATGATATTTTCAATTCCACCGACCAGTTGCATTTCGAGCTCAAAGAGGGTGACGGCGAAAAGGAGAACGACAGATAGGATGATTTGGTAGAGGCGGTGCTGATGGATATTCCCGGACTTCGCTTGCCGAATGCTATAGATTAGACAGGGGACAATCAAGGTGAGTGAAACGATGATGAGATCCATCATCAGTGGGGCAGATGTGCCCAAAAAACCTTGCATTTTAGTTTCTTTGGAGGAGTTGTGTCATGCTCCTCAGGATACCCTGATTAGAACTTGGACCAGTTCAACCTTCAATAGTGAGAGCGAGTCGGTAGATGTCTTCTTCAAGTTTGATGCAGCGAATGACATGGCAGGGAGTTTTGATATTTTCGGCTTCTAACCACAAAATAGTCTCTCCTGGCTCGAGGTTGCCATCGCCAACGATAACAACAGCCATCCCATTAAAGCTTTCATTGACCACAAGTCCGACAAAGTCTTGTTGACGATCACCTTTGGTGGCTGAGAAGTTGTAGATCGTGCTCTCTGGGTCGCGGTAGCGAAGGTGAGCTCGACGATTTGATTCTTTTTTCTTGGCCATGTGTTAGATCCCTCGGGTGAATCTTATTCTAGTTTGAGGTGAGATCTTCTCAATGCTGGAGTCTGATAGAAATCAGTGGCGGTTGAGGAGATGTGGGATTTGCCGACGTAAAACGAGTGCTTCAAGGCCTAGGAATAGGGCAATGGCTAAAGCAAAGATCGGGTCGACTCTTGGGCCTGCGGCAGTTGAGATAGAGGTATTGAGATTTTCTTTGCTGGAAATTTTGGGTAGAGGATGGCGGGGAAGGTAGGATTCTGGAGGAAAACGCCGGGTTAAGATTGCAGATTCTCCTGAAGTAGAGTCTACCTTGTAGACCCCGGGACCATATTGTTGGGCTCCCTCAATTGCTTCATCGAGTGTTTGGATGCTAGTGATGTTGGAGGGCCAGCTTTCTCCAGGGGCTAACCTTTCGGGGAAAGGTGGAGGGGGCAGGCTAGAATCTAGGAGGTGCTCTAAGAAAGCTGGAAAGTCAGGCTGCAGAACAGAGCTCGACCAGTGAATGGCCATTGGTGAGGACATGAGTTGAAATGAGCCTCCTCCGGGGAAAGGCATTCGAAGGTGATGAGCACCGCCATGATCGTAGCGTTGTTGAATCTGAGCTTTTGGATTGATGTGAATAAAGTCCCAGCCACCTTTGGATTCAGAAGCAGTGACTTCTGGAGCAAGTTTTTTCCACTCCTCGGCCCAGAGAATCTTTCGAGTTCCTCCTGGTCCCATTTTAAGTCGCGCTGGGGAGAGATTAAAATCATCGAGTAGGTCTTCGGGTGTGGATGGTCCTGGGAAGAGGAGAAGGTGGGCGCCTTGAGTTAGGCTTTCGCCTAAGGCTTTCCATTCATCACGACCTAGTTGTGGAGGATGGAGAAGTAAAACGAGGTCCCCTCGGCGAGCTTTGAGTTGTTTCCATTGCCTAGGGCCCATTCGCATGAGTTCGAGACCTAAGTTCTTGGCGATCAATCTGAATCCTTGCTCTAGGTAATAACCTGAATCCCTAAGGCGTTCATTGGCTTCGGGTCGTAGCAGAAGAAACAACCTTCTGGGTCGAGCTTGCTGATTTGAAATATGAACGATGTCATCGAGGGGGAAACCATCTTCGCCTTCTAACTGAACTTTTAACCAGCTCAATTCAGGAAGGCTCTTTCGAAAACGGCCTTGGTGGTCGACCGACGTGGGGTTTCCTTCGGAAGAGGAAATCAGTAGTTTGCCTTTGTCTTCTCCACGAACTTTACCTTGGAGAATGAGGGAGCCTCCTTGGGAACTGGCTCGAAGGAAAAGGGACCTATTGGGGATGGCTTGAAATGAGAAGAGTTTCAAGTCACAGCGAACTCCAGTAGGAAGATTTGTTAGGAGATTTTTAAAACCGCTGGGGTTCTGACTGGCATCACTCCCGGTGAAGAGTATTTGGAATCCGAGGTTTTCCCTTTGGCGATGAAGGCGAGTGATGTTCTTTAAAACCGAAGTCCAGTTTTCTCCAAGGTACCCTGGGCTTTGACCCCTAAACCAATCGAGAGCTTGAGTTGCAGAGGTCCATTCCATTAGGCTGCCACTTCGACCCACCAGAGCCACGCGATGATTTGGGTCGATGGACACTAGAAGGTCTAGAACCTGCTTTCTTTCTAGCTCCCACTGTGACTCGCCACGATCATTTCTTTGGTGTCCGTAAAAAGTGTCGTCGTAAATGAGGGCTAGGGAGGAGTCTTGGTCGATTTGAGAGGTACCCCAGCGAAGCCCTACTAAAGAAAATACTAGCAGGGCGATCAAGACCATGCGGATGAGGTTCAACCACCAAGGGTTGTTCTGTTTTTTAAACTTTTGTTTTGCGAGAACTTGATTTAAGAGTCGCATCTGGGGAAAGCCGAGATGGACAGGCTTGGGGGGAAAGAACATCCTCAGGAGAGGAGGTAGGATGAGTAGCCCAAGTCCGATGAGGTAGATGGGAGCTTCCAATTTCAGCCCCGACTTTTTCTAGAAAAAATGGATGTGATCCAACTTTCAGGGGATTCAGTGATATCCAGAGAGTGGAACCGGTGACCTTGGGTTTCAATCCTTGATCGGAAATCCTCTCGCTCTTTAATCCATAATTCTCGATAGGCATCGCTCAGGTTTTCCGGGTTCAGATCCACATCAGAGCGCCATGACTCCAAGTCTTCCATGACGAAAGGCCCAGAAAAAGGGAGGTCCTTTTCATGGGGATGGTAAAGGTGGATCACGTTGACCTCAAATCCCATATGGCCAAAGTTTGAAAAGGCTTGTAGCAAGGGTTCTGGTTCGCCATCGAGGTCTGTGAAGGCCCATACAACACCAGTGCCACGAAGAGTTTTGCTCAGGTTTTGAATAAGATCAGGAGTGATTGTTTGTCCGCTTGGTTGTAAGTCAGCGAGCCAGCCAATTCTTTCATCGAGGGCGCGTGATCCCCGTGAAGGCTCCATTTTTACTGGTTGCCCTTCTTGGGATGAACATGCGGCTATTCGGTCTCCTTGGCCATTGAATAGATACATAAGAGCCCCGCAAATCAGAAGCTGGCGGCGAAATTTTGAAGTCGGGCCATCGGGGTAGAGCATGGACCCAGATGAGTCGACCAGCATCCAGTGGTCAAAACGTCCTTGGTGTTCTTTTTCGCGAACTAATTTACGCTGGGATCTAGCGGAGGCTTTCCAGTCGATGGCTTTTAAACCATCTTCTTTTCGAAATTCTCGAAACTCTCTAAACTCAGTAGAACTGCCGACTCGCCGACTGTCGTGGCGTCCGGCATGAAGACTGAGGGCTCGAAGAGAGGGTTGGTAGGAAAGGCGGTCTAGAAGTCGAAGGACCTCGTGGGTCAGTTCGCCTTTTACCTGGGCCAAGGGGTCTTCAGCTCACTTCGCCGAGGGAGGTTTCCTTCTTGAGGGAGTCGGACCAACTTTTGATAAAAGTGTCAGCTCCTTCATCGATGAGGGTTGAGTCGATTCTAATTTCGCCTTTAGGAAATTGGTCACAGGCCAAATCGTAGATGAGAGGTGTGATATATTTTTCCATGATCCCTCTTAGTGCGCGAACGCCAAGGGATTTGGCAAAAGCCTCGTCGACGATGGAAGAGAGAAAGGCATCATCAAATTCAAGGTCGTAGCCCATGAGTTCAAATTGTTTCTCTACTTGCTTGGCGATGGCGTTTTTGGGTTCTTTTAGGATGCGAAAGAAGGTTTCTTTTTCGAGTTTGTCTAGAACACCAATGACTGGGATTCGACCGGTGATTTCAGGGATAAGACCATATTTGATGAAGTCGTCGGGCTCGACGAGTCGAAGTACTTCGCCCTCATCAATGGCTTTCATGTCATCGGTGGTTTTACCAAAGCCAATTTTTTGAGAGCCAACTCTTTGGGAGATGATATCCGTAAGGCCATCGAAGGCCCCACCGCAAAGAAATAGAATATTTTGGGTGTTGATCTTAAGGTTTTGCTGTTCGGGGTGTTTGCGGCCTCCCTGTGGAGGCACACTGGCTGTCGTGCCTTCAAGAATTTTGAGGAGTGCCTGTTGAACGCCTTCGCCTGAAACGTCTCGAGTGATCGAACGATTTTCACTGCGACGGGAGATCTTATCAATTTCGTCGATGAAAATGATGCCCGTTTCGGCTTTCTCAACATCTCCATCGGCAGATTGGATAAGTTTGAGGAGAATGTTTTCTACGTCTTCACCAACATAACCTGCTTCGGTCAGGGTGGTTGCATCAGCCACGGCAAAAGGCACGTCGACGATGTCTGCTAAGGTTTTGGCCAACAGAGTTTTGCCCGTTCCGGTGTCACCCACCATTAGGATGTTGCTTTTCTCTAAGTCGATATCCCGTTGGTTCTGAGCTTGGTGCTGGAGCCGAATATAGTGATTGTAAACGGCGACAGAGAGGATGCGTTTGGTGTGGTGGTGCCCGATGACGTACTCATCGAGTCGTTCGTGGATTTTCTTGGGCTCGGGTACGACGAGTTGTTTTTTACCCGTTGGGGCGGTTGTGCTCTCGCCGTCTTCAGTGTTTTCCTGAGAGTGCATGATGTCGTGACAGACTTGCACGCACTCGTTGCAGATGTTGACTCCGGCTGGTCCAGCGAGAAGGCGTTCAACCTCTTGGGCAGACTTATAACAGAAGGAACAGTATTCCTCTTCTTCTCCTGATTTTTTTTTGGCCATGACTCAGCCCTTTATCAAAAGGGTAAACAGGGTTAGGCCTCGTCGCCGGGGAGCAAAACCTCATCAATAACTCCATAGTCCATAGCCTCTTGGGCTGACATGAAGTTGTCCCGGTCGATATCTTTCTCAATTTGTTCAGGAGTTTTTCCGATGTGTTGAGCCATGATACGGTTGAGCTCATTCTTGAGTTTGAGAATCTCTTCCGCGTGAATGGTGATGTCCTGAGCTGTACCTTGAACTCCACCCCAAGGTTGGTGCATCATGATGCGAGAGTGAGGTAGCGCATAGCGTTTGCCTTTGGTCCCTGCTGTCAGTAGAAATGCTCCCATCGATGCCGCTTGACCCATGCAAAAAGTTGAGATATCACAACTAATATACTGCATGGTATCGTAGATCATGAGACCATCCGTGACAGAACCCCCGGGGGAGTTGATGTACATTTTGATCTCTTGAGAAGAGCTTTCGCTAGCTAAATAAAGAAGCTGGGCAATGACAGCACTGGCTGATGCGTGGTTGATCTCTGTGTTAACGAAAACGATTCGATCCTTGAGCAGACGAGTCCAAACGTCCATGTAGAGGTCACCGCGACCCTTGTTCTCAATGACGCTAGGGATGAAGAGACTCATGCGGATTAGCCCTCGCCTTCAACCTGAGTTTCAGCGACTTCGGCCTTCTTGATGATGAGGTCGATCGTTTTTTCTTCCTTGATCTGACTTCGAAGGGCAGAAATCTCGTGGTTTTCTTCGAGCTCTTCCCTCAGTTTTTCAGGGCTAGTCTGGCGTTGTTGAGCCAGTTGAACGACACGTTGGGAGATTTCGCGCTCGGTGACGAAGACTTTTTCTTTGTCGGCGATACTTCCTAGTGCAAATCCAACTTTGATTTCACGACGAGCTTCAGACTCTGCGTCGGATTGAAACTCCTCTTTTTTGGCTTCAGCTTCAGTGGCTGGGATGCCAGTTCGCATGAGTTCCATGACTTTAGAGTTAACAAGGTACTCGGCGTGACGCTTCACGGTGTCGTCAGGAAGGTCGGTTTCGATCTTTTCGTCGAGGTAGTTGTAGATTTGTTTCTTGAGGCCTTCACGAGCATTTTTCTCAAATTCATTTTCGAGCATTTGCTTGAGGGTGTCGCTGAATTCTTCTTCTGAGTTGAAGCCCAAGTTGCTCAAGAACTCTTCGTTAAATTCGGGTTCTTGAAGTTTGCGAACGGTTTCAACTTCAACGGAAAGAGTGACTTTCTTGCCAGCTAGTTCTTCGTTGGCCTTGAAATCTTCAGGAACATCGTGTGAAATCTCTAGGGTGTCTCCTTTCTTTTTCCCTTTGAGTTCTTTGGATAGATCGTCGATTGAGAAGATGTCTAGGCGGTTTGAGGCAGGGTTGCACATGAATCCATGATTGTGATGGATGACTTCGCCTGACTCGTCTTTTACGTCGAGATTGAGGGTTGGGTAGTCTTCCGCTTCGATAGCTCCATCTTCGGAATCTTGAAGAGAGGCGTGAGAGCGAAGAAGATTTCCTTTGGTTTCTTCGATATTTTCTTCACCAACGGTTTTAAGCTCTTTGGTGAGGGAAATTTTCTTGTAAGTAGGGAGTTCGAAGTCAGGTCGGATTTCGAATGAAACGTTGTACGCAAATTCCTCACCTTCGGTGAGGGCTTTGCCCTTTTCGTCGAAGGAAGGTTGGGAGATGATATCCATTTTTTCGTCTTCGACCATGGCGTAGAAGGTCTTCGAGATGAGTTTTTCTTTGACTTCACCTAAGATATCCTTGCCGTACTTCTTGGCGACGAGGTTGCGAGGCACCTTGCCTTTTCGGAAGCCCGGAAAGCTGATAGTCTCACAGATTTCGCCATAGACTTGATCAAAGCCTTCCTGGACGTCATCCTTGCTAAGGTTGAAGTCGGCCCGTTTCTTGCAGGGCCCGATTTCGCTGATTTGAAAACCCATTTAAGGCATTGCTCCCTTTTGGACGAGATTTGGATTTAAAAAATTGGATCGAAGATGCTAATGGAGAGCATCATTGAGCAATCTGTTGATAGGGCACTTTTAGTGAAATCGAGGAAGAGTCGAGCACGAGTCTGTCTCATCGAGTCCAGCTTTGGAGGTATGGGTAAATTTGTGGAGTCAAAATGGTCGTCCTAGATTGAAGAGGGCCCTGATCGACCTATACTTTTTCTACAATGAAGTTATCCCAGATCAGAACACTCAGTTGGGGAGGATCCCTCGTCCTCTCGACTCTCTTTGCCGGTCTGGCTTTTCAGTTGGTTACAAAAATTCAGGCACTGCCAAAGCCAACCCCTCAGAAGTGGACGCCTTTGCCCCCTGCAGACCT
>Ga0233432_10005087_pt1 | contig 11510 bp, 10 predicted proteins | sample SI_122_August201_6_FD_179870 | JGI IMG/M metagenome (GOLD analysis project Ga0233432, IMG submission 179870) | Seawater microbial communities from Saanich Inlet, British Columbia, Canada - SI_122_August2016_10_MG | ecosystem: Environmental > Aquatic > Marine > Inlet | place: Canada: British...
AAACGGCAAAGATGTTCGAAATCACGCTCCTAGTTTACCGCTGGCAGTTCCACTCTTCACCTATCAATTGGCGTTGTTTTAGAGGGTAGCTTCTTTTTCGGCTAGTTGATCGGAGGCTTGGCTCCAGGCTTCGTAGGTTTTTTCGAGGGTTGCTTTGTTGCGGTCGTATTGACGCATTGCTTCGGCGGCGGCGCCGGTTTTGAAGAAGCCTGGGTCGGCCATGTTGGCTTCGAAGGTTTCTTGTTCGGTTTCGAGCTCGGCGATTTTGGACTCGAGCTCTTGGCTGCGTTTTTTGAGGGGGCTGAGTTCGGCGACCATTGCGGCGCGGCGTTGTCGGCGTTCTTTGGGAGACAGGGTGGATGGCTTCTTTTTGGGAAAATCGACTTGCCCGTTGGTTGGGTTTACTGGTTGGTCGGACTCGAGCTGCTCGACATGTCGGAGGTAATCGGATACATTTCCTGGGAAGAGGGAAAGTCCGTCTTTTCTGACTTCTAGGGTCTTGGTGGCGATTCGATCGACGAAAGCTCGATTGTGGGATACGATAATGAACGTGCCCTCGAATTCGCTTAGGGCCCGTTGGAGGGCATCTTGCGAACGCATGTCGAGATGGTTGGTGGGCTCGTCGAGAATGAGGAAGTTCGCTTGTTGAGTAAGTATTTTGGAAAGGGCTAGCCGATTGCGTTCGCCGCCGGAAAGGACGTCAGTTTTTTTGAATACATCGTCACCGTGGAAGAGGAAGGCTCCGAGGGCGGTGCGAAGTTGAGTGTTGGTCTGTCCTGAGTTGGCTTTCTCTAGCGTTTCGATAACCGAGTCGCGTGGATCGAGTTCGTCGGCTTGATGCTGAGCAAAGTAGGAGAGGATTGTGTTGTGACCGAGAGTTCGTTCTCCCTCTTGGAAGGGTTCTATGGCGGCCATTACTTTCGCTAAAGTTGACTTTCCGGCTCCGTTGACGCCAACGACTGCGATGCGATCGCCGCGCTCGATACGGATGGATGCGTTGCGAATTACATGTAGGTCGCCGTAGGATTTCGAAAGGTTTTCCAGTTCGATGACGACTTGACCGCTGCGGGGAGCAGGGGGGAATGTGAAGGCGATCGTGTTTTCTTCGGTTTCGATTTCGATGCGTTCGACTTTGTCGAGGGCTTTGATACGGCTTTGGACTTGGGTGGCTTTGGACGCTTTGGATCGGAAGCGATTGATGAACTTTTCAGTACGCTCGATTTCTTTTTGTTGGCTTTTAAAGGAGCGGACGAGCTGCTCTTTGCGTACACTGCTTTGAGCTTCGTAGGTTGAGTAGTTGCCCTGGTAGATGTGCAAAGAGCCCTGGGTGAGTTCCCAGGAGCGGGTGCAGAGCTCGTCGAGGAAGGCCCGGTCGTGGGAGACCATGAGGATTGCGCCTTCGTAGCGTTTGAGGTAGTTCTCTAGCCAGCGTTGGGAAATGATGTCTAGGTGATTGGTCGGCTCGTCGAGTAGGAGTAAAGAGGGGGAGGCGAGGAGCAGCTTGGCTAGGGCGATGCGCATTTGCCAACCTCCGCTGAATTCGCTGGTCGGGCGAACCATGTCGCTTTGCTCGAAGCCGAGGCCGTGTAGTACGGCTTCGATACGCGAAGGCAGTTTGTCGGCGTCGTGATTCTCGAGCTCGCGTTCCCAGGTTCCGATTAATTCGAGGGTTTCCGTATAAGCTTCGGATTCGGTATCCAGTTGTTGGAGTTGATGACTAGCGTCTTCAATTTTTGCGTTTAGACTAATAATATCCTCGAATGCGGACTCTGCTTCTTGGTAGAGGGTTTTTCCAGCGACGATAATTCCATCTTGGGGTAGGTAGCCGATGGTGACGTACTTGGCTTTGTCTACGTCGCCACCATCGATTTCCTCTTTTCCCGCCAATACTTTGAGCATGGTGGTCTTGCCCGAGCCGTTAGAGCCGATGAGGCCAATACGGTCTTTCGCTCCTATGCTCGCATTGGCATCGCGGAAAATAAAACGCTCGCCGTATTGGAGTTTAAGGTTTCGAAGCTGAATCATTTTAAGGATGAATTGCGAAGGATGAAGGATGAAAGGAGGCTAGTGGAATTCTCATTTCACCCTTTACCCTTCATCTTTTCTGCTAGCGCAGCGAGTAGCGCTTCCCATGGTAGGGTGGCGCAGCGGATTCTGCTGGGAAAATCTTTTACGCCCGAGAGGGCGTTGAGGTCGTTGTTGGGGAGAGACATTTCTTTCTCTGGGTCAGAAATCATCTCGATGAGGGAGCTTGCAAAAGTTTGGACTTCTTGTATTGGATTTTCTATTACTTTTTCGGTGAGCATGGATGCAGAGGCCATGCAAATGGAACAGGATTGAGCTTCGAAGGACGCTTGGGTTATGCGATCGTTCTCGGTTTTCAGGTGGATGGAAACAAGGTCGCCGCAAAGTGGATTCTTAAGTTTGGCAGAAGTGGTTGCGTCCGGTAGTGGGTTGCGGTTGCTCGGCGCGCGGCTATGCATGAGCAGCGTATCCCGGTAGAGCGACTTTAGATCGGGCTTCATTGTCGCGTCAGCCGAATAGCGCGTTGACTTTGGCGAGGGAGCTTATCAGTGCGTCGATGTCTTCGTGATTGTTGTAAAGCGCGATTGAGACGCGTGCCGTAGCGGAAATGTCGAATCGGGTCATTAGAGGCTCGCAGCAGTGATGTCCGGAGCGTATGGCGATCCCTTCGGTATCGAGAATAGTGCCAATGTCGTGGGGGTGAGCGTTCTCCATAGTGAAGGAGATGGCGCCTGCCCGATGGGTGGGTTCGCCGATGAGTTGAACGCCGGGAGCGTTTTTCAATCGATTAGCGGCGTATTTGATTAGTTGCGACTCGTAGTCTTGCATGACATTTCGTCCGATTGACTGGATGTAGTCGACGGCAACTCCGAGTCCAATACCGCCCGCGATGTGAGGCGTGCCGGCTTCAAAGCGAGATGGGGGTTCCTTGTAGGTGGTGCCGTCGAAGGAAACGTGGGCAATCATGTCTCCGCCGCCTTGATACGGGCGCATACCGTCAAGTAGCGAGCGGCGTCCGTAGAGGCCTCCTATTCCGGTGGGGGCGAATAATTTGTGACCGGAGAAGACGAGGAAATCGCAATCGAGCGCCTGGACGTCAAGATCCATGTGCTGTATGGATTGAGCGGCGTCGATCAGGGTGGGGACGCCTTTGGCTTTGGCTGCTTGGATGATTCTCTCTATCGGATTGACGGTTCCAATGGCGTTGGAGACGTGGACTGCGGCGGCTAGCTTCGTTCTCGGCCCAATCATGGATAGGTAGGCATCGATATCGAGGTCGCCGTTGTCGAAGATCGGGGCTACTTTTAGGATGGCACCGGTTCGTTCACATAGAAGCTGCCAAGGCACGATGTTGGCGTGATGTTCCATGTGGGTGATGAGGATTTCGTCGCCTGGCTGGACGAGCGGTTCGACGAAGGAATAGGCGATGAGGTTGACTGATTCGGTGGCCCCGCGAGTGAAGATGACCTCCGATTCGTCGGCTGCGTTGAGGTAGCGGGCAAGTTTGCCTCGGGCGGCTTCGTAGGCGGCGGTGGCTTCTGCGCTAAGAAGGTGGACGCCGCGATGGATATTAGCATTTTCTTGGGAATAGTAGCGAGTGACAGCGTCGATGACGGACTGCGGCTTTTGGGTTGAAGCTGCATTGTCCAGGTAGACGAGCGGCTTGCCATTGACTTCGCGCTTGAGAATGGGGAAGTCTTCGCGAGCCTTTTTCAGACTTTCCGGAATAGTTGGTGGTGATAGTGTGTCGGTCATCGGATTGCGGGTTGAGAGATCGCTTAGTTTGAAGCGAATAGGAATAGATTTGCTCCGATTCTGTCCATTCAAATAGCTGTCATACTAGGCTGGGAAGCAATTTGGTTTCAGATATGGTCTATACGGCTTTGCAGGGTCTTGGTCCTCGGGAGGTGATTTTCTCGAAGGCAGAGCTTGCTTCAGGCGATTTGCGTAATCATATACGCCAAATGTCGTTTAATGGTCTTGGACTTTCAGAATCTATAGTTAAAGCGATCGAGGAGCTCGGATTCGAGAAAGCTACTCCTGTTCAGGAGAAGACTATCCCCTTGATACTCAAGGGGAAGGATATCATCGCATCCGCCCAAACGGGTACGGGAAAGACGGCAGCATTCGGACTCCCAACGCTTGATAGGCTGGCGCCGGGCAAGCGAATCCAATGTTTGATTTTGGAGCCGACTCGTGAGTTGGCTCAGCAGGTAGAAGAGGCATTGCAGGATTATTCCAAACATATGTCGACTCGAGTGGGCGTTGTTTACGGTGGAGTGAAGTACGGCCGTCAGCGGCAGATGCTGGGGAAAGGGGTGGATATCTTGGTGGCGACACCTGGTCGCTTGCTGGATTACGTTAGCCAAGGTGTGATTTCTTTGAAAAACGTGGAGGTCCTCATATTAGACGAAGTAGATCGCATGCTGGATATGGGTTTCCTCCCTGACGTGAGTCGTTTGATCAAGATGTGCCCGGAAAATCGTCAGACTTTGTTTTTCTCGGCGACTTTGCCGGCCGCGATTCAGACCATGATGAAGTGGGTGCTGAAGGACCCGGAAGTGATTGAGATCGGGCGGAATCACTCGGCGGCTACTACTGTGACGCATGCGTTTTATCCAGTAGCGGAGCAGCAGAAGTACAAGCTTTTGATAGAGTTGCTGACTCGAACGAAATTCGAGAGCGTGTTGATCTTCACTCGAACGAAAGTGAATGCGGACCTTATTTCTCGACGTTTAGAAAAGCTGAATCATTCGGTTGCCACATTGCACTCCGATCGATCGCAAGGCGAACGCACAGCGGCTTTGAAAGGGTTTAAATCCGGAGAATTCGAAGTATTGGTGGCTACGGACATCGCTGCTCGCGGATTGGACATCGCGGGCGTGACGCATGTAATTAATTACGACGTGCCACTGAACGCTGAGGATTACGTTCACCGTATCGGCCGTACGGGTCGCGCTGAGAAGGAAGGCGACGCGTTTACTTTGGTCACTGAAGCCGAAGTTAAGAACGCGAAGTCTATCGAGCACTATGTTGGTCAGAAGATCGATCGTACCAAGCTCGAAGGATTTGATTACATGTATTCTGCGTTGTTTGACAACGAAGAGAAGCAAGCTCAACGAAAAGCATCGAGCCGCATGTACGGTCGGTTGAGACGCTAGGTTCGCGGAGCGATTTTGGGCTGATTGAGAGGATCTGTTTTTGTCAAATCTGTCGCTACGCAATTGTTTTTCCGCTGTCTATCTCCCTTGGATAGTTCTGGTTGTTCTGGGTGGGCATTGGCTGTATTTCGTAAGCAACTACTCCGTCGACGTTTTGTTCCACGATCAGTGGGACCTTTATAATCCGATGTTCGGCGAATCGGGTTTTTTTGAAGCTTTCTTTTACCAGCATGGTCCGCATCGTCAGGGTGTCGGTGGCGTATTGACTTATTACCTTGCTCGCGGGACGGGATTTTCGGTGATCGCTGAATCCTATATGATCGCGAGTTTCCTGGTTTTTTCGGCGGCGCTTTGCTTGTCGTTGAAGCGTCGCCTCTTTTCGGCGGCGAGCATTTGGGACTTATCGATTCCCTTGATTGTCTTGAACCCGGTTCAAGTTGGAACGGTCATAATGGTTCCGAATATTTCACATAGCGTCTTGCCGCTTTTCTTTCTTTTTTGCGTGGGTCATTGTTGGATATCGAGGAACTCGACAGTTCGTTTTGCGGCAGCTTCAGCTATTGCAGCACTGAGCCTGTTTACCGGATTTGGAATATTCGTTTATATTGGTTTCGCTGTGCTCTTTTTGAGCGATTGGATTATGTCCATACGCTCTGATTGGCGCTCTGATTTGCCGTTTCGGGGATTTGCTTTGATTGTGCTCATATTGGCAGCGATCATTTTTTCGACCGAATACAGATGGGATCCCGCTAACGACGAGATGGTTTTCCCTCACGAACCTTGGAGCGATTATGTGGTCTTCGTGAATTACATGTTCGGCCGATTTATTTTTATATCCAAGGTTGCTCGCCCGTACCTTGGTATGGTCTTATTAATTGGTTCTCTCGCAGTTTGCGTTTATACTGCTTGCCGGTTCTTCCTTAATTCGAAATCACGGGTATTTTCGATCGCTCTGTTGGCGTTGTCTACGAGTTTCGGTTTTATCGCAATGGCTGCGATTGGGAGGGTTTCGCTTGGCGTTGATGGCGGGGGCTCTTCGCGTTACTTCACTTTGGTGACCCCTATTGTCGTTAGCGTGTATTTCATTCTCTCGGAAATAGTTTCAGAACAATCAAAACGGGCCATTCTTCTTTTCGCAGGGTTTTCGCTTCTAGTGGGAATTTCCTATGTATCCAATACTGTCTATGCTGATCATAAACTCTCTCCAGTGATGGAGGGGAAGCAGCGTTGGATAGAGTCTTACGGGGAATTGAGGGAAACCGCTATGGCGAACGTCCAATCCGATTTTTCGATTTATCCAGATCCTCTAGCGATTGAGTCACGTATTCGTTTTTTGGAGGATTCACAATTGAGCGCTTTTAGGGACTAGCGCGTTGGCTTGGGGTGGGCGTTTGTGCCTGCTGGTGTAGGGCGGAGTTTGGGGTACCGCAGTTAGGGCTTTTCTTAAATCACTGATGAAACTGATGATAGAGTAGAATTCAATTAAATCGGTGGTTATCAAATGTTCTGAGAGGTTGTTGGGTAAGGTCGTTTTATTCGATATGATCAATTGTAAGACGGGTCGCTGACCCGTCAAAAACAAGAATGTCGCCTCAGCGAGGCGACCTACAGAAGAAACCCTTTCAGCTTCGATACAGGACGAAGTCGACTTATTTTACAGTCTCTAAGATCATTTTGATGACTTGTATGTATGAGATTTTTCGAGCGATGCACTAGCGTCTCAGGTTTATGATGGGGAGCTCGATGGAATGGTAGAATAGTTCTCGAATTTTGGCGAGGGCGGCTTTGGCTTCCACTGCGTTTGGGGAGAGGATTTTGATGTTCCAGCAAGGACCGTGGTTTAGTTGGCTAGAGCCGCAGAAAAGGGATTCGGTTTGCAGCTCGTGTATGGCTTGGAATAGGTGAGAGGCGTTTTCGAGTCTCGAGGAAACGACGTAGATCGAAATATAAAATGGATTTTCGAATGCAGCTTCCCAGCCTGAATGAGAGTTGTTTTGAGGGGAGATCTCGAATCTTTCCAAAGCAGAGAGATTGCTGTCGTAATGCAGTTCGAGGCGGTTTCGAAAGGAGCTGAAGGAAAAAGACTCTCCAGAGGCTACACGGCCAGGTGCGAGCGTCTCGATGAAGAATAGCTGAGCGTCTTTTTCGAGTTCGATTCGAGTGCGTTGTTCGAAGCGGCTGTGGGCTTGAGGAATGAGCCATTCAGGGTGCGTTTCGAGGAAGGCGTCCTTGGCGATGCGGAAGGTTTGATCCCAAGTCGCTTTCCCTGTACCCATTTTATGGATTCTCAGGGCGGTGGGGTTCGATAGAGCGATTGTCGATTCAGACTCTACGATGACATCTAATTCGACGTGATCACCTTCGAGCAACCCAGCGGTGGGGCTCATCACGTTGAGGAGAAGCGCTTGGCCATTCCAGTAAGGTTTACTGATGTGAATCGGCGTTCGGTAGGCTTTTCGGGAAAGGATTGTTTTTCCGGCTTTGTCGCACGATGCGGTGATACGAAGGTATCCGCTTAGGCGTGACGGCGTATCGGCTGTGGAATTGGTTTTCAGGAGAGTGTTGGTTTCGATCTTCTAACGCGGTCCTTCGCAAGCGAAGGCCCTACGATTGGGTGCGAGGTTAACCGAAGAGGGCTTCCTCTTTTAGCCACTGGCAAACTTCGTCTACGCCTTTGCGGGATTTGAGATCGCAGAAGATGAAAGGGCGTCCGCCGCGCATCTTTTTGCTATCGCGATCCATGACGCCGAGGTCGGCTCCAACGTATGGAGCGAGCTCGGTTTTGTTGATGATCATGAGGTCTGAGTATTGGATAGCGGGGCCTCCTTTGCGTGGGATTTTGTCGCCTTCGGCTACGTCGATTACGTAGATGAATGCGTCGACTAGCTCGGGTGAAAAAGTGGCGGATAGGTTGTCGCCGCCGCTTTCGATGAGGATGACTTGGGTTTTGGGATTGCGAGCGATGAGATCGTCGATCGCCGCCATGTTCATGCTGGTATCGTCGCGGATCGCGGTGTGCGGGCAGCCACCGGTTTCGACGCCGAGTACTCGCTCAGCTTCGAGCGCGTTTTCGCGTACGAGGAATTCGGCGTCTTCGCGGGTATAGATGTCATTGGTAATGACGGCGAGCTCGAAGGTTTCGCGGAGCTCTTGACAGAGGCGCAGAACGAGCATCGTTTTGCCGGAGCCTACAGGGCCGCCGATTCCAATACGTACGGGTCGGGAGAAATTCGATTCGGACATGAAGTTTAGGTTGTTGTGTAGTAGGTTTTAGGTTTTGTATTCAGGAAATGAATAATCGGGAGTAGGCTCGTTCGTGTCGATCGGATGCTACGTCGATTAGCGGATTGAACGCTCCTGCCCAGTCGCGCTCAATTTCGAGGGAGCTTTCGACCAATTCGAAAAGGTTTTCGAGAGCTTCGGTAAGAACTCTTTGGGCTCCCTCCTGTCCTATTCTCATGATTTTGAGTGAGGCTGCGCAGGGAGCGGCCAACGCTTGGTAGGTCCATGCAGCGAGGGTGGCGTCAAGTGGCGTGTTTTGTTGGATACGCTCGGCCGCAAAAACAGTGAGATGATGAGGCGAAACTCGGTTGTCTTTTTGAAGTTCGGCGAGTTTGTCGAAGGCGGTGCTCGGGTGAAGTTTGTTGAGGAGCTGGAGGCGTTGGCGTCCTTGGGTCGCGCTTGCGGTTCGGATTTCCGAACTGAGTTTCGAGGCGCCGATTTCCTGATCTAAGATTGCGGTTTCGGCCCAGTCGCCACTTGTCTGGGATTGGTAGGAGAATCGCAAGTAGGGGAGTTCGAAATGTCTGAGGTTTAGGAAAACGATTTGACTGAGGTAGTCGGCAAGATCGTCCGCGTTGCGGGCCTTCCCCATTGCGACGATTTCTTCGAGTCCATAGGAGTGCGCATATGATCCGATAGGAAATAACGGATCGATGGTCTGTAACATCGACGGAAGCCATTGAAGGGTGGATGAAGGTTCTTTCAATCTTCTAGTGGCTGTGTCCGTGGGAGACGATGACGGGTTCGAATACGGCGGTGGTTTCTTCGTATTGGATATGGTTGCGTTCGAGCATTTGGCGGACGGCGGGGTCGTCTTCGGCGATGACGGCGTTGTCTTCGAAGTCGGCGGAGAAGTGGAGATTGCCGACCATCCAACCGTAGTAAGCGGCTTGCTTTTGATCGACGAAGGGAATGCGGAGTACGTTTTCGGATGTTAGCTCGATTTGGTAGCGGGCTTTTTCGGTCTCGTGAAAGGGGGTTCCGTTCTTGAGCGGATGCGGCAGGTCGAATCCGAATTCTTCTCCATCGTCGGCTGTTCCGCGCCAGCGTCGTTTGGCGAGTTTGCGCCGCTCGACTTTTAGGGAGACGGTTTGCTTTTCGGATACTTCGCGGGAAAGGTGGTTGGTAATTAGGTTCATATTTGCTGGTGGGTTTAGAGGCGGCCTCGGCGATGCCGCCCTACCTAGAATAAGAAATAACGTTGGGCGAGGGGGACTTCGGTCGCGGGTTCGCAACTGAGTATTTCACCGTCTGCTTTGACGATATAGGTTTCGGGATCAACTTCGATTTTCGGAGTGGCGTCGTTTAGGACGAGGTCCTTTTTGGTGATGTTGCGGGTGTTTTTAACGGCGACGAGGCGTTTGTTGAGGGGAAGGTCTTTTTCGTCTCTCTCGTCGAGGAATGCTTGGCTGACGAATGTGACGGATGTCGAGTACTTGGCTCGGCCGTGGGCTGCGAATTGCTTCCGGTAGAACATGGGTTGGGGCGTTGGAATGGATGCATTGGGATCGCCCATATTGGCTAGGGCTATGAGGCCGCCTTTTAGGATGAGTTCGGGTTTGGCGCCGAAGAAGGCGGGTTTCCAGACGACGAGATCGGCGAGTTTTCCGATTTCGATGGAGCCGACTTCGTGGGAAACACCGCAGGCTATTGCCGGATTGATAGTGTATTTCGCCACGTATCGGAGGGCACGAAAATTGTCAGCTGCGGGATGTTGTTCGGATTCGAGCTTTCCGAATTGGGTCTTCATTTTGTGAGCGGTCTGCCAGGTGCGGGAGATGACTTCTCCGACGCGGCCCATCGCTTGGCTGTCGCTCGACATGATCGAAAATGCGCCTAGATCGTGGAGTCGGTCTTCGGCGGCGATCGTTTCCGGGCGGATTCGGGATTCGGCGAAGGCTACGTCTTCGGGTATTTTAGAATCGAGGTGATGACAGACCATGAGCATGTCGAGGTGCTCGTCGATTGTATTGACGGTGAAAGGACGGGTGGGGTTGGTGGATGAGGGAAGGACGTTGAGTTCGCCGCAGACTTTGATGATGTCGGGAGCGTGTCCTCCGCCGGCACCTTCCGAGTGGAATGTGTGGATGACGCGATTTTTGAAAGCTTTGATGGTATGTTCGACGAATCCGGCTTCATTGAGCGTGTCGGTATGGATGGCGACTTGGACGTCCATTTCATCCGCGACGGTGAGGCAGGCGTCTATGGTGCTTGGAGTGGTACCCCAGTCTTCGTGGAGTTTCATTCCCATGGCTCCGGCGGCGACTTGTTCGCGGAGGGCTTCGGGGTTGGAGGAGTTTCCTTTTCCCATGAAGCCGAGGTTCATGGGGTATTCCTCTGCGGCTTCAAGCATACGGCGAATATTCCAGGGACCGGGAGTGCAAGTGGTCGCGTTGGTTCCGGTGGCGGGGCCAGTGCCTCCGCCTGTCATGGATGTGATACCGCTGGCGAGAGCTTCGTCTATTTGCTGCGGGCAGATGAAGTGGATGTGGGAGTCGAATCCGCCAGCGGTGAGGATGTGGCCTTCGCCCGCAATCACTTCGGTGGAGGCTCCGACGATCATTTTGGGATCGATACCATCTTGAATGCCGGGGTTACCGCCGTGGCCGATGCCGACGATACGGCCGTCCTTAATGCCGATGTCGGCTTTGATGACGCCTTGCTTAGCGTCGAGGATGGTGGCGTTGGTGATTATGAGGTCGAGCGTGTCTTTGTGGGTGGCGAGGGGGGATTGGCCCATGCCGTCGCGTATTACCTTGCCGCCGCCGAATTTGATTTCGTTGCCGTAGCCGCCGTTTTCGGCGATCAGATCGCGCTCTACTTCTATAAAGAGTTCAGTGTCGCCCAGGCGGACTTGGTCGCCGACTGTGGGGCCGAACATTTCGGCGTATTGTTTTCGATCGAATTCGAGGCTCATCTAGTGGATTGCGGATTGAAAATTGTGGATTGCGGATTCGGCGGTTTAGAGGGTGCCGTCGACTTTGTTGTTGAGTCCGTGGACTTCGCGAGCGCCGGCTAGGGCTACGAGTTCGACTTCTTTGG
>Ga0233432_10005089_pt1 | contig 11508 bp, 6 predicted proteins | sample SI_122_August201_6_FD_179870 | JGI IMG/M metagenome (GOLD analysis project Ga0233432, IMG submission 179870) | Seawater microbial communities from Saanich Inlet, British Columbia, Canada - SI_122_August2016_10_MG | ecosystem: Environmental > Aquatic > Marine > Inlet | place: Canada: British...
GATTTACTGAAACCAATCAAATACCGTCCTTCTCGGTCTACCCGGACCGGGTAATGAGCTTCAATAAATGGAATCACCGTTCTCATAAGATGACTTTCATCCTGCTTGTCAGGGTTTTCATCGTGATCGATATACCAGGGTTTCGCAGTGAACGACGGGGACGCACATATGATTTCATACTGGTTGTGAACATTTAATGCATGCAACTCCATGAGCCCGTCGCCATGTTTGAGAAGTCCGTCTTCGTGTACAGGAAGGACAAAAAGCGTTGGGTAACGTTTTGATGGATCAAAATCATCAGGCAGCAAAATCCGGAGTGATGTCTTATGTGCTTGATGAGGTGATTTCAGCGAATGAACATGGATTTGGGTTTCGCCGGTTTCAGCTGTCTGTCCAAGAAGCACATCACCGCAAGAAAAAAGATTCCCGATCAATATTAACTTTGAAATCTTAAGATAAAGTTCATAACAGGAATGTCGATCAGTCAAGGGTGTCACCATGGATAAAACTTTAATCAACCGCCATGAAGTCACAACCAGAATATGCCTTCTTCTGGTTGGAATCTGTCTACTGAATATCCTGATTGAATCTGCGTTGGCGACCATGGCCGCTCCCGAGGATCAACCACCAAATATCATTTTCATTCTTGCCGATGACCTTGGTTGGTCGGAACTGGAATGTTACGGCAATTCATTCAATGAAACACCAAACCTCAATCGCCTCTCTCAGGAAGGAATGCGGTTCACTGATGCTTATGCGGCTGCGCCTGTTTGCTCTCCATATCGCGCCGCACTCCTTACAGGCAAGCACCCGGCACGCATTGGCATCCTCGATTTTTTACGCCCGGATTCAGTCAACGCACTGGACACTTCATACATGACTCTCCCGGAATCATTGAATGAACATGGCTATGCGACTGGTATGATTGGTAAATGGCATCTCACCGGATACGCCTACCATGGCGCGGCACGAGAAATACGCCCGGGGGATCATGGATTTGACTGGGACTTCGGAGGAGAAATCAAAAGTGTCGGCAACGGTGCAAATTTCTGGCCCTACGTCTTCCGCGATCAACCCATACCCTGGATTGACATACCCAAGAACCGGCTTGGAAAGGAAGAATACCTCACCGATCGACTGAATGTTGAAGCGGTTGATTTCGTGCAGCAACATCGTGACGAGCCCTTTTTCCTGCTGCTCAGTCATTACGCGCCCCACACGATACTGAATGGTCGTCCGGATTTGGTGGAGAAATACAAGGCAAAGCATGCACCAGGGAAATCCACTCGCAACCGCTGCTATTTATGTGAAGACAAGGGGCTGGGAAGAGGCGATCCAGACCACCATTGGGCAGGAGACCATAACCCACATTTGGCTGCGATGCTGGAATCGATTGATGAAGGCGTAGGGATGCTGATGGAGAAGCTTGAGGAGCTTGATCTGACAAAGAACACGATTTTAATCTTCACAAGTGACAATGGAGGCGAGACCAATGTGACTTCAAACACACCTCTCAGGGGTGGAAAAAGTGAACTCTACGAAGGAGGAATCCGAGTGCCTTTGATTGTACGCTGGCCAGCAATGATTCCAGCTGGAGTAACGTGCAATCAGCCAACACAAAACACCGACTTTTACCCGACACTGCTGGATGCCGCCAGCATCAGGAAACCTTCCGGGGAGATTTTTGACGGAATATCCATACTCGATACCTGGAAGAACCCGCAACAGCTTATTCCCAGAGATTATATTGCCTGGCACTACCCATTGGAACGGCCTCATTTTCTGGGAGGTGTCTCGGCAAGCGCCATACGATCTGGTCCTTGGAAGCTAATCGAACATCTGGAAAGCGGCTATCTCCAGCTTTATTCACTGCACAAAGACCCGGGTGAAACAACCAATCTGGCCGAATCTGAAGTCGCCATGACATCCAGATTACATCAGGCATTAATCGATTGGCGTGCCAGCGTGAGCACCACTTCTCTTCCTGCGTCCAATCAATAGGCAAAAACTTAAATCTGGTTCATCCCGCAAGTCTTTGATTGTCAATCAAGTGATTTTCATGTTTGAATAAAAACGATCTGATCCCATTATGAAAGCAAGAGGCACCCATCTTTCCCTGATATTCATCTTAGTATTATGCTCAGATTTATATGCTCAAGAAAACTGGTCAAGATTTCGCGGACCCAATGCAGACGGAGTTGTTGATAACGATCCCCGACTGCCCACGAAGTGGAGTAAGACGGAAAACATTCTCTGGAAATCGGACATTCCCGGCCTGGGCTGGTCCAGTCCGGTCATTTGGGGTGACAAAGTATTCCTGACAACCGTCGCCAGTGATGGGCAGTTTGAAAAACCCAAGCCCGGTCTTTATAACGGCGAAGGTCGAAAGGAAATACCAGGCGGCATGCATCGCTGGCTGGTTTACTGCCTGGATATCAACACAGGTCACACACTTTGGAAGCGTGAGGTGCACAAGGGCACTCCACCTGTAGGACGTCACCCGAAAAACACCTATGCCTCGGAAACCCCCTGTGTTGATGGCGAACGTCTTTATGCACTGTTTGGAGATCTTGGACTGTACTGTTTCGATCACAACGGAACACCACTCTGGGAATCTCTGATTCATCCGGAAGAAACCATGCGAGACTATGGGGCGGCTGCGTCGCCTGTGGTGCATGAAAATCAGGTAATCATTCAATATGACAATGCCAAATCCTCTTTCATCACCGCCTTGGACAGCAAAACCGGCAAGCAGCGCTGGCGCACACCCCGGGAGGAAAAGACCACCTGGGCTACTCCTTTTATCTGGAAAAATGAGTTACGCACTGAGGTAGTCACTGCAGGCAGAAAGCGTATTCGCTCCTATGATCTGAATGGAAACATCCTCTGGTCGATGGACGGCCGGATGTCTGTTCTGACCATCCCTTCACCCTTTGCAGCGAATGGATTACTTTATGTGACATCCGGATATTTTCAGGATCGACGGCGACCGGTCTGGGTCATCCAAAGCGGGGCAAGTGGCGACATCAGTATTGATGAAAACCAAAGGAAAGGTGCATTTGTAGAGTGGCACCACCCAAAACTGGGCCCCTACAACACAACCCCAATCGTTTATGGAGAGTACTACTATACGCTCCTTGATCAGGGCATGATGACCTGCCACCACGCGCTTACCGGGGAAGAAATTTACGACCGCACACGATTCCCGCTTTACACAAGTTTTACGGCATCTCCCTGGGCCTATAATGGTAAACTATTTGGCCTTGCTGAAAGTGGAAAAACATTCGTTCTAAAAGCTGGCCCCGAATTTGAAATAATTGAAACAAACGACCTGGATGAGTTGTGCATTGCCACTCCCTCCATCGCACAAGGTAAACTCTTTATTCGAACCGCCTCCTCCGTTTACTGTATCACGAATAAATAAGTCCTTCTGAATCGATGAGTGATGCAACTGGCATCAATGGCAGCCCGATGAACAAAACAACTTTCAAGTCTATCTGTCTCGTCTGGCTGACCTGCTTATTGTTCGGCCGCGCTCAGGTTCATGCCCAAACACCCTTTCGATTGGAGCGAAATGAAGTGGTCGCCTTTCTAGGTGGTGCCAATATGGTTTATCTACAGAAGGCAGGTTATCTGGAATCCATCCTGAGCGGACATTTTGTGCAATCATCCCCCCAGTTCCGGGATCTGGCATGGGAAGCGGATACGGTATTCCGACAGGGAACGGTGATCGAACGATGGCGCAAACGAGCGCATTTCGATCAGGACGGAGGATTGGGGGATTTGAACAATCAGTTGAAGCGGATTGGGGCCAGCATGATTATTTCCCAATTTGGCCAATCGGAATCATTAGAGGGTCTTGAACCACTGGCCGCATTTTCAGAAGCTTACTCAAGACTCATTGAATCGTGGTTGAAGGATGGCCGCAGGGTTGTCCTGCTGACTCCCACCCCATTCGAGAACTCTGACAACCCTCACCTGCCAAACCTTGCGCAGCAAAACGAAATCTTGAGTCAGTATGTAAATGTCATCCGTCAGCTGGCCAAAAAACATCGTGTGTTCCTGGTGGACCTTTTTCATCAGGCACCCGGCAATGCAACATCCAATGGACGACACATCAGCCCTGAAGCGCACCCTATCATTGCAACGCAGATCGCCAATCAGCTTGGCATCGACTCCCATTCACATGATGCGCTCCATCCCCTGAGAAGAGCGGTCATTGAAAAGCATCGGCTTTGGCTCAACTACTGGCGCCCTACCAACTGGAAATTATTGTTTGGTGATGACGCCAGGCGACAGTTTACTAAAGGTCCTATTTCATTGCGTGAAGAATGGCTGACCTTGCCACGGATGATCGCAGAAGCTGAAGAGCGTATCCAGCGCATCGCAATACATGGCACCGATACGGGGCCAAATCGTCCTCCAAAGGAAATCTTGCATGGGGATCCTCAAGCGAATATCGAAAAGGAGCTGGCAGCGTTTACGCTACCGGAAGGCTTCAGTGTCAATCTTTTCGCTTCCGAGCACCAAGGACTCACATCCCCTCTGAATGTGCGCTGGGATCCATCGGGGCGCATGTATGTCACCACCACCACCACCTACCCTCACGTTTTCCCCGGCGATCTTCCCAACGATAAAATCATTGTTCTGGAGGACAAGGATCGCAACGGGGTCGCAGACAGCTCGACCGTGTTTGCGGATGGCTTGAATATTCCAACTGGTATCGAATGGGGGCATGGAGGCATTTATGTCGGCCAAAACACGGAGATACTTTTCCTCAAAGATACCGACGGTGACGGTCAGGCCGACCAGCGGAGGGTTCTCCTGAGTGGTTTTGGTGACGGGGATTCACATCAGACGATAAACTCCTTCATATGGAGTCCGGATGGCCAACTGTATTTTGGCCATGGAGACGGGTGTGAGTCACGAGTGGAAACGCCTTGGGGCACCAGCGCTTTGTTCAATGCAGGATACTTTAAACTGCGCCCGCTTAGACTTCAGCTTGTGCCGTTCCTTGAAGCTCATATGGGACCTGGCAATCCCTGGGGAATCGACTTCGATCCTTGGGGTCAGAGCTTCGGAGTAGACGGCGCTGGAGGAGTAAGCTGGCTGGCTCCTGCTCAAGTGCCAACAACTCATCGACGCAAGTTCCCGAGAATCGGCAATCCCGGAGGCTATTGCGGGATTGGTTACCTTGGCAGCGAGAGTTTACCTGCCCACATGCGTGGAACTTTTGCGATTGGAGATTACAAGGCGAATCGGGTAAGCCGCTTTTCCATATCCGATCATGGTTCTGGCTTTGCTCTTACCTGGGAGGAACCGCTGCTCAGCTCAAGTCACCGTAATTTCAGACCGGTTGATATCAAGGAGGGGCCAGATGGCGCTGTCTACGTGGTCGATTGGTATAACCCGATCACCTGTCATCAGGATGATGCTTTCCGAGATCCAACTCGAGACAAGGCACACGGACGAATCTGGCGCATCTCCATCGCAGATCACAGGAAACAAAAAAAGTCAGGAAGGCCAGTAGACCTCCTGAAAGCGCCGATCAGTGAAACCATTCAAGGGTTAAAAGCTCCAGATTCATGGACACGTTATCAGGCGAAACGCGCGCTCACCGGTCACCCGGTTTCAGAAGTCGCATCAGCACTTGATGCATGGGTTCGCACTCTGGATCACAAAAACCCGGATCATGCCTCCCTGCTCTACGAAGCGCTGATGTCCTTTGCCTCCATTGAAACGGTGCGTCCCAACCTGCTCCGCCAGCTGTTGAGGTCATCGGATATGCGAATCCGCGCTGCTGCAACAAAATTGATCGGGCGTTGGCATGATCGAATAGATGCGCCGCTGGAACTTCTTTCCGAATCTATCCATGACATTGAGGGCCGTGTCAGATTGGAAGCCATCGTGGCATGCTCTGCTATCTTATCACCGCGCTCCATGCAGGTCGCGGTGGAAGCGACCGATCACCCTGTGGATCAATGGATCGATTATGCATTGAAACAAACCATTCATCGACTGCTGCCCATTTGGTTACCCGTTTTTAAACAAGGTGAATCCCAATTCACAAAACCTGCTCATCTGGCTTTTATCCTGAATGAAATCAAGGACAGGGATGCTGTCAACAGTCTGAGGAGCATGGTTGATGCAGGCGCATTGAATAAAGCAGCAAACCGTAATGCGATTATTTCAATTCTAGCCAATGGAGATCCGGAGGATTTTTATCAATATGGAATCCATCCAGATCGGCACATGCGAAACAAAAAATACGATAGCGTGTCTCATGCTGTTATTTTGGAGGCACTGGCTCAAATTCTTGAAACCAATCCAGCAGCGTTACCGGAAAAAAACCTGCAATTACTGAAGGACCTGGCGCTCCACACGGATAAAAGGATTGGAATACCCGCATTGAAACTGATCGGCCTCGCAGGATTCAAGGATGCATCCGGGATCGTCGTCGAGATCGCCACCAGAGAAGACTACGACCCCGAGCTTCGGGTGGCGGCTTTGAGAGCAATGGGAGACCTTGATACAGCTGGGAACCGCAATAAACTCATCGATTTTGCAAGAAAAGATGCAAAGCCCATGCTTCGCTCGCAGGCCATCATGTCCCTTGCGCAATTCGATTTACCCTCCGCTGCAGAAGCTGCAGTGGACTATCTGGTAAAAGAAACAATCTCAGAATCATACGCCTCAAACGTCCTGGCCTCGTTGACTCATAAAGGGGGAGGATCCCATGCGCTTGCAGAAGCCCTTCAGAAAAACCCAATAAGTGCTGCCGTCGCAAAGCATCTGCAACGGATTCTCTACGCCTCAGGAAACCCTGATCCAGAGCTTCTGGCAGCATTGAATCAAGCGTCGATAGAATCGGATAAAGAGAGAGCTTACGATGCGTCTTTTATTCAGAACCTGGCTGGCAAAGCCCGCCGGGAAGGCAATACTCAAATAGGCCAAAGACTATTTTCACAGTTAGCTTGCAACGCATGCCATCAGGTCAGTGGTGTAGGAGGCTTGATTGGCCCCGAGCTTACAACCATTGGCTCCACCCTCTCTCCAGAAAGAATCATCGAAGAACTTCTCTGGCCTGATCGCCAGATCAAGGAAGGTTACACACCGGTTGAAGTAAACACCAAGGACGATCGCATCTTCATTGGATATGATCGAACCGCGCTTCAACGTCCAGAACAGGGGATACTCGTTTTGCAGGACACTGTTTCCCCCAAACTCATCCAAATCAATCAAGAAGAAATCCGTACATCAAAAAAACTCAGGAGTTTGATGCCGCAAGGTCTCACCGATGATCTCAGCGAAAAGGAACTTGCCCATCTCGTACATTACCTGACTCAACTAGGAACCCAATGATGCATCTCAATTCAGACCACTCCCAAGCAAAGCATGCCCGGCAATCCACAGGATTGACGATGAAACTCCGCTGGATGATCCTCGTATGGACGTTATTCTACTTCAACGTTGATCAAACAAACGCGAACGCTTCAGAAGGCGAGTTTTTCCGAATCTTCAACGGCAAAACACTGGAGGGTTGGTCTCCAAGTTTCCCACAGGCTTCGGAGGCATGGTATGTTCGTGATGAGTATCTCGTTGGTGAAGGTAAAAAGGGGCGCTGTTATCTCATCTATGACGGCAACCGTGACATTGCCGATTTCGAACTGAAGTTTTCGTATCGGTTTCCGGGTGAGGGAAACAGTGGGGTCAACATCCGAGCAGTAAAAGACCCCACTGGCAAACGCGATTATCAAGCATATCATGTGGACCTTGGCCATGCAGGAATCGGTGGCAAGGTGCTTGGAGCTTGGGATTTCCATACACCTGGACGCATCGAGCACCGGTGCTTTCGAGGTGATAAGCTGATCATCAGGGAAGATGATTCCCCTGTTATTTCACCTCTCAAAGATGCCGTTCAGGTGGAGGACATCAAGAAACACGATTGGAATAGTGTTCATGTGATCGTTCGCGGAAACCAATTTCAATTCTCCATCAATGGGAAACCTGCTGCACAATTTGAGGAGCACCTTCCGAAAAACCGCAGACTCAAGTCAGGCATGATTCAGTTTCAACTGCATGACCCTGATATGATCGTACACTTCAAGGACATTGAACTCAAAATATTGGATCGTGTTAAAACAGAATGAGGCGCTGTGCGCTGCCCACTTGCTTCCCTCAAATCCTCAAGGGCTGGCAACGGCGTGAGAGCCAAAGTAGCTCATTGAATACCGAAAATCCCCGCACAGTTCAAAGCGGAGCGATCGACCGGCACATGCAAGCCCTTTATCTGGCACAAGACTGCCCCCAAACTTACGGCAAAGACCGACAAAAGGTTCTAGGCAATGATGTCGTGCAGGACATGGCCATGCACATCCGTTAGACGATAGTCACGTCCAGAATAGCGGTAAGTCAGTTTTTCGTGATCCAAGCCCATGAGATGCAGAATGGTGGCGTGCAGGTCATGCACATGCACTGGATTATCTGCTGCGGAACAGCCAAATTCATCCGTCGCACCATATGTAAATCCTGGTTTAACGCCGCCTCCAGCCATCCAGACGGTAAATCCATAATGGTCATGGTCGCGGCCCTTGGTTCCTTCGGAGGTTGGCGCTCGCCCAAATTCACCTCCCCAGATCACCAGAGTTTCATCAAGCAAACCTCGATGCTTGAGATCGCGGATCAAAGCAGCGATCCCTTGATCACATTGATTCGCCAAGTCACGGTGGTGATGGATATTTCCATGTCCGGTATCCCAGGCAATGTCATAGCCATCAATCGAATGCGAAATCTGCACCATTCTTACCCCCCTTTCCACTAAACGTCTGGCGATCAGACATCCTTTTGCAAACTCGGATTCCCCATAGAGATCCTTGGTTGCGGAGGTTTCTCTGGTGGTATCGAATACGTCGGGAACCGCAAACTGCATCTGAAACGCCATCTCCATGGCCTGAATGCTGGAATCCAGTTGCTGATCCTGCACCTGCCTCCGGAGGTCCAGGTGGTTCAACTGGCTTAATAAATCTGCCTGACGCCTCTGTTCACTCCTTGAAAGATGCGGATTTTTCAAGTGGTTGAGGATGCGGTCAGGCGTCATTTCCGCGATGTTGGCGTAAACCCCCGAGTAGGCCCCCGGTAAAAAAGAATTCCCCCAGTGTGCGGCTTTACCACGGGGTTTGGCGCGAGGACTCATGGCTACCAGGCCCGGTAGTTCCTGATTTTCGCTTCCCAGCCCGTAGCAGAGCCAGGAACCAAGACTGGGCCGACTCGGTTGAAGGTGTCCCAGATTAAACATCATCATCGCACCCGCATGCTCGGGAATATCCGTATGCATGGAATGAATAAAACATAAGTCATCCACACACTCGGCGGTGCGAGGAAAGATCTCGCTGACCCATTTTCCGCAGCGGCCATGTTGATTGAACGCGAACGGCGAAGGCAGCAGTCCATTCTTGGTATTGCGAAGTGTCTTTCGATTGACAATGTCGGGGCGTTCTCCGGCATGCTTTGCAATCAAGGGCTTGTAATCAAAAGTATCCACCTGAGAAGGCCCCCCGGGCATGAACAGTTGGATCACATGTTTGGCCTTGGGAGCGAAATGAGGCGCTTTGGGTTCCAATGGAGATCGCGCCACTTCGGTTTTGCCATTGGCAGCCCCAAGCATTTGCGCCAGCCCCAGCCCCCCAAAACCAGCTCCCAGGCGATGCAGTGCTTCTCGTCGCGTGAGACCGTTGTAAAGATCATGATGTAAGTTCATAGGACAGTTCTTTTCAAAAGATCATCGGATATACATGAATTCATTGGATGCAAGCAACGCCTGACAATACAACTCCCAGGGAGACAGAGCAGACTGATTGCCATCGGACTGATCCAAAAAAGTCTCGGCAGCCCTGGTTTCCTCTTCACTCGGAGACCTGCCGTGGATAAGCCTGTAAACGGCATCAATACTGCCTGTGTTTTTTTCGAAATCCGCTTTCACACGCTTGGTCAGGGCCTTGGCTCGATCCACCATGAATGGACTGTTGAGCATGAACAAGTATTGCTGGGGAATCACATTGCGCGTGCGTTTGGCGGCCGTACCTCGAGGAATTGGGAAATCGAATAATCTGAGGAATTTATCAGATTCAGTGGGATCGTTACGACTGATCCTGGCGTAAAGTGTGCGTCGATGGCTCGAAGCAATGTTGTTCACCGATGCCCCCCCTTGAATGAGATCCAGTTCTCCCGTCACCGTGAGTAGAGAATCCCTCCAGGTTTCCACGTCCATTCGCCGGGGATCCATGCGCCATAAAAGACGGTTATCCGCATCCACGCTGAAACAAGGTTCGACGAATCGACTGCTGGATCGATAAGTGGCTGAAGTCATGATCAGACGGTGCAATTGTTTGAGCGAACCGCCGGACTCAACAAAATTCGCCGCTACCCAGTCCAGAAGCATGGGATGCGTAGGTTTTTGTCCCAGTTTCCCAAAGTTGTCAGGTGTTCTTACGAGAGCACGTCCAAAATGATGCATCCACACACGGTTCACAAAGACACGATTCGAAAGTGGATTCGAAAGATCAGCAACCGCTTCAGCCAGTTGAGCGCGACCGCTTCCTCGGTCGAAATGCTGACGATCTTCACCGGCAAGAATGCGAAGGAAGCGCCTTGGCGCCAGATCTCCTTTCTTGAGTAGGTTTCCCCGCAAGGCCACATGCATGTCCTTGTCGTCCGTGTCGTGCAAGGTATGGGCGTATGCGTATTTGGCTGGAGCCTCTGCCTTCACACGTTTGAACGCCTCTTCCATCTCCATGATTTCATTTTTTGCTTTCTCGCCTGCTGCGCCCTCAAGGGCTTTTGCAGCCTTGCGCCGTTCCTTGAGCCGGGCGTCAAATGCGCGGATGCGCTTCTGCCCCTCTTCGAAGGCGCGCACTGTGGATGCATCCACCAGTGGAGTCTCCCCTTCCCTCGTGTTGTTGAATACCCCCGCTATGGAGTAATAATCCTCAATGGGAATGGCATCGAATTTGTGATCATGACAACGCGAACAAGACACGGTCAATCCAAGCAAGCCCCTTGAGAATGTATCCACTCGATCATCAAGGGTTTCGCCTTTGGCTTGCGCAATGCTTTCCGGATCGCCTCCATCCGACGTATAATTGGGACCCAAGGCGAGAAAGCCAGTGCCAACGGCAGCCTCGGAGTCCAGATGATCACCTGCGATTTGATGACGAATAAATGCTGAAAAGGGCATGTCTTCATTGAAGGCTCTGATCACCCAATCTCGATAATGGAACCCCATGGGATTCGATCTTCCGTCCTGTGTCCAACCTCCAATTTCGCTATATCTGGCCACGTCAAGCCAGTGGCGAGCCCAACGTTCACCGTATTGCGGACGGGCTAATAACGCGTCAATCATTCTTGCCACCGCGCCGTCGTCCAGAGATGCTTTTGGCCCGTTCTCCAGCTGTTCACTCCAATGAGCTAATTCGGAAGCAGATGGCGGCAATCCAATCAAATCAAGGAAGG
>Ga0233432_10005093_pt1 | contig 11505 bp, 10 predicted proteins | sample SI_122_August201_6_FD_179870 | JGI IMG/M metagenome (GOLD analysis project Ga0233432, IMG submission 179870) | Seawater microbial communities from Saanich Inlet, British Columbia, Canada - SI_122_August2016_10_MG | ecosystem: Environmental > Aquatic > Marine > Inlet | place: Canada: British...
ACGCCTAAGCCTTTTAAAAAAGTTCTTCGGTCTAAATGCCAAGATTTTTTACTCATTTTTAAACAGTTTACTAAACCAATTTTTTTTCTTTTTGTAAAACGATGGGCTGTAGATAATTTCCTGAATTACAGTCTTAAAACTATAATTATCTCTTTTCACCCTTTCAACAATATACTTAATTTCTTTTTCATCAGCAAACCCAACATCTCTTCCGTTCGCATAAGAAAAAAGGTTTTTTACAATAGACTTTGTAAAGTCTTCAGTTTTAAATTTTAAAATATAGTCCTTCATATCTTGAATACCATCTACTTCATTTCCATCAGGCAATACTGATTTTGAATCAATAGGTTTGCCCTTCATTGTAAGCTGATATCGTCCAGTTGCATCATAGTTTTCAAATATTACTCCGTATGGATCTATTTTTTTGTGACAATCCATACATGAAACTTTATTTCTGTGTAGAAACAACTGTTCTTTTAAAGTTAGCTTTTCAAAGCCAGGAGTTTCTGAGTCCAGTTCTGGAACATTTGGAGGAGGTGGAGGGGGATGATCACCTAATATCTTCTCCTTTAACCACACTGCTCTTTTGATTGCGTGAGGTTGAGTTCCATCAGAGTGTCCCGTCAAAAAAGAACCCTGTGACAACAAGCCTCCTCTGTTTTGATTTTTATTTAACTTTACCGCTCTAAACTCGTTCCCCTCTACTCCATTTAACCCATAAAATTCAGCCAAATTTTGATTTAGCATAGCAAAATCAGAATCTATAAAGTTCATTATACTTAAATCGTTTATTAGTATGTGCTTAACAAATTCGTAGGTCTCGTTAAACATATCTTCTTTTACAAATCTTGTATAATCTTCATATTCTTGAACATTTACATCCATGTTTTTATGCCTGTCTAATCTTAGCCATTCATATGAAAATCCATTAATTAAATTTTCAATTTTAGAATTTTTGATCATACGATCAATTTGACTGGGTAAGTTTCTATAAAGCTTCCCCTTAGAAGCCAGTTCTATTAACTTATCATCAGGCGGAGAATTCCATAAAAAATATGAAAGCTGAGAGGCTAAATAATATTCATCATCATATTCCTCAGAATTTAGTTTCATAGGCTGATTTAAATAAATAAAATTTGGTGAGCAAAGGATAGCAATCAACACCTCTTTTACACCATCCTCAAAAGAATCAAAATCGCTTCTAATATTCTTCCAAAAAGTTATATAACGATCAAGTTCACTATCATTTAGTGTTCTTCTAAATGCTCTTTCCATGAACTTTTCTATGACTTCATTGGCATATGCTTCCTCATTATTTTGATTCTTAGATTTAAAAAATATTTCCGTGTAAGATTTTGGGGGCCACACTGGATAGTAAGGAGCTTCAAATTCTACAGATTTAATTAATAGAGGCGGTCCTTTTAAACTACTTTCTTTAACTAAATGATTATTCCATAGTCCAAAAGTTACAATATTAGCAAGCTCTCCACTTACATCATCACTAGCCATAGGAACAGGGAGGTTTTCTAACATTCCTGTAAATTCAAAAACCTGTGAGTCTTCCATTGAGTTTTTTACCTCGATTGGCTTAGACAGTGCTTTATAATCCATCCCATCATCTGTTCTTGATCCTGCAAATGCTAATATTGAAGGGTTTACTCTTTCATATTGAAAATTATTCTTTTGGGATTCCTTTTGTAATGTTTTTGGCAATGGATCGTCTTTAGCTATTGGAGTAAAAATCAACTTACTGAAGCCAACAAAAAATTTCCCTCCAATAAATCCTTTGTGTTTACCTTTTGTTAGATACGCTAAAGTTACTGGGGTTGTAATTTCTTCTAATTTTTCGTTTTGATTTATATTTAATCTTTTACTTATAACCCCTTCTTCTTTTCGACCTAAGAATCTAACGTGGTATGAGGGCATTACATCATTTGAAACGTAAGGATGAACTAAATCAATTTTATATATCCCATCAAAAGGAACATCATATGTAAATTCAATTTCAGAAAATATTGCAAACTCTTTGGGAATTAGATTTTTATTATCAAATGTAAAGCTGTTCTTTATGTTTAAATCTTTTGCATTAACTGAAAAAGAATTCTCAAAGTCTAAAGCTGGTTCTTTTTCTCTCAAGTCAATAAGTCTTTCAATAGATAACGAATTATATCCTTTAGAGGCTTCAACTCTAAAAGCATACTTGCCCTCTCTAGGAAAATCTTCTTTAATTAATAGTTTTAAATTGGGAGAAGGTCCTTGCCAAGATTTTGGCGTGACTTCTTTTGCAGGCAGTGCAGAGTTTAAAATCATTCCCTCGTCAACAATATAATACCTATTACTTGCCGATCCTCTCATTCCTATACCTATTTTATTTTTTAATACTTTAATAGAATCGCCAATGCTGGAAGATTTCTTTACAGGCTTACCATTCATGTCAAGAATTTGTACATCAAAATCTTTATTGTTTATAGGAGCTGTCTGATAGCCTCCAAATTCTGCGCCTAAAACGTCATCTCCTTTGTTTTTCCCAAGAACAACTTTATATCTTCTAGATTTTGGTTTTTCTCCTTTTACCAGAGCCTTGTCCAACGCTTCACGAGCAAGCTTTTGGTAATAATCAATATGAAGTGATGAGGTTTGAAGAATATTGCCGTTATTCGTGAATCCCATTTTCGACTTACCGTCATCAGGCAAAAGATCTCCAAAATTTATGTAAACTCCTAATAACTCATTTAATGAGTTAGTGTATTGTGATTTTGTTTGCCTTCTCATCACTAGTTTACTATCTGTTTCTTTAGCTTCAGCTGCTTTATCTAAATTTTCAGTTATCCAATCAACTAAAATTCTTCTGTCATCCTCTGAAAGTTGTAGCTCGTCGCTTGGGGGCATTTCTCCAAGATTAATCTCATTTAACATCATATTCCATTTTTCAGCATCAAAACCATTAACCATGTCCCAATCAATATTATCAAACCTCATGTCTCCTTTTTGTTTTTCTTGTCCATGACATTTGTAACAGTAATTTTCTATGATTGGTTTAATTTGATTTGTATAATATGTTGCGCCTGTAGAAAGTGAATCAATTTTTCTGTCTACAACAAGATAATTTCTTTCATCATCAATATTTAAAACCTTCTTCATGCTTATAGGCATGTACTTAGTTAAATAGTCTTTGCCATGTGTAAGCTGTCCTCCAAAATGCCCCGCAAAAAGAAGAAAAATCACATTTGTATATAAAAATACTCTGTAGGTTTTTTTTGATTTTGAATTAAAATAAAGTAGCCAAACACACACTAAAGCTGTTAGCCAGCCTAGCCATTTATGAAGGTTTAACAGCTCATCATCATAATTTCCGCTTGATGCTAAAACAAACCCCAAAATAGCTGATGGAATTACCGTTATAACTGAAAACCATAATAATATTGAACATGCTGAATCCAAATTAAGTTGTGGTCGATATGAATTAATAATTTCCATCACAAATAAAGCGGCCAAGCCTCCAATAGGTAGGTGCAAAATAATTGGATGAAATCTTCCAATAAAAAAAACAAAAGTATTGTTCACTGTTCCATCAAGTGGAATTAACAATAGGCCAAATAACACTAAAGACAATATCGCCGGGATTTTAATTTGTTTTTTCATATGCTGAACTAAATTATAATTCCTTTCAGTTTATGTAATATAAGAATTTTTGAAAGAATTTTAAACGCCCAATTATTATGTAAATTATGTTACAAAAAAAACAGTAAAGAGACTTTTGCATTTTAAGGAATACTTTTTTCATATCTTTATAAAATGAAAAAAATTGTCTTATTAATCTTTTTTATTCCATTATTATCTCTGGCACAAAGCGGAGATTTAAAATATTATGGTGAAAAAATTAGCCCCCAAAACACTGTAACCCTAAAAGGATTGATTAACCATGCAAAAGACAAATCTCTTGCCAAGGTTAATGGAACTATTTTATCTTCTTGTCCAAAAAAAGGATGTTGGATGCAGGTTCAAGTTGAAACGGATACTATTCAAGTAACCTTCAAAGATTATGGGTTTTTTGTTCCTAAAACAGGGCTTGAAAACAAAAAAACCGTATTGGAGGGGTTTGTAAAACAAGACACAATTAGCATTAAAATGCTTAGGCATTATGCTGAAGATGCTGGAAAATCCAAGTCTGAAATTGAACAAATAATAAAGCCTGAATTTAAACTCTCATTTATTGCTAACGGAGTTATAATTAATTAACATTTATCAAAATTTAATGAAGAAATTCTTTTCTTTTCTTTTCTTTTTAGCAATTATTTCTTGTTCAAAAGATCCAATTTTATACACTCTTACCACCTCTACTAATCCAACAGAGGGAGGCGCTCTTTTGCCAAGCTCAGCGCAGTTTGAAGAGGGAGAAACCGTTGTTTTGAACGCAACCCCAACTGAAGAATACGTTTTCTTTAGTTGGGCGGGGGTGTCTGGAGAAAACAGTACCACAAGCATAGTAATGAACTCTGATAAGTCTGTAGTTGCTCTATTTGTGAAAAAACAGTACTCTTTAGAAATTTCCGTTGAGGGCGAAGGAGAAGTAACAGAAAAAATAATTAAAGCAGGATCTTCTACAGATTATAACAGCGGAACAATTGTTGAGCTTTCGGCCAATCCTGTAAGTGAGTGGGTTTTCGTCGAATGGAAAGGAGATCTGTCTGGCTCTGAAAATCCAACTCAAATTACAATCAATAAGCCTAAAAAAATAATTGCTGTTTTTCAAAAAAAACAATACCCTCTCAATATTGAAATTGAAGGAGAAGGTTCTGTTGAAGAAAAAGTCATTAAACCAGGTGTGCCCAATAGCTATAATAGTGGCACAGTTGTTTCCGTTAAAGCAATTCCTCAAAACGGCTGGTCTTTTTTAAAATGGTCTGGAGATGTTAGCTCTTTAGAAAACCCCATTGAAATTACGGTAAACATGTCTAAAAATATAAGAGCTGAGTTTTTTAACCCGCTAGATTTTACAGGCTTACCAATACTTTATGTTGATACTCAAGGAAGCGAAATCAATTCCAAAGATGATTATGTTGAAGGCAGTGTTTCGATTATTGGATCAAATGATTTTCCTGATCTTTCTTCAACTGAAATGAAAATTAAAGGTAGAGGTAACTCTACATGGTGGCAAGGAGGAATAGGTCGTCCCGATAACATGAAGAAGCCTTATCAAATAAAATTTGGAGACAAAACAAAAGTTCTAAATATGCCTAAAGACAAAAAGTGGGTTCTATTAGCTGAAATTTCAGATATTTCTTTGATTCGTAATAAAATAGTTCGTGAAATAGCTAACATGGGTAGCTTTGATTATGTTCCTCAATCCGAATACACAGAATTATTTATTAACAATAAACATGCGGGGACTTATTTAATTGGTCAAAAAGTAGAAGAATCTAAAAACAGAGTAAATATTGGAGATGACGGCTATTTGGTTGAAATTGATACAGATGCTCACGGCAGAATTGAAGAAGATGATGTTTATTTTCGTTCTAACGTTTGGTCATCTCACTATAAAGATGGAGTTTTCAACATAAAGGAGCCTAGTCTGGATTTTGATTCTGAAAAATTTAATTTAATTAAAGGTCATATTAATTCTTTTGAAGATGCTTTGTTTGGAGACAACTTTAAAGACCCTGATATAGGCTATCGTTCATTTATAGATTTACCAAGCTTCATAGATTGGTTTTTAGTAAATGAAATCTCAAAAAACCAAGATGCTGCATCTTTTTCGAGCATCTATTTTAACTATATCCCAGGTGAAAAAATTAAAATGGGTCCAATTTGGGATTTCGATCTTGCTTTTGGAAACGTGAATTATTCTAATGCTGAAAATCCTGAAGGATTTTGGATCAAAGATAATCTATGGTATAAGAGAATGTTTGAAGACCCTTATTTTAAACAAATGGTTCAAGAACGTTTTGACTATTATAACAACAATCTAAGTTTAATATTATCAAAAATCAGCGGATTTGAAACTTATCTTTCAAAATCTCAAAAGAAAAATTTTGAACTTTACCCTAGCCTATTAGATCCTAATTCGGAAGTTTGGCCTGTTCCGGCTAGATTCGATAATCATCATGGTTATGTTGAATATTTAAAAACTTGGTTAGATACCAGAATGGAATGGCTAAAAACTTGGCTTTAATGAAAGTTGTCTTTTTGACATAAAAATAATTTTTGGTATATTATTTGTTGATTATATTACAATGAATACAATTGATTATCATTATAAAAACGCCTCTGTAAAGCTTAAAAACGGATCTACTGTTAATGAGCTTTATCAACAACTTTACAGGCTAGAAAAAAAAGAAGATTATGACGCATGTGCTGGAATTTTAAAAGCTATAAAAGAATTTTCTAAATGAAAAAATTATTAATGTTTTTTATGTTTTTTTCTATTATTTCTTGTCAAGAGAACTTCTCTGAAATAAAAAACATTATCGAAATTGAAGGGGATTGGGAGTCAGAATATGAAAACATTTCTGTTGATACCGACAAAATGATAATAACAGTAAACGACACTGTTAACTTAGTTTTGTCTTCAAGGCATTATGACAAGCCTTTAATTACCGTTTCTTCTGGTAGTGTGATGTTTTATGACGCAAGAGTTTCTATAAACAAATCTAAAAATTCAATAAAAATTAAAAGAATAAACGAACCTATTGAGATAACATATTTTAAAAAATGAAAAATCTAAATTTTATATTCTTTGTTTTTGTTTGTTCTTTTTTAAATTCCCAAACAATCAATGAAGTCTCTGTTAAAAAATATCTTTACACTCTTGCCAACGATTCAATGCAGGGTAGAAAAGCTGGAAGTCCCGGGATTGAAAAAGCTGCAAAATATATCGAACAGCAATTTTCTAAAATTGGACTAAAACCTTTTAATGGCTCTAGTTTTAGACAAGCGTTTAAGCACATAAACAAACGCTCCGAAAAAAAAGAAGAATTAACTTTATTTAATGTCATTGGGTTGCTAGAGGGGACAACTCTGAAAGAAGAGTTCGTTGTTGTTTCTGCTCACTATGATCATCTTGGTCGAAAAAATATTGGAGAAGGAGATTTAATTTTTAATGGAGCCAACGATAATGCATCAGGTGTAAGCGCAATGATCATGTTGGCAGACTATTTCAAAAAAGCCAAAATAAATAAAAGAAGCATTCTCTTTATTGCTTTTACCGCAGAAGAAATGGGACTTGTAGGCTCCAATCACTTTGGAAAAACTATTTCTGCAGAGACAATAATAGCTGGAGTTAATATTGAAATGATTGGTAAAGAGTCTCCATTTGGGCCTAAAACAGCTTGGCTTACTGGTTTCAATAGATCAGATTTTGGTAAAATTATTCAAAAAAATCTTTCTTTTTCTGAATACAAACTTTACCCTGATCCATACAAAAATTATAGATTGTTTTTTAGATCCGATAATGCTTCTTTGGCTAGACTAGGAGTGCCTGCACACACTTTTTCAACGAGTCCAATGGACAAAGATCTCGATTACCACAAGGTAAGCGATGAAGCAGAAACCTTGGATGTCAAGACTATTACAGAAACAATAAAAGCAATAGCTACAGGAATTAGATCTATTATTTCTGGAGATGACACCCCGTCAAGATTGATCTTATAGTTTTTCAATCAGAATTCTCTTTGATTCTTTAATACAATCTTTTATCTTGTAGAGGTAAGAAATTTTACATTATATGAATTCAAAAAAATCAAGAAGAAGCTTCATAAAAAAAACATCAGCAGTTGGTGCTGGGTTTTTTATCGTTCCAAGAAATGTGTTGGGAGGAGTTGGCTATACGTCTCCAAGTGATCAACTGAATTTAGCTGCGATAGGTTCTGGTGGGAAGGGCATAAGTGACATCGCCAATGCTTCAGTAAACGGCAGAGAAAGGGTAGCTGCGCTTTGTGATGTTGACTTTTCCGGAAGCGCTTCTAGATCTGTTAAAAGATTTCCGAAAGCTAAATTGTATGCAGATTTTAGAGAAATGCTCGACAATGAAAAAGATATTGATGCCGTAACAATTTCAACACCAGACCATGTTCATGGTCCTGCTGCAGTTTATGCAATGGAAAGAAATAAACATGTATACGTTCAAAAACCAATAACACATAATATTCGCGAAGCTAGAATACTAACTGAGCTTGCTAGAAAACAAAAAGTTGTTACTCAGATGGGAAACCAAGGCGGATCAAATCCTTTATTAAAAATGGTTCAAAACTGGATTGATTCAGGAAAAGTCGGCAAAATCTCCGAGGTTAAAGTTTGGACCAACAGACCGGTTTGGCCGCAAGGAGTAAAAATGCAAACTCCCAACCCTAGCTTAAAGCCTGATTCACTAGACTGGAATTTATGGCTCGGGCCTGCAAGGCAAAAACCATACACTCCAAACCTACACCCTTTCAATTGGAGGGGATGGTGGGAATACGGAACGGGCGCACTTGGTGATGTGGGTTGTCATTTAATAGATATTCCTTTTAGAACATTAGGGTTAAAATATCCCAAAAGTGCTGAATGTAGCGTTGGAAGTGTTTTTACCAAAATGTGGAATCCTGATTATCATCCAGAAGGCTGTCCTCCATCTTCTTTAATTACTTTAAATTTTGATTCAACTGAAAAAAGCAAGAGTCCAATAGAGTTGACATGGACAGATGGCGGGATTAGACCTCCGCACCCAGACATTATACCAGCTGACAGTGATATTGGAGGACCAGACAGTCAAAATGGAGTGCTAATGATTGGAGAAAAAGGCATTATTTCTACTAATATAAATGACAGCTCTCCGCTAACCCCTAAGCTTTATCTTTATGATGGACAGACAGAATTTGGGCCTGAAACGGAAGACATGCCCGAACCTGAATATGGTCACCAAAGAAAGTGGGTAGACGCCTGTAAAGCTGGTTTTAGAAGTAAAGAACATCTTGATTTAACCTCATCATTTGATTACGCCGGTCCAATGACCGAAACAGTTTTAATGGGTAATCTTGCAATTAGAAGCTACATGCTTAGAAATGAAAAATCTAACGGAGGTTTTGATTATTATGCAAGAAAAAAATTACTGTGGGACGGGGATAATATGAAAATTACAAATATTGAAGAGGCAAATCAATTTGTAACCAGAGAATATAGAGAAGGCTGGAAAATATAACGTTAAATTGGCACTGTTTTTGACACTATTTTGACTATGAAAACAAATCTTTTTTGTCTTTTTTTTATACTCAGTCTTAGCTCAATTACTGCGCAAAAAATTTATTCTACTAACCAGCCATATAAAGCAGATATTAAAGTTTTTGTTGTCGAAAATGAGTACCAGGCTGATTTAAAAGTATACAAAGTTTCTCGAGCTTATGAGGCAAAGAAAAACTCAGGCTTATGGTATTTTTCTAACACTCCTTATGATTCTGACAAAAAAATTTATTTCTGTGAAAACGAATATGAAGCTGATTTAAAAGTCTTTTTTGTTGATTATAAGTATCAAGCTAAATGGAAAAGTTCTGAGAAAAAATTCCTATTATATTAATTCTTTTTGAAAGAATACCCATAAAATGAAACCGTATCAAAATCAAAACTCCTCTAAAAAAAAACAAGTTGAAAAAATGTTTGACTCAATTTCATTTGAATATGATAACCTTAACAGGTTAATTTCAGCAGGAAATGATGTTAAATGGAGGAAAAATATTTACAAAATAGCCGAACGTTTAAAGCCTGTAGACATTTTGGATATTGCCACAGGAACAGCTGACATAGCTCTAGAGCTTTCTAAAATAAAAGGATCAAAAATAACTGGTTTAGATATTTCTGAAAAAATGCTAGATGTAGGAAGACAAAAAGTGACAGAGAGGAATCTTGAAAACAAGGTTTCTTTAGTTTCTGGAGATGCTGAAAACTTAAGTTTTTCTAAAAACACATTTGATCTTATATCAATTGGCTTTGGTGTAAGAAATTTTCAAAACCTTGAAAAAGGTCTTTTAGAAAGTTTTAGGGTCTTAAGAGAAGGTGGAACTTTAATTATTTTGGAAACGTCAGTTCCTCAAAACAGACTTGTAAAGTTATTTTATTTGCTTTTTAGTCGAACTTTTATTCCTTTGGTTGGTTTTCTTTTCTCAAAAGACAAAAAAGCTTACAAATACCTACAAAAGTCCGCAGAAGAATTTCCAAGCGGAGAAAGTTTTAGTCAAATTTTAAAATCTTGTGGCTTTAAAAATGTTCATATAATGCCACTTATGCTTGGAGCCTCGTCAATTTATGTTGCTAAAAAACACTGATGAAAAACAATACAAAAAAAGTTTCTAACAACAGCTTTTTTGAAGTCATAAATAATCTTCTTAAAAAAAAAGACTCTTTCATTTGTTCTCGCCTTCCCGGTTCAAAACAGGTTAATCTTAACTCTGGAATTGTAACAAAACTAAAGCGCTCAGAAATACAAGACAATGGAATCTTTGTAATGCCATTTATTGAAAAAAATTTAGGTTGGATGTTAAGTCCTTCTTTAAATTACGAAACGATTATTGAAAAAAAATTAAATTCAAAAAACAATAATTTTTTGAACGTAAAAGACCTTGTCAAAAATGAAGAAAAGGAAAACTATACTCGTTCTGTTAAAAATTTAATAAAAGAAATTGATAAGGGAAAATTGTCAAAAATAGTATTCTCGAAAAAAATAACTTTAAAGCGTCCTAATTCAAATTGCGTTTCAATTTTTAAAAACATTCTTGATTCATACAATGATGCTTTCTGTTATTTCTTTTACACCCCAAAAGAAGGAGTTTGGTTGGGCGCTAGTCCAGAGCTTTTATTTAAAAAAGAAAAAAACTCTATTTTAACTATGGCTTTAGCAGGAACAAAATTCAATATTAGTTCAGAGTGGGGAGATAAAGAATATTCTGAACAAAAAATAGTTCAAGATGAAATAATTGAAAACCTTAGCCCCTTGTGCTCTTCTCTTTCGCTTGGAGAAACAGAGACGGTTTCTGCGGGAAAAATACAACACTTAAAAACAAGTTTTGAAGGAACAACCCAAGCCTCAACTATTAAACTTATTAATGCTCTTTTTCCTTCTTCTGCAATAGCTGGTTTCCCAAGAAAAACTGCCTTAAAATTGATTTCAAAGCATGAGTTACATGAAAGATCTTTTTATTCTGGTTTCCTTGGAGCATGTAAAGGCAATGACTCTTCTTTTTTTGTAAATTTAAGATGTCTTAATGTTAAAGATGACAAAATATCACTTTATGTCGGATCTGGAATAACAAAAGATAGCGACCCAGACAATGAATGGATGGAAATTTTAAAAAAATCTGAAACAATGTTAAATGTTATTTTTTAACAACTTTTGTTTTCATTTTCTAAATTTGTTTCACAAATGATGTATCCAAAAATTAATTCCGCTCAAACGATTATTCTTTATTGTGAAAAGTTTGAGTTTTTCAATATTGTAATTTCTCCAGGATCAAGGAACGCTCCCTTAGCTATTGGCTTTGC
>Ga0233432_10005094_pt1 | contig 11505 bp, 5 predicted proteins | sample SI_122_August201_6_FD_179870 | JGI IMG/M metagenome (GOLD analysis project Ga0233432, IMG submission 179870) | Seawater microbial communities from Saanich Inlet, British Columbia, Canada - SI_122_August2016_10_MG | ecosystem: Environmental > Aquatic > Marine > Inlet | place: Canada: British...
AGCCGTGATAGCGACAGTGAAAATCCTTCACCGAAGAACTTTCCTCAACCAGGCGCAACGCACGATGCTGGCACACGTTGTAGAAAGATTTGACTGACCCATCTTCCTGTTTGGCGCAGATTACCGACTGCCCCATAAAGTCGTGCACCACAAAGTCACCCGGCTGCTCCAGATCCACCAAGCGCCCGGCCACGTGCCAGATCTTGGTCCACATGTGGTCCCACTCCTGTTGGGCAAATTCTGCGGAGTAATAGCGATCCCCGGTGACCGGGTCGCCGCGAAGCAACGTGGGGTCCCGACCATCCATCGTGTCTGGATGCACCGGAATATTGAGAATCGGAATCTCGATCGATGGCTTATTCATAAAAGTCCTTGCGTAATGGGAATCTGCTCATCGGTGTACGCAATATCGCCTTCACCAATATACTCTGCCCGAAACACAAAAACGAACCCCCCCGTAAACCCGGTTCCACACAGGACAGCCCATCATGTTGAACAGACAAGTTGTACTCAAAAGCCACCCCAACGGCGTTCCACAGCCCGAGGATTTCGAGTTGATAGAGAGCACCGTGCCCGAAGCCGGTGAAGGCCAGATGCTTGTCAGAAACCTCTTTTTTTCCCTCGAGGCCGCGATCAGAGGATGGCTGGACGGCAAAGCTAATTATTTCGAACCTATCCCTCTGGGAGGTCCGATTAGGGGCCCATCGGTAGCAAGAGTGATTACATCTCACCTTGAAGGGTTTGAGGCAGGCGATATGATTTTCGGCCTGCATCACTGGGAGGACTACTCACTCAGCGGCGCCAATACGGTGCTACTCTCAAAGCTCAGCCCGGAACCTGATATCCCCCTCTCCTACTACTCGGGCGGTCTCGGTGGCTCAGGCCACACCGCATACGTCGGGCTACATGAGATTGGCCAGATTCAAGCCGGAGAGACCGTGCTGATCAGTGCCGCAGCAGGCGCCACCGGTTCAATGGCCACCCAGATAGCCAAACTACGCGGCTGTAAAGTGGTAGGTATTGTGGGTAATGACAATAAGGCAAAGCTCGTCACCGAGACCTTGGGCGCTGACGCAGCCATAAACTACAAAACATGTGGCGATTTATCACAGGCCATCAATGAAGCGTGCCCAGACGGTGTGGATGTCTACTTCGATAACGTTGGCGGCCACACTCTCAATGCCGCGCTTGAGTGCATGAACACCTTTGGACGCATCATTGGCTGCGGGATGATCAGCGACTACAACGATCAGGATAACCCTACACCTATCTTCAACATGTGGAAAATGGTTGAGAAGGAACTCACTTTGAAAGGTTTTCTGCTCTATACCTACATGGACAAAGTCCCGGAAGCTTCCCGACAGTTACACGAATGGGTGCGCGCAGGTGACCTCCACATTTTAGAAAATATTACCCAGGGTTTGGCACGAGCAGGCTGGGCTTACAGTGAAATGATGCGCGGTGCGACCATTGGCAAAAACTTGGTGGCCATGGACCTGGAGGCGGGCGACACACCCTGATAGTGCTGCCTCCGGGCGCTCACAACCAGCAGCGCTGTGCTAGGGAAAACTTTTCTAGCCGCGCTCGCGGGTGCTCATAACGCCGAAAAGACAACAGGACTCCCAAGCGATCTGGCTCCCACATCCCTGATAAGATCCGATCAGGTTTGAGATCGATAGGAACGAGTCAAGTTGTTAATCCGCGAGGCAAAGGTCAATGACTTTCAATGCATCATAGACATCAATGCGAGTGAGGAAGAAAAAACCAGCCCGATAGACTTAGCCAAGATTACCCAACTGCATTTCTGGTCGGACTATCACAGAGTTGCGGTCGAGGGAGATCAAGTCGTTGGATTTCTGCTAGTAATGAGTGATGCGTCAGATTACGACGGTGACAACTTTCAGTGGTTTGTAGACCGGTACTCTAGTTTCCTTTATGTCGATCGTATCGTGATCGATCAAGCGCATGCGAGGCGCGGCGTTGGGAGTGCGCTTTACTGTGATCTGATCGAGTTCGCAACGCGTCGAGGCCATCCCGCTCTGTGTTGTGAAATCAACGTGTTACCGCCTAATCCTGCATCCCATGCATTTCATGCACGATTTGGTTTCAAGGAGGTCGGTCGCAGCGCAGAGACCGGGGCGCCAAAGATTGTTACGTACCAGATGGCGGAGCTCTAGCTATCAATGGGTTTGGTTGAAACGTTGCGATACGGAGGAAGATTGGCCCGCCCGGAGAGATTCGAACTCCCGACACCCAGGTTCGAAGCCTGGTGCTCTATCCAGCTGAGCTACGGGCGGAGGCGCGAAGCTTAGGTACAGCGCTTACAAAGGTCAAGAACTGCGGCACTCAAAAAGGGGGCAGGTACTTGCATGGTCACCACCACACTGCGTAGAAAAATACTAATATGAGGGTCACCACCACCGCACTGACGTTGAAAGTTTGGCTGGTAGAAAAACTAACGCCTGATGGATCAACGAACCCGGGCTGACGTGCGGGGCGAGCAATAGACCACAAGATACCGATGCCAACGCAGAGCAGAAACACCAGCCCCACTCGATCCATAAACGGTAATTCTGGCAAGTAGAGCTTGAACATTAGCGACAATACTGCCGATGCAATCGCCGCCAGCAACGCCGCAGTTGCAGTGGTGCGCGACCAGAACAATCCCAGCATAAAAATAGCAACAATGCCCGGCGTGAAAAATCCGGTGAACTCCTGAATGTATTGAAACGCCTGCTCAAAGTTACCCAGTAACGGCTTAGCGGCAATCATGGCAATGCCCATGGCACACACTGCAACAATGCGACCAATGCGAACCCCTGACGTACCGTCATCTGTCGCGAGCCCCAACATGGGTGCCACATCTACCGTGAAGATAGTGGAGATGCTGTTACACATTGACGCCAGAGACGAGACGATAGCCGCCAACAGAGCTGCAAAAACCAAGCCCTTAATACCGACTGGAAGTAGGGTCATGGCGGAGGGATACGCTTGATCCGGCGAGGCAAGGTCAGTATTCAACACAAACATCGCAATACCAGGTAACACAACGATCACAGGCATCAATAATTTTAGGAAGGCAGCAAAGGCGATTCCCTTCTGCGCCTCATCAACACTTTTAGCACCCAGCGCCCGCTGGATAATGTACTGGTTAAAACCCCAATACGAGATGTTCATGATCCACATGCCACCCACAAGCACAGAAAGGCCAGGCAAACTCATATAATGAGGATGTCCCTCTTGCAGAATCATGTGAAATTTCTCGGGTGCCTGAGCAGTCAAAACGGAGAAGCCGGCCAGCGGACCAGCACCGCCCGCGACTTTATCCAGTAAAATCCACGCGATGAGCAATCCACCGAGCACCAGCAACACCACTTGAATGATGTCCGTCAACGCCACCGCCCGCAGGCCTCCGTAAAGCGAGTAGGCAATTGCAAAAGCACCAAGCGCAACAAGACCCACCACCAAATCGACACCCGCTACGGTATTAATTGCCAGAGCGCCCAACCACAAAATAGAGGTGAGGTTGACGAAGGTGTATACCCCCAGCCAAAAGAGAGCCATCACCGTTTTCACGCGGTTATCATAGCGCTGGGCAAGGAACTGGGGCATGGTGTAGATCCCCGTCTCCAAGAATATGGGTAGCAAGTATTTCCCTACCAGCAGCAGTGTAAAAGCCGCCATCCACTCGTAGGAGGCAATAGCCAGCCCGATCGCATAGCCCGACCCAGACATGCCGATAATTTGCTCGGCAGAGATGTTGGCAGCAATCAGAGACGCACCGATCGCCCACCACGGCAGGGATTTTCCCGCCAAAAAGTAATCTTCGGCGCCTTTTTCATGGCCTGCCTGCTCACGGGAGACCCATTGCGCGATCACAAACAACGCCACCGCGTAGACGGCGACGATAACCATATCCATTGTTGCGAGCATGCGGCCTCCAGATCGTTTTCGTTATATTCTCTGTTTGGACTCAGCTACTGCCCGTCAGACGATACACCAATGTCAAGGATTGGAGACCAGTCCGTCACAATCAAAGACCGAATTTTCTACCGGCGACTGCCGTATAGCGATCTCAGCGATATCCACCGACAGGGCACCGCGGGTCGCGATGAGAAAAGGCGTATTAACCTGACTCAAATCGACGCCACGACGGGCAAAGCACGCTACCGGCACCGATATTGTCTGCCACTCTCCAGAGTCCATGGTTTTGAGGACCGGCGTCAGATCCACCGCGCCCGAGCAAGGCCAGCCGCAATCCATTCTGAGTAGAACCGGGGCCGACGGCGGCGTATGCAGACGCAACTCCATCGCCAGAACACCCCCAATGGACTCCAGATCAGTCATATCTACCGCTTCGTCGTACTGAAAATAAAGTTGGCTGAGGCGCTCTCCAGTGCCCGAGAAATCCGCGCGCCGCGCGTCCTCCTGCACATGGCGGTCAATCACCGATAACTGCAATTCACCGTAAGTGCTCTTTCCCCCACGGGGCCCTACGGCTAGGGACCAGTCGCCCTCATCCCCCACATATAACTGCCAGGGATCTCGCACGCCTCGGCCAAACACCACCTGGTCAATACTGCCGCCCTGACCAATGGGCTGTTCATTCAACGCCACCCAATCCACTCGATCGCCAGACTGCAGGCCGAAGTTAATCGGGAACAGAACATTGTCTACCGGATCATCGGCCACGCTGGCGTGAAGATCAGCTGCTGGCCAGGCCATTGGAAGGCGCCCTTCAAATTCATAACGAGGCGTCCCACTGGCGTCTGCAATCAGCACATCAGCCACCCCAGCTCCCTCTGAACCAGGCAGCCACGCCACCACGAAAGCATCTGAGGCATTTAACTCGGCATTGACCCAAAGTGGTCTCCCGGTGAGAAATATCGACACCACCGGTATGCCTCGCGCAGTAAGCTGTTCTATCAGCTTCAAATCCCGTTTATTGCGTTGCTGCCAGGCGAGAGAATCAATATCGCCCTGTGTTTCTGCATACGGCCTCTCACCGAAGACAACAATCGCTGCGTCGAGTTTGTCATTCTCGCTCGTTTCAGCGATCACCTTGCCACCCGCAGCAGCCACCGCCTCCTCAATTCCAGTCTGTATAGAGGTCGCGCCAGGAAAATCCTCATTCGTATTGCCCGTGCCTTGCCACGTAATCGTCCAACCGCCCGATTGCATGCCGATGTTGTCAGCGCCCTCTCCGAAAATCGCATAAGTGCCTGCAGGATTCAGCGGCAGTAACCCGTTTTTGTTTTTAAGCAGGACTAGTGATCGGCGTACCGCTTCTCTCGCGAGCGCCCGGTGCTCTGGTGCTCCAATCACGCCCTCAAGCTTCGCCGCATCCAAAGAAGGCTTCCCGCGGGACATCAACCCCATCTCATATTTAACTTTGAGAATCCGTGACACGGCTTCATCGATGCGACTCAACGAAATTTCGCCGGCCTCAACCTGAGCGACGGTGGTGTGAAGCATCGATTCCCAATCCTCAGGCACCATAATCATGTCGATACCGGCATTGATTGCTTTTGCACAGCGGTCGTCTTCGCAGCCGGCAACCTGACCAATACCATTCCAGTCACTGACGACAAAGCCCTCAAAACCCAATTGACCCCGCAATACATCGGTCAATAACTCTCGGTTACCATGGATCTTATCGCCATTCCAGCTGTTAAAAGAGGCCATTACCGTTTTGACATCGGCAGCAATCGCCGTGACGTAGCCCTTGCCGTGGCGCGACAGCAATGCAGCTAAAGGCATGCTGGTATTGCCTTGGTCGGTGCCACGATGGGTACCGCCATCGCCTATATAGTGCTTGGCTGTGGCGATAACGCCTTCCGCTTGAACCGAGGACACATAAGCCCCGGCGTAGCTTTCAACCACGTCAGGGTCTGAACTGAATGACTCGTATGCCCTGCCCCATCTCAGATCTGTCGTTACCGCGATAGTAGGAGCGAACATCCAATCAATAGCGGTGGCCCTGACCTCTCGCGCCGTTGCAGCACCAATACGACCTATCAACTCGGGATCCCTCACTGCCCCAAGCGCCACGTTGTGAGGAAACAAGGTTGCGCCAATCACATTGTTGTGGCCGTGGACCGCGTCGGTTCCCCAAATAATCGGAATCCCAGCGCTACCCTGAGATCGATCCACGGAAGCATCGTAGTATTCGTCGGCAAGAGCCACCCATTCCGCCACTGAGGCATATTTGTCGTCATGGGGGAATGAGCCCCCGCCATTCAGTACGCTACCGAGGCCATACTTTCTGACATGATCGGGGGTGACGTACTTGATCTCCCCCTGAATCATCTGGGCAACTTTTTGCTGAAGCGTCATACCGGCCAATTGCACTTCGACCAACTCAGTAATCTCTCTATCTGCGGAGTCGGAGCAGGAGAACAGCGCGAGGGGCAGCGAGACACAAATTAAACCCGATCGGACAGCTGACTTTATCCTGCTAGAACATTTGCTTATCATCTTCCATTCCTGACTTTGCATCTCGCTGGACCGCGGGAACGTCCTGAGCGTTGCATTATGACTGCGGGCAATGCGGGTAAAGGCCTACAGGCGTGCAAGCCCGCGCTCCCCCGAGGATAAAAGGTGTGGGCACTGTCGCTCAATTGAAAAGCGATCATCAGGGTTTTACCCAAGTTAGACGGGAGCGCAGACACACGGGAATAAGGGCTGGTGAGCATGTGGTCAACGTGGCGATAACAGATAGAGAACAACTGAAGGCTTTGCCGCAAATAGGTGCTTGTAACGCAGCTGCCAGCGCCGATCTCGATAGAGGTCGACCGCAGTGGGGACACGGCCATCCGCCTTTTCAAGCAGCCCCATCCGATTCAACGCACTCATCACCCCTTTTATCGAAACGCCATTCACTAAAGCGCTTGCGCGTGGGATGTTACATCACTAATAAACTAACAAAACCAATTCAGGGGCCTGTGATTCATGTACGCGCGGACTTTTGCTAAAAACAGACTTACTCAGGCCGTTTCATTGGCGGTCGGAGTTGCCATATCGACTTCGGTAACGGCTCAAGAAACCGTCACGGACGAACCGGTATTGGAGGAAGTGCTTGTAACGGGCATTCGCTCGAGCTTGAAGCGCGCCATGGATACAAAGCGCGACTCGCAAGGGGTAGTCGACGCCATTACCGCAGAGGATATTGGTGACTTTCCCGACACGAACCTTGCGGAAGCTTTGCAGCGTGTCACCGGCGTAGCAATCGATCGGCAGCGCGGCGAGGGCACGACCGTGACTGTGCGAGGGTTTGGCGCGGATTTTAATCTGGTAACCCTCAACGGCCGTCAGATGCCGACACATAGTGGACTCGGCCGCTCCTTCGATTTTCAGGACATCGCCTCAGAGAGCGTGTCTGGCGTTGAGATCTACAAGACCTCGAGGGCAAACATCCCGTCGGGCGGTATCGGCGCAACCATTAATGTTTTGACAGCAAAGCCGCTCGATAAGCCGGGGCCGCAATTCAGTTTTAGCGCCAAAGGCGTTTATGATGAGAGCACCTATGCCGGCGACGAGGTTACCCCTGAGGTCTCCGCTTTTGCGTCACACACCTTTTTCGATGACACCGTGGGTATCGCTCTGTCGGGCACCTTTCAGGAACGCCACTCAGGGGTGGCATCGGCGTTCAATACTCGGTTTTTCGAGCGGGACGGCGCGGCTGTCCCTGACAATGGGCAACAAACTAACGCTCCCGGTGAAGGCTCACTTGCTGCGGCGCCTCAGCAGCTGGTTTATCGCATCGAAGAATTCGAGCGAGAGCGCATTAACGGCCAAGTGACACTTCAGTGGCGCCCCGTCGAGTCGGTAACAGCAACTCTCGATTACACCATGGCCCAGCTTGAGCTCGATCGTCGCTATAACGACATGTCCATCTGGTTCAGCCCCACTTATCAATCTGCCACCTGGTCAGACGGCCCGATTGCTTCACCCATTATCTACACAGAAACCAACACTCAAAACGATAGGCCGATGGCAGCGGGCGTAGATGCATCGAAAAACACACGCACGTCGATCGGTTTCAATCTCGAGTGGGACATTACTGATCGACTCCGCGTCGCTCTGGATTATCACGACTCTAAGGCGGAGCGCGAACCCAACAGTGTCTACGGCAGCTCAGGCAACATCAGTATTGCGGCCTTTGGTCGAAATTCGGCCAGCGTGGATTACAGCACCGAAATTCCTGTAACGACCATTGGTATGAATGACCCACTATCGCCAGATGACATGCGAATCACAGGTAGTGTATTTGCCGCTGATTGGGCAGAGATGAATATTGAACAGACGCAGTTCACGGGCGCCTTCGATCTCAATGACAACATCACAATCGTCGCCGGGGGCTCGTTCATTGACCTCGACAACTATCAGGCAGGCTCCATTGTGCAGCGCGATACTTGGGGGGCAAATCAGGCATCCGCCTATGGCTCGATCACTGACCTTCTCGTCCCAGCCTCACTTGCTGGGGTGTACGACGAGCTCGGTGGAGGCGATCAAGTTACCAATAACTTCTTTATGTACACCATGAGTGATCTGGCTGCTCGCGCTGAGTTTTTGGAGGCGCTGTCGCCCAATAATCCGCTCTATCTTGCCGCCGCGGCAAGCGGTGCAACAGGTAGCTGTGGCACCGGGTTTTGTGCTGACTTGGAGCCCGGCTTTGGCAACCAGTTCCGCGAGGAAACCTGGGCGGCTTTCATGCAGTTGAACTTCGCGGGGTCAGTTTTTGACCGCACGTTTAACTTTCGCGTGGGATATCGATACGAAGAGACTGACGTAACATCGAGCTCAGAATCGCGCGCTTTTTCTAGCATCGTATGGGCATCCACCAATGAGTTCAGCGCGATACCGATAGAAGGCACGACGGCCTCCGGCCTTACAGGAAACTACGATGTCGGCTTACCGAATATCGATTTTGATATTGAAATTATAGATAACGTCATTTTCAGAGCCTCTTACAGCGAGACGATAGCCCGCGCAAGTTACGGCAGCCTCATCGGTACGCTTAACGCGCCTACTGTCCTGCGCGTGGTGGAGGGCGAGCACTCGGCACAGGCATCAGTGGGTAATCCGGGGCTCCTCCCACATGAATCAGAAAACTTCGACCTGTCACTTGAGTGGTATTACGACGACGCAAGCTACATTTCAGTTGGTTACTTCGACAAGTCCGTAGAAAATTTCGTAACAGCCGGAGAGATAGAGGATGTTGTTCTGTTCCCGGACCTCGCTCACCCCGCATTGGGCCCGCTCTATCAACAGGCCACAGATGCACTGGGCATTACTGCAGCACCACAAGATATCCGCGATTACATCTTCACCAACTTCGCGTCGGAGCCGGGCGTGGATGCGGCGGCGCAAACCATCACAGGTGTGGCTGGACGAGATGACCCCGCTTATTACGATCTATTCACTAACGTGAACTCAGACGAAGCCGCCGACATCGATGGCTGGGAGCTTGCCTGGCAGCACAACTTTTGGGACACAGGCTTGGGCTTTATTGCCAACATGACCCTCGCCGACGGCAGCGCCACCTTTAATCGGTTCTCCGACGAGCCGCAGTTTGCGCTGCCTGGCCTCAGCGATACGCGCAATCTCATTCTTTTTTATGAAGGCTTTGGCTTTCAGGTGAGATTGGCTTACAACTGGCGTGATGAATACTTCACCGGAGGCGTCACGCAACCAGCGTATAATGAGGAGTACGAGCAGTGGGATGCCAGCGCCCAGTATGAGGTGTTCGACGGCTTCACTCTGTTCGTAGAGGGCATCAATATTACTGACGAAACCTATCGTAGCTTCGGCAGAGAAGAATTGCAGTTCTTCAATGCGGGTCAAATAGGCGCTCGTTACAACGTTGGCTTCAGATACAGCTACTGACAGCCAGTTAAAAGCCTAACTCGAAAAGCCGCTCCCAGGAGCGGTTTTTCTTTTTGTAGAGAACACCCTAGAATTTCAGTTTTCAGACGCAGCCAATTGAGATGAATGCAACACCACATCACATTGTGATACTTGGCGGCGGAACCGCTGGCTGGCTAACTGCGGGCGTACTTGGCGCCGAATTTGATACCTCAAGCATCCAGGTCACACTTGTAGAGTCGCCCACGACCCCAACCATCGGCGTAGGCGAAGGTACGTGGCCGTCAATGAAGTCCACTCTCCTCAAAATTGGCCTGTCGGAGCGAATGTTTATTGAAGAGTGTTCGGCGGCACTGAAACAGGGAACACACTTTAAAAATTGGCTTCATGGAAAGGGCGAAACCTATTATCACCCCTTTACCCTGCCCCACGGCTTTGACGAGATTAATTTGGCAGACCATTGGATCAGGGGCCATTTGGGTGATCAATCGTTCGCCTCGAGTGTGACGCCACAGTTCGCTGTATGCGAAGCAGGATTGGCGCCTAAACAGCTTAGCGTTCCCGAATATGCTTATACGCTGAACTATGGTTACCACCTGGATGCCGGTAAGTTCGCGGCGATGCTTTCCGCGCATGCGGTCAATAATCTGGGGGTGAAACATGTGTTGGCAGACGTCACCGCAGTGACCTCCCGTGAAAACGGCGACATCGAGGCACTCGTTACCGATAAAGGTCCTATCGCGGGTGATCTATTCATCGATTGCAGTGGTTTTCGCAGCGTCCTTTTGGGTGAACACTACAATGTACCCTTTATGAGTCAAAAACATGTGCTGTTTAATGACAGCGCGCTGGCTGTTCAGGTACCGTACGGGCCAGAGTCTGAAATAGCTGCAACCACAAAATCGACTGCTCATGGGGCCGGTTGGATTTGGGATATTGGACTACAGCACCGCCGAGGCGTTGGCGCCGTATTCTCTTCTGCCCACGCCAGTGCCGAATCCATCGAGCCACAATTGGATACCTATTTAAAGGGGAGTGGGTATGCGCCAGGCCTCTCAGAATTCGAGCCCCGGCTGATTCGCTTTGATCCCGGCTATCGAGCTTCCTTCTGGCACAAAAACTGTGTTGCCGTGGGTTTGTCGGCCGGATTTATTGAACCACTCGAGGCGTCTGCGCTGGTATTGGTAGAGCTCAGCGCAAGAAGTATTGCTCAACAATTCCCGAAAACCCGACAGCAGATGGATACGGTAGCTCAGCGATTCAATGCAGAGTTCCTACAACGATGGGAGCAGATCATCGAATTTCTCAAACTACATTACGTGCTGTCACAGCGCGATGACTCGGCGTACTGGATAGAGCATCGCCAGGCTGCATCGGTGCCCACAACATTGACCGAAAAGCTGGCCGATTGGTGCCATCGTTGCCCATGGCATCTAGACGAACGGCGCGTGGACGAAATGTTTCCATCAGCGAGTTACCAGTACGTGCTCTACGGCATGAACTTCAAAAGCGAACTCGGCAAAGACAGTCGAAGGCATTCAGAGGCGAGTCTCGCGCGAGCTCACGCTCTCAAAGCTGAAGTCGATGCGCAGTCGAGCCGTTATCTGCAACACCTTCCCTGCCATCGGTCGTTGCTTG
>Ga0233432_10005095_pt1 | contig 11501 bp, 9 predicted proteins | sample SI_122_August201_6_FD_179870 | JGI IMG/M metagenome (GOLD analysis project Ga0233432, IMG submission 179870) | Seawater microbial communities from Saanich Inlet, British Columbia, Canada - SI_122_August2016_10_MG | ecosystem: Environmental > Aquatic > Marine > Inlet | place: Canada: British...
TTCCCTGTTTCTCCAAGATCAGTGCCGTCACAGTGCGGATCGAAACCTCTGCCCTCACCCTTATGACAGACTCATTCGCCATATCTCGGGCTCTCTCATTCCCCTGGGCCTCCAGCAAGGGCAACTTACTCCGACCTCTCAAGCTTTTCCGATGCACACCAGCACTGAGGTGAGAGGTAAAATGAGTCTTAAAGTCTGGATGCTCTGAACAGAGTTTCAGAAAAAAATCTTCTGCCATTCTGTAGAAAAAACAGTCCGACAGCAGATGAAGACTGCGCCGAGCATATCCTTCATTAAGAAGAATTGAAAACGCTCCAAACACTTCTCCTCTTTCTAGCGTAGGACGGTCTAAATGAGGAAGTTTTTCGTTCTGCCAAGTCTTTTCACCACGACCATCTAGAAGAAGGTACACTCCTTCAACTTTACTCTGGTTTTCTTCAAAGAGATGGCTGCCCTTCGGATGGAACTCCAAACTTAAATGCAGGGCTACCTCTTTCAATTTCTCTTGGGGAAGGCTCGAGAAGCCTTGGCACTCCTCAAGAAAGTCCGTTAGCCCTTTTATGGCAAGGTCGTCAATTTGAGATGACATAGCGGATACTCAGGAAGAAGATTATCATCGTGTGGGGTTGAAGTTGATCTTTAAGAAAGTCAAAAGATATTTTTAATGGTCGTGGAGTATAGGCGATGATTTCTTGACACCAAAACCACCTAATTATGTAGCTATTTGATACACAAAGGAAATTCCATGAGTTCAGAAGATCAGCGTTCCTATTGGAGGAGTAGCTTGAGAGTCCTATTTGGGATCTTAGCTGTATGGTTTGTTGCCGCCTATGGTTGCAGCGTGATTTTTCGCACTTGGCTCGATGAGAACGCTCCAAGAATCGGAAACGCGCCCTTCGGTTTCTGGATGGCCCAACAAGGATCCATAGCCATTTTTGTCGTTCTTCTCGTGACCTACGCCTTTCTCATGAACCGCCTCGACAAACGCTTTGGCTACGACAAGGAGTCCACATGAGTCAGTTTGCCTGGAACCTCACCTTTATTGGAATCACCTTTGCTGTCTACATTGCAATTGCCATTCGATCACGAGCCTCCTCCACTAAGGAGTATTACGTTGCCAGCGGAGGCGTCTCTCCTCTAGCCAACGGTATGGCCACAGCCGCCGACTGGATGTCAGCGGCCACCTTCATTTCCATGGCGGGTATCATCGCTGCTTCAGGCTACGATGCGTCAAGATTCTTGATGGGCTGGACCGGTGGATTTGTCTTGCTCACCACCCTCATGGTCCCTTTCCTCAGAAAGTTTGGGAAATTTACTGTACCCGACTTTTTGGGAGATCGTTTCTATTCTAACACAGCGAGACTCGTCGCCGTAGTTTGCGCCATTTTCGTCTGCATGATCTATATTATGGGGCAGATGCGTGGAGTGGGCATCGTGTTTTCGCGTCTCTTCGAAATTGAAATCTGGATGGGGGTTCTCATCGGAAGCACCATCGTCTTCTTCTATGCTGGCCTTGGAGGCATGAAGGGTATCACCTACACACAAGTCGCCCAGTACTGCGTTATGGTTATTGCCTACACCATGCCAGCTATCTTCGTTTCCCTTCTCCTCACAGGCCATGCCGTACCTCAACTTGGACTGGTTGGAGACTTCATGGTTGATGGCACCCCTCAGGTGCCCTTGCTAGAGAAGCTCAATCAACTCAATGTTGAGCTGGGGTTCGCTGAATACACCTCCGGCAAAATTTCTACTATCGACATGTTCTGCATTACCGCAGCGCTCATGTGTGGGACAGCTGGGTTGCCCCACGTTATCGTCCGGTTTTTCACTGTGACCAATGTTAAATCCGTTCGAATCTCAGCCTGCTGGACTCTTGCGTTCATCTCCGTTATCTATCTGACGGCCCCAGCCATTGGTGCCTTCGCCAGAACAAACTTTATTGCTTCAGTCAGTGAAAAATCATATGCTGGACCTGAAGCCGTTCCTAGCTGGTTCAAAAACTGGGAAGATCAGGGCCTCATCGCTTGGCGTGACAAGAACGGTGACGGCATTCTCCAATACAATGGCGACGGAGCCGCTTTTAAAGGCAAGCCTGAGTTCACCGGTGAAAGAGGTGACCATGGCGAGCGTCTTGTCAAAAACGATGCGGTGGATTCCAAGAATGAAGTCTACTTCGATCGGGACATCATGGTCATGGCAAACCCTGAAATTGCAGGGCTTCCACCTTGGGTCATCGCCCTCGTCATGGCTGGATGTATTGCTGCCGCGCTATCCACAGCTGCAGGTCTGCTCCTCGTCCTCTCCACGTCTATCTCCCATGACCTGATGAAGAAGGTCGTCAATCCTAACATCAGTGACAAACAGGAAGTTTTTTATGCCAGAATGGCTTCCCTCGGTGCACTCGCCCTCGCTGCCTACTTCGGCATCAACCCACCGTCAAGTTTTGTCGCCAAAACGGTGGCCTTTGCCTTTGGCTTGGCCGCCTCTTCTTTCTTTCCGACCATCCTGATGGGGATTTTCTTCAAGAAAATGAATCGCGAAGGAGCCGTCGCCGGGATGATTTCTGGTATCGGCTTTACCTTTGGCTACATTGTCTATTTCCAATTTATCGCGGACCACAAGGACTACCTTTGGGGCATTTCCCCCGAAGGCATCGGTTTTGTCGGCATGATTCTTAATTTTGTTGTCGCCTTTGTCGTGTGCCGTTTCACCCCTCCTACTCCCCAAGAGGTCCAAGACATGGTCGAAGAAATTCGAATCCCTAAAGGGGCTGGAGAAGCCACTCACCACTGACTAAGAACCCTCTTTCGGGCATGACAAGCTGAGCAAGGGTGGGGCGTCCAAACAAAACCCTCACCCTTGCCTTATCTTAGGCCTCATTAGCCTGCCCGACCCATTTTTCAGGAGTATGAGTCCATGGCGGTAAAACTGCGTCTTCAAAGGACCGGGCGCCGCAATTACGCCCAGTTCAGGGTAGTGGTGACCGATACGCGCAGCCCACGCGATGGCAAAGCCATCGAGGTGATTGGGCATTGTGACCCCCATGGAAAGAGCGAAGTGAGCGAGGACGTCAAGATCGACCGCGTTGACCACTGGCTGTCCGTAGGGGCCCAGATGTCGGACTCTGTCAAGCAAATCGTCCGTCGCGTCAAGGCTCGTCAGAGCCAAAACGCTTAAGCTTTTTTTGCTGCAAAATACCCTCTTGCTTCGAAATGAAGTTCAGCTTTGTCAGCCTCTTCCCCGATTTGTGCACCCAAGTCATGTCGACGGGTGTGATCGGCAAGGCAGTTGATCAAGGACTGATCGAAGTCCAAACTTCAAACCCGAGAGACCATGCAGTAAACCGCTATGGCTCCGTCGACGACACCCCCTACGGTGGTGGCCCTGGCATGGTAATGCGCCCCGAACCCCTCGTTGCTGCCGTTGAAGATCTCCAACTTAAAGAAGAAGCCCTTCTTGTCATGATGACTCCAACAGGAAAGCCTTTTGAGCAGGCCATGGCCAAAGAATGGTCCACTAAGCCTCAGGTTGCCTTCATCTGCGGTCGCTATGAAGGAATGGACGAGAGAGTCAAAGAGGTCTTAAATCCCGTTGAAGTCTCCCTTGGAGATTTCGTTCTTTCCGGTGGCGAATTGGCAGCCCTCTCGATGGCGGATGCCACAGCCAGACTGATCCCTGGTGTACTCGGTGATGAGTCCTCTACCGTTGAAGAAAGTTTCAATTTAGGGCTCGAGTACCCCCAATATACAAAACCACGGAGTTTCCGCGGAAAAGAGGTCCCAGAGGTGCTCCTTAGTGGACACCACCAAGCCATCGAAGACTGGCGTCGGGAGCAATCTCGATCCATCACCGAACAACGTCGCCCGGATCTATTGAATTCGGGAAACTTCAGTGCCGTTTCTTGACCTGAGAGAGAAAAACCATGAAAAAACAAGCTGTATTGGATTTTGAAAAATCCCTCACTAAAGAAGTCCCCAGCTTTGCTGCTGGCGATACCGTTTCTGTGCACTACCGCATTGATGAAGGCGGAAAGGAACGTATCCAGATTTTCAAAGGCGTGGTCATCTCTATGAGAGGAGAAGGAATGGGCGAGCATTTCACCATCCGCAAGATCACTCAAGGTCACGGTATTGAGCGTTGCTTCCCCATGCAGTCTCCTTACATCGACAAAATCACCATCGACCGACTCGGCAAAGTGAAGAGAGCCAAGCTCTTCTACCTGAGAGACCGAACCGGAAAGGCCAGCAGAATCACCGAAAGGCTCGTGGCCAGAACGGAAACCACTGCCTAAACAGGCCCATCATTGAGATTTAAATCCCCTCTTTCCCGTTATTCGGGAAAGGGGGGATCTTTTTTTAGCGCCCGGAAAAATGCGCAGACAGGCCTTTTGGGAGAGAATTCAGCGGCTGAATTCCTTAGGCAGAAAGGTTTTGAAATTCTGGAGCAGAACTATACAATCAGTGCCGGAGAAATAGATATCGTCGCCAAGGATGGCCCATCCGTCGTATTCGTTGAAGTTAAGACCCTCACACAATCAAAATACTACAATCCAGAGGATCAGGTGAATCGAAGCAAGCGAAGGCGCATTGAAATCGCCGCTGAGAACTGGATGCAGAAACACCCTGAGATCATCACCGGTCGTTTCGATGTTATCTCAATTCTGATGCAAAAAGGCGATGTCCAAATCGAACATTTTGAAGACGCTTGGAACGAAGGCGAGTAATGGAAAAGCAGTCCCTGCAAAAACTCATCCGGGGAGCCAACAAGAAAGTTGGTGAAGGAGGCCCCGACCTCATTCAAGCGGCCAAGGACGCCGGTCGTGAAGGAACGGTAGAAGCCTTTACTGCCATCCTTAGGAACTATCGAGAGCTCTTTGCGGAAGACTTCGAGGAGAAGCTACCAAGCTTACAAAAACACCTCTCCAGCCGAGATGAAGAAAACCTTCAAGGCATGTGCCATGTGGTGGATCAACGCCTGGCCTTTCTGGCAAAAGCTGCGGGACTGACACAGGAATCCGAAGCAACAGAGGATGCTGGAGAAGAAGAAGACGCTGACTCAACTTCAGAAGAACAAGTCACATCTGAACCCGAGAGTGGAGAGAGCGAAGACGACTTTGCCGCCCTCCTCGAGCAGAAATCCGTCGATGAAATGGACGAATCTGAGATGAATGCCATCTCTATGTCAGAAGGAGAAGAAGGGGATGTGGCCGATGAGCCCATGCCAGAAGGCCTAGACGAGGTGCCCCAACCTGAAGAAGGATTGGGAGCCGGACTCGATGACCTCATCGATAGCATGAACGATGGCGATGCCCCTGCCCCACCACCGCCCTCAAGTGATTCCGGTGGCGGCGATGACGAAGAAGTTGACTTCGAAGCACTCCTCGAACAGAAGTCCGTCGATGAGATGAGCGAAGAAGAAATGCAAAACATCGATGTCCGAAACAACCCACCCAAAGAACCTGATGCAGCAACGGAAGAAACGGCTGAAGAAGATCAGGAAGAACCCGTTGGTGAAGCAACCTCCGGTGAAACGGAAGTTCCTTCTGACGATGAGGAAGATGACCCCTCAGATGAACCGTTAGATTCAGCAGAAGAAGCTAACCAAGGGCAAGAGGAAACTACCCAGGAAGAGGCTGACCCACTAGACGACCTGCTTGATTCCACGGATTCTGATGAGAGTGCCGATGAAGAAGAGCCCGTCGCAGAAGAAAAAGACCCTCTGGATCACCTGCTAGATTCGGCAGAAGAAGATAACCAAGAGCAAGAGGAAACCGCCCATGAAGAGGCTGACCCACTAGACGACTTGCTAGATCCCGCGGGTTCAGATGAGAATGCCGATGAAGAGGCGCCCGTGGCAGACGAAGAAGACCCACTAGATGGTCTTCTTGAATCAACTGAGGAAGAAAGCGAAGAGGAAGAGAGCAGTCCGACTGAACCGGAAGAGGTTGACCCACTAGATGACCTGCTTGATTCCACGGATTCAGATGAGAGTGCCGATGAGGAGGAGCCTGTCGCAGAAGAAAAAGACCCTCTGGATGACCTGCTAGATTCGGCAGAAGAAGATTCCCAAGAGCAAGAGGAAACCGCCCAGGAAAAGGCTGACCCACTAGACGACCTGCTAGATTCCACGGGTTCAGATGAAAGTGCCGATGAAGAGGCGCCCGTGGCAGACGAAGAAGACCCACTAGATGGTCTTCTTGAATCAACTGAGGAAGAAAGCGAAGAGGAAGAGAGCAGTCCGACTGAACCGGAAGAGGTTGACCCACTGGACGACCTGCTGGACTCAGTCTCCGAAGATGACAGCCCCGAAGTAGATGACTCTGAACCGGAAGAGACAACTCCTGAAGAAGCTGATTTAGATGACCTGTTAGGAGATGTTGATCCTGAAAAGGCCGATCTGGAATCGTCCGAGGAAGACCTAGAATCCGTAACTTCTAACGAGGAAGACAACATGGCGGAAGATCTGCCTGAAGAAGAAGCAAATCTAGATGACCTCTTGAGCGAGGTTGAAGAATCTGTCGACGCCGCTGGAGAAGAATCCCCCGAAGAAGAAGAGGTCACCGATGGCCTCCTTGATGAACTTCTTGAGGAAGGCACCAAGGAAACCGAAGCCACAGGAGAAGACGATGCCACTGAACAAGGTGACATCGATGATCTATTAACCGATATCACCGCTGATGAGTCCCCTGAAGTTTCGGAAGAAGCTCTTGAGGAAGATTCCACTCGATCCGATGAGGATGAAGACGACAGCTCCATCGATGAACTCCTTGGAGACATCTCTGAAGAACTAGGAGACGACGATTCTGGCATTGCCGATGAAGACGTCGATGAATTACTTAAAGACGTTGAGTCAGAGATCGACGACCTCGAGGGCGTATCCGAAGCCGTAGAGGGGCTCACCGACACCGATGACCTTGAAGATGACGGAGAAGATAATGCTTCCCTCTCAGACCTTCTCAGCGAGGCGACAGGTCGTCAGATAACTGATGAAGACCTAGAAAATGCCGATGATGGTGAATCTGTTTCCCTAGATGAACTTATGAAGAATGCTGAAGCTTCTCTCGATGAAGATTCTGAAGGTCAGGTTCTGAGAGTGATCTCGGAGAGCTTCCGTCTGGAGAAAGATGGCGAAGTGATTTACGAGGGTTCCGATGATGATGAAATCCGTTCCCGCGTTGCTGACCACGTTCTTTCAGGTGAGGATGCCGAACTCATCCTCATCAAAGTTCAGAAGAAAGAGGTCGTCAAAATTGTTGAAGCCGAGATTCCCATCTCGGTCAGCATTCAGAGTCGCTAATCCTCCCTTAGCACCTCTCAATGAAGTGCGAGCAAGCAACAGTCAGAAAATGGCAGGATGATTGACAGCCACTGCCACCTTTACCTGTGCAAAGAGCCCATTGAAGAGATTCTCAGCCGATGTGAACAGCACGGCCTGAGCGACCTGATTCAGGTCGCGACAGATTCTGAAAACGCAATCTGGGGAAAAGAACTCGCCAACAAACACTCAAAGGGTGTGTCCATTCATCCCACCGCTGGGCTCTACCCCTCCCGCGCTGAGGGACCCTGGGAAGAACAACTCGAACTCCTAAGCTCGGAGCTGAATAGCGGAGCGTACGTGGCCGTGGGAGAAATGGGGATCGACCTCTACCACGACAAAAGCTATCTCGAGCGGCAGCTGGCCATGTTTCACGCTCAAGTCCCCCTCGCCCTCAAAAACGATCTACCCATGATCCTCCACATACGCAACTCCTACCATGAAGTCCGATCTGCTCTCTCCGACTACGAAGGAGAAAAAGCCATGAGGGGAGTCTGGCACTGTTTTGAAGGTAAAGCTGAAGAAGCTGTAGATTTTGTCGAACTGGGCTGGATGATCTCTTTCTCGGGCCTCCTGACCTACAAGAAGAGAGATGACCTGAGGGAGGTCGCACGAGAAGTTCCACTCAAAAACCTAATGATTGAAACCGACAGCCCTTACCTGAGTCCAGTTCCTCTCCGACATGAAAAAAACGAACCTTGGAAAGTCTCCTATGTTCTCGAATGTCTTGCGGATGTGAAAGAGATGGCTCCCTCGGAACTTGAAAAAGTTCTAAATGAGAACACGCGGCGTTTTTTCGGTCTGGAGAAGAACTGAAGCCCGACGTTCATCATAGCTCTTCGATGAGAGGAAACTTCTCTCACCCTATCCGACTTATCTCAAGATGGTCGGCATAGTCGAAGCCCCAGGCCCATGGACCGCTCTAATATGGGGATTCATGTGCCATTTTGCCATGCTTCAGCTTGGGAATCTGGTCGCAAGGGAAGCTAGACTCATAGAAAGACTCGCCGCTGGGTGGCTGTTTTCGATGGGTCTTTCCTTTCTCTGTCTGGCGACTGGCACAAAAGGTGCGGAAGCCTTAGTTGTCCTCGGCTGGGCCCTAGCCTTCTGGTGGTTCAGAAACGCCCTTCGCTCCATGAGAGGCAAAACATGGAAAGAATGGGCTGCCGGTTGGGCTTATCCCGACAAAGGGGACAGATTCCTAATAGCCCTTGCCTTTGGGCTTCTGATGGTTCGCCTAATCCTGTCATTACTTCCCATCAACAACTGGGACAGTCTTAACCATCACTTACCCCTTCTCGTTTCTCGCCTTCAAGTAGGAGGATGGGACCCAATGGTCTGGGTGAGTACCGAACGTCGAACACCACTCTACTCGATTCTACCGAAACTTTGGGCCGTCTCCCTCGACCCAACAGGTCGAGCCCTCATCGTTCAGCATCTCCTCCTTGGCATCGCGCTCCTCGTTGGCATGGGAGAAGTGATGAAACGTCTGTGGCCAAATCGATGGTGGCTCCTACCCCTTCTCATGATCTGGAGTCTCTCTGACATCTGGCGACACCTCCTGTCTGCAGGTGATGAAATCTGGTTGGTCCTCGGGTCCATGGCCTTTCTAAGCATGTACTGGTCAAAGGAACTTCGGACTCGAAGCCTTATCTTGGGAAGCGTGGTACCACTGGCCACTATCGGAGTTAAGGCAACCGCGGTCTTCTTCATCCTTCCCTTCGGACTGGCATGGCTCTTCATCCTTCGCCATCGTCCATGGACCATCCTTAGTCTTCTCGGCCTCGGTTCTTTCCTGGTGGCTCTCTCCCTAGCCCCCAATCTATGGAATTATTCCATGGCCTATCCAGCAAATCGCTGGTCCGACCTTTTGGCTGCTGATTCTCCTAAGGTCCTCAGTGGAAGAGACGTGAAAGAACAGAGGCTCGCCTTCGGTTTGGATGATCATCGAGACAACCGACCTCCCGGCGCCAAAGCCTTCTCTTCTTTTATAGACAACCTTTCCAGATTGCCCAGCTTAGCTTTGGGCCCTTACCTCATCTGGTTTTTAGTGGGGGTTCTATCTTTGGGGGCAGCCGTCCGTTCAAAAATTTACGGGCGAGATGGCCTGGCTCTCGTCATGGCCTTACTCGCGATCTTCCTGTCGATGCTCTCATGGAGCTTCTCCCCACAAGCTATGTTCAGGTATCTCCTCCCCGCTTGGTGGGTTTTCCTTCTATCCATTGGCATACTCCTTGAGGGAATGTTTCCAAAACGATGGCTCAGAGTTGGAATGTCGCTCATGCTTTTATTTGGTTTAGGCTTGGAAGGCAGGGAAATCACCAAAAGCGTCCTCCAACCCCATGCTTGGAAACCTACTCAACACTGGCTTGAAAAAAGCCAGGATGGCCCCCTGATTGCTGAGTGGAGGGAACTTAGCCAAGGTCGGGGTCGAGCCTTCTACATCGGTGCTCTTTCTATTCTGATGGTCGACAGCAACCAGCATTGGTTGGCTCAACTGGGGAATGAAGTTGGATGGCGTAACCCCGATAACCTTTCAGACTTTCTCAAACGCGAAAACATTCAGTGGTGGGTCTTGAGCTCACAGGCAGATCGTCTGGATCCCCTTTACCGCAGGTTAACCGAAAGCCTGGTCAACTCAGGGCAGCTTAGAATAACGAAGGCCCTTACTGCTGGAGAGATCTACCGAGTTTCTTTTTCTCCAGACTGAAAAGCCCCGATACTCTCCTCCATCCATTCCCCGTTTTGAAAAACAGGAAAAATTTGGCCTGACCGGAGGTGAGCCTTCAACCCTTCTTCATCCTCAAATGCTGGAACATAGGTTCGAACTCGAAAGAGCTCACCCGGTTTATGAGCGTCAGACCCTCCAATACCCGTGAGTTGGTATTCCTGAGCGAACTGCACAATTTCTCCATTTCCAAACTGGTCTTCACTATAATTGATTCCCTGAGATCGACCGTTAAAGATCTCAAAAACATCCATATGTTTCACCAAATCTAGCGAAAGACTTCTTCTTCCTCGAAAAGGGTGAGGCAAATACAGTAATCCTCCCTGACCTTGCACCTCCCTAACTATCCCTTCTAAATCGAGAGACTTGATCGGCTCGTCGATAAAAAGAGCGATGATGTCACCCACCTCACTGGTGATCTCCATTCCCTTGATCACCATGAGTCCTTTCGGAGCCAAACGACTCGCCTCCAAAGCACCCTCTAACGTGTCATGATCGGTCACAGCTATGGCTCGAATCCCATGCTGCCAGGCTCCTCCGAGAATGGCTTCCATCTTCATCTTGGAATCAAAGCTGTGATAAGAATGCATGTGGAGATCGATGGGAACGTAACCAACCGGCACAACTTCATCCGCTTTGCGCTCACTCGAAGTATGATAGAGGTCGAGATGTCGCCGGACCATATGTTGCCTAGAGAAATTCTCCATGGCATGAACTCTACCATCCTGTCCATAACGGTAGGCCAGTTTCGGGTGGTGAAGAAAATACTCGATTCCCATCGCCAGTTCATCTTCTTGCCCCGATGGAACGATAATTCCATTTTTTCCATCGACCACAACCTCTCCAACTCCACCCACGTCGGTCGCAACGACAGGAAGGCCGGCAGCCATGGCTTCCACCAACACCAAACCGAAGCCTTCATAGTGAGAACTGAGGACAAAAATATCAATCCCCGCTAGAAAAGACTTGATGTCTTCTTGATAGCCAAGGAAAACCACCTGTTCCTTCAGTCCCAACTCTTCACATTCTTTTTGAAGTTTTCCTTTAAGAGGACCGTCACCTGCCACTTTCAAACTCAGATGAGGAAAAGACACCTTCAATTTTGCCATCGCCTTAAACAGGACTTCATGTCCCTTCTCCGAGTTAAGTCGGCCGGCAATTCCGAGACGAAGGTGGGGAACCTTCCACGAATCTGGGTCTCTCTCAATTGAGGATAATTCCTGAAGAGGAATTCCATTGGAGATCGCCTGAATCTTTGGAGGAGGAGCCAAGCGAAGTCGTATGGCATCTCCGGTCTCCTTCTCACTCAATGTGATCAGATGATCAGTCCACTCCCCAACCTTTCTTTCCAGTCCAAGAAACATTTTTAGAAGGAAACCATTCTTCACACCCGGAATTTTAGCATTCTGATCATAAATCAGACCATGCGTCGAGTGGATGATTTTAGGAACCCCTACGC
>Ga0233432_10005096_pt1 | contig 11501 bp, 9 predicted proteins | sample SI_122_August201_6_FD_179870 | JGI IMG/M metagenome (GOLD analysis project Ga0233432, IMG submission 179870) | Seawater microbial communities from Saanich Inlet, British Columbia, Canada - SI_122_August2016_10_MG | ecosystem: Environmental > Aquatic > Marine > Inlet | place: Canada: British...
AGAACCGGAGTAAAGCTCTCGATGCCCATGGCTCCAAGGTTGGTCACGGTGAAGGTGCCTCCGGTGAGGTCATCGGGGGTGGCTTTTCCTTCAATGCTTTGGGAGGCTAAGCGCTTGGATTCTGTAGAGAGTCCTCCGAGAGTTCTGAGGTTGGCGGAGCGAATGACCGGCACCAACAATCCTTTGGGAGTGTCGACTGCAAAACCAAGATCGATTTGGGGGAATTGAAGAATTTTATCACCGAGGAAATGGGCGTTGATTTCGGGGAAATCAGGGAGAACCTTGGCTACAGCAAAAAGCACTAGGTCGTTGATGGAAACGCCATTCAAGCCCAGGCTTTGGTCGGAGGCTTTGAGCTTCTTGCGATAGGCGAGAATAGAGGTGGCGTCGGCCGAAGCCGAGAGGGTTAGTTGAGCTGCACCAGAAAGAGAGGCCATCATTCGCTCGGCAACGACCTTGCGAATACCCTTTACGGGGATCTCCAGAGCTTCTCCCGTTGCTGGGGCAGGACACCCAGTGGCGATGGGGGTGGTGAAGCCAAGGTCTCCAGAGAGAACGCGTCCCCCGATACCTGACCCAGTGGTAGGAACTGAAAGACTTTCTTTGAGGGCTTTGTCTTTGGCGAGAGGGCTTAAAGGTTGCCCTGAAGCGATGGCGGAATCAACGTCTCTTTCGATCACGCGACCTCCGGGTCCGGAGCCGGCCAAACCAGAAGCATCAAGGCCTTTCTCGGTGGCGGCACGTCGAGCTCTTGGTGAAACGGCTCCACTGTTTCCGCCAGTTGGAATTGGGGTCACTGATGTGACTGGAGCTGAGGTAGATGTTTCGGGAGCGTTTTCTTCGCTTGGAGAAGGGGCATCTTCAGCTTGAGCTCCTCCGAGGTCGTCGGGGATAGCTTCTCCTGGTTCTCCGATGACGGCGAGGGGATCGAGGACCGGGACATCGTCATCGATCGCGGCCAAGAGTTTGAGAATGGTGCCCGAAGCTGTAGCCTCTACATCGAAATTTGCCTTGTCGGTTTCAACTACGGCGATGATGTCGCCCTGGCTGACGCTGTCGCCTTCAGCGACTTTCCATTCGTTGAGGATGCAGGATTCGACGGATTGGCCCTGCCGGGGGAGGATGACGATTTCAGCCATGGTGGGTTCCTTAAACGAGGGTAAGTTCCAAATGGTTTTTCTTGAGTTTCAGAGCCACCTCTTCAGGGAGGCTTCCATCGCAAATGATGTGGTCAACGGACTCGAGAGGAAGGATTTTGGCAAAGCCGGTTTTGCCGTATTTGCTGGAGTCGGTGAGGAGAACCGTTTTGTCGGACTGTTTTCTCAGAGTCTTAACAACTTCGGCCCCTTCGACCAGATGAGTGGTGGTGCCGTTTTCGAGAGAGAAGCCGTCGGTGCCGATGAAGGCGAGTTTTACGTGATACTCTTCCAGGGCTCGAAGGGTCATGGGGCCAACCAGAGATTCGGTCTCAGCCCGGTATTCTCCTCCAACCAAAGTCAGATTCAGAGTTGGAATCATGCGGGCATAGGTGAGGGCGAGAAGGTTACTGGTGACGAGTCGAACATCTCGTTTTCCCAAAAGATGTTTAACGATCAGAGCAGTGGTCGTTCCGGCGTCGATCATGATGGTGTCTCCATCTTGGACCATGTCTGCGGCGGCTTTGGCGATGGCAGATTTGATCTCAGGGCGATGCCGCTGTCGATCCAGAATGGAGGGGTGAAGCGCAGGAGAGGCCCCGCCGTGGTTTCGATGAATGAGCCCTTTGGTAGAGAGGACCTTAAGGTCATTGCGGATGGTCACCTGAGAAACTCCTAGTGACGCACTGATGGCGGTCACTCCAACGGAGGCATTTTCCGAGAGAATTTCCAGAATCTGGTTGTGCCGAGCTTCGACTTTCATCTTTCGCACAATAGTTTAATTTTCGGTGAGTCAAACAAAACGAAACAAAAAAACAATAAAAACGAAAGAAAATTTTATAAAATATGAAAGTTGGAGTTCTGTTTCATGATAAATACGAATCGGACTGGAAAGATGTATGTCTCGATCATCTTGAGAGAAACAGGGCTCAGAAAAATAGGGTTAAAAGAAGGATGATGAAGCCAAATCTGGAACGTCGTAGTCTTCTGGAGGGAGTGGGCGCAGCCACCCTAGGCGTTGGGGCACTTTCTGTCTTGGGGGGATTCCCTTCGGTTTTGGCGGACAACGTCGCTGAAGAAAAGTTGGGTATTAAGAGAGGGGGGAGAGGAACAGGTTGGTTGTGGGATGACCGATACCTCCTTCACTCTCAGAGAAAGGGACATCCCGAATCACCAGAAAGACTGAAGGCTATCGGTGCGCAGTTGAAAAATTCTGGTCTGCTGAATGACCTTGTGCCTCTGAAGTCTGAGGTCGAATCAGAGGACTACATCTCAATGGTTCACTCGAAGGAGCACTTGGGCCTTGTGAAAAAACAAGCTCACGATGAGAGCATTTGCCGGTTGGCAGTGTCGGGTGCTTTGAGTGCTGTGGAGGCCGTATGTTCTGCCAAGGTCCAAAATGCCTTCGTTGCCCTTCGACCTCCAGGTCATCATGCTGCCAATAAGGGGGAGTTTGGTTTCTGTTTTTATAATAACATTGCCGTCGCTGCTCGATATGCTCAAAAGCGATTCAACATTGGAAAGGTGCTCATTGTTGATTGGGACTATCACCATGGCGATGGTACCGAATGGGCTTTTTACGACGACCCTTCAGTTCTCTTCTTTTCAACTCACGCTTTGAAAGCTTTTCCGGGTACTGGCTCGCCGAATCGCGTGGGTTCTGGCCGTGGAAAAGGGTTTAATATCAATGTGCCTCTCCCCAATGGGGCTGGTGATCGGGATATCATTCAAGCTTTTGAGAGTGAGCTTTTGCCAGCTGTGGAGCAATTTCGCCCTGAATTAGTGCTGGTCTCGGCGGGTTTCGATGCGAGAGAAGAAGATCTTCTTGGTGACTTTAACATCACTGACGCAGGTTTTGCTAAGCTGACTCAGATGGTGATGAGTATCGCGAAGAAGTATTCAGGATCGAGGGTGGTTTCTTTGCTAGAGGGTGGATATAACACTCGTGGTTTGGCCCTGGCCGTGGAGGCTCACCTAAAAGTCTTATTGAAAGAAGGTTGAGTCTTCTCAGGGAGCTTTCAATCTAGGTCGACCTTTAATCAGGTCTTAGGGCTCAGATGTCTGGGCGAAGTTTTTTTGCGTCACGCAGATAAACGTGACGGATGTCCTCTTGGCTTTTGGTCGTATTCCAGTGAAAGAGTGCTCTGATGCATCGGGGAAGTCCGCCCTCAATATCCAGTTCTGCTCCACACATAAGGGGTACTTCTGTCCAGTTGAGTTTTTCACGAGCTGCGACAGCGGGAAAGACGCTGTGGAGATCGGGTGTCATGGTGAGAAACACACTCGTGAGGTCTGACGACACGATCTCGTTTTCACGCATCATAGTTTCGAGCAGTTCCGCCGTCGCTTCGAGAATAGATTCCCGATCGTCTATGGTGACGGTGATAGCTCCGCGGATTCCTCGAAGGTACATAGGTGTTCTTTTATCGGATGTATTGAGGAATAAAGAGAGAGCTTGGGAATGCAAAAAAAAAGGCAGAGCTGGAGCCCTGCCTTAGGATGGGAAAGACTCCCTAAATTATTTATTGCGCTCCATGCGCTCTTTTTCAGCTTTGGCGATGAGTTCTTTCTGCAGAACACCAGGAACGGGGCGGTAATCACAGAACTCCATGGAGAAGCCACACTTGCCTTGAGTCTTGGAGCGAATTTCGTTGGCGTAGCCGAACATCTCTCCGAGGGGAACTTCGGCGCGGATGATGGCGAAGCCATCGGACATGTCGGTGCCCGTGAGCATGCCACGGCGAGAGCTAAGGTCACCACTTACTGTGCCTTGGAACTCGACGGGGGTTTCGCACTCTACGGTCATGATGGGCTCCAAGATGATGGGGGCGCATTCCAAGTACGTTTTGCGGAAGCACTGGCGGGCACAGGTACGGAAGGCTTGCTCGGAAGAGTCAACGTCGTGTGAAGATCCATCTTCGAGAATAACTTTGACGTTGAGAGCTGGAAAGTCAGCCAGAGGGCCTTTGTCCATTCCGTCGTGAAAACCACGCTCGATGGCGGGGACGTACTCTCGTGGAATGTTCATCCCTTTGAGGTTGTTCTCAAAGAGGTAGAAGTCTTCGCTGTCTGTCATCTCTTCTTTTTCTTCTTCGGTGACAGGCATCATCTGCCCAACAACGTGACCATACTGACCAGATCCACCGGTTTGTTTCTTGTGCTTGTGGTTGAAGCTAGCTGGGGCGGTGATGGTTTCTCGGTAGGCCACCTTTGGTCGTCCCAAGTCGATCTCACATTTATATTCACGCTTGATCCGTTCGGCGTAGATTTCGAGGTGAAGCTCGCCCATGCCAGAGATGATGGTTTCGCCGGATTCTTCGTCGAGGCGAACGTGGAAAGTCGGGTCCTCTTTTCGGAAACGGTTGAGGGCCTTTGATAGTTTGTCTGAGTCTTCTTGCTTCTTGAGCGTGACGCTAAGGTCAACAACAGGAATGGGGACGAACATGGCCATCATGTTCATGAGGTGCCCGTCATCGCAGAAGGTGTCGCCAGAGGCACAGTCGATGCCTACGAGAGCGATGATGTCACCAGCGCTTGCTGTTTCTTCTTCTTTTCGGTCGTTTGAGAACATTCGTACCATTCGCCCAACTCGAACTTTCTTACCTGTTCTGGCGTTGTAGATGAAAGTTCCTTTTCTGATCGTTCCTTGGTAGATCCTTGTGTACGTTAACTGACCGAACTGCTCATCGGTGAGTTTGAAGGCCAAAGCAACAAGAGGCTTGGAAGGGTCGGGGTCCAGGGGAATATCCTTGGATTCGTCTTTAGGGTCAAGAGCGACAACTTGCTCGCGATCCACAGGAGAAGGAAGGAATTCGAGGACGGCGTCGAGCATGTGCTGAACACCTTTGTTTTTGTAGGCAGAGCCAACGAGAACGGGAACCAGTTCTAGTTGCATGGTGGCTCTGCGGATGGTCTCATTGATCATTTCAACTGAGATTTCCTTTTCTTCGAGCATCATCTCCATCATGTCGTCGTTGAACATGGAGATGGCGTCTAGCATCTCGTGGCGACGCTCTTCGGCCAGCTCTTTCAGATCGGCGGGGATTTCTTCTTCGCGGATATCTTCTCCGTTATCGCCATCGAAGTAACAAGCTACCATGCGGATGAGGTCGACGTGACCTAGAAAATCATCCTCAGCTCCAATTTTCATTTGGATGGGCACGGCGTTGAGACTAAGTTTTTCACGCATGGCTTCGACTACTTTTTCTGGGTTGGCTCCAACGCGGTCCATTTTGTTGATGAAGGCGAGGCGAGGAACGCGGTAACGTTTCATCTGGCGGTCAACAGTAATGGACTGGGATTGGACACCTTCTACGGCCGTCAGGATCATGACTGCGCCATCGAGAACTCGAAGGGAGCGTTCTACTTCAACGGTGAAGTCGACGTGGCCTGGAGTGTCGATGATATTAACCTTGGTATCTTTCCATGTGCAGGTTGTGGCGGCACTGGTGATGGTGATGCCTTTTTCTTTTTCCAGTTCCATGTGGTCCATGGTGGCTCCATCGCCTCCTCCACGGACTTCTTCGATCTTGTGGATCTTTCCGGTATAAAACAGGACCCGTTCGGTAGTGGTGGTCTTTCCGGAGTCGATGTGGGCAGAGATGCCGATGTTTCTGACTTTGTTTAGATCCTCAGACATGGGTTGGGTCCGATAAAAGCTGATAAAATAAGGGGTCGGCAAATTAAGGGGGGGAATATCTCGTCAATCTTGACGAAAAGGAGACAAATTGGCCCCTGGTCGTGTCAGGCTGACAGAGAAAGACGTCTCGAGGGCCTTATTAAGAATGGAGAAGAGCCTTGGCACGAAGGTTGCTTTCCTACCCGAACATTGTTTTCTTTTAACGAAGGAGCCTCCCATGGGAAAGATAGTAGGAATCGACCTCGGAACAACTAACAGCTGCATTGCTGTTATGGAAGCGGGGCAACCCACAGTAATCACCAACGCCGAGGGAAATCGCACGACGCCCTCCGTTGTGGCTTTCGCCAATGGTGAGATTCTTGTTGGAGCTCCCGCTCGCCGTCAGGCCGTAACCAACCCCACAAACACGATCTTTTCTGCTAAGCGATTCATGGGGCGTCGCCATGAAGAGGTTGGAGATGAAGAGAAAACCGTCCCTTATAAGGTTGTCGGGGGCGCAGCAGAAGCGGTTAAAATTGAAGCTGATGGAAAGACTTACGCTCCACCTGAGATCTCTGCGATCATTCTTCAGAATCTTAAGAAAACGGCAGAAGAGTATCTGGGTGAGGATATTACCGAAGCGGTTATCACCGTTCCCGCTTATTTCAACGACGCCCAGCGTCAAGCAACCAAGGATGCTGGAAAGATTGCCGGACTAGAAGTGAAGCGGATTATCAATGAGCCAACGGCAGCTTCTTTGGCCTACGGCCTGGACAAAAAAGAGAGTATGAAAGTGGTCGTCTATGACCTTGGTGGTGGAACTTTTGATGTTTCCATCCTCGAGGTTGGCGACGGAGTCTTTGAAGTGCTTTCAACAAATGGAGACACCCACCTCGGAGGTGATGACTTCGACGAAGTCATCATCGACTGGTTGGCCGATGAGTTTAAGAAGTCCAATGGAATTGACCTTCGTCAGGACCCGATGGCTCTTCAGCGTCTTAAAGAGGCGGCAGAAAAAGCCAAGATGGAACTGTCTGGAACGACCAATACAAACATCAACCTTCCCTTTATTACGGCTGACGCCAGTGGGCCTAAGCACCTCCAGTTGGACCTCAGTCGAGCCAATTTCGAAAAGATGTGTGGTGAGCTGATTCAACGCACTCGCATTCCTTGTGAAACAGCATTGACTGACGCGAAGCTCGCGGCCTCTGAAATTGATGAGGTTATTCTTGTTGGTGGATCCACTCGAATTCCTGCTATCCAAGACATCTGCAAGGAGATCTTCGGGAAGGAGCCAGATCGAAGCGTGAATCCCGACGAAGCTGTTGCTGTGGGAGCTGCCATTCAAGCTGGCGTTCTTCAGGGCGATGTGAATGATGTTGTTCTTCTTGACGTTACGCCTCTTACCTTGGGTATCGAAACCATGGGTAGTGTTCTAACGCCTATGATTGAAAAAAACACCACCATTCCCGCCAAAAAGACAGAAACCTTTTCAACGGCCGCTGACAACCAGCCAAGCGTTGAAATCCATGTTCTTCAAGGTGAACGAAAGATGGCTTCGGACAATCGTAGCTTGGGTAAGTTTCAACTCTCAGACATCCCCTCAGCTCCTCGCGGAGTTCCTCAGATCGAGGTCACCTTTGATATTGACGCGAATGGTATTCTTAATGTGAGTGCCAAGGACAAAGGAACTGGCAAAGAGCAGACCATCAAAATTGAGTCTAGTGGAGGCCTGTCTGAGCAGGAAATCGAAGACATGATCAAGACGGCTGAGGAGAACAAATCAGCTGACGAGGAGCGTGCAGCTTTGGTTCAGGCTAAGAATAATGCTGAGCAACTTGCTTATCAAACAGAAAAGAGCGTGAGCGAGCATGGTGAAAAACTTGAGGCTGCCGATAAAGAAAAGATCGAGGTTGCTCTGAAGGAACTTAACGAGGTGCGCGAGGGCGATGACAAAGAGAAGATCGACACTGCTACCCAAGCTCTGATGGAGGCTAGCCAAAAGCTGGCTGAGATCCTTTACTCGCAAGAAGGTGCTCCTGGAGCAGAGGGAGGGCCTCAGCCTGGTGGTCCTGAAGCTGGTCCAGCTCCTGGTGCGGGAGGTGCCAAAGGCGACGACGATGACATCGTCGATGCAGATTTTAAGGTGGTCGACGATAAGTGACCGCATTCTAATTCTTGGAGCGGGCCGTTTGGCTCGCTCCTTGATTGAACGCCTGCCGACAAGCCGCGATGTAGCTGTCTGTAGGCGTTCTTTTTTTAGTGAGCTTTGGCCAGGGTCAGTGATGTGGTCGACTTTCGGGAAAAAGGAGAGGCTCCGCCAGATATTGAGAGCGTTTCGCCCTAACCGAGTCATCATCTGTTGGGCTCCCGGAAGAGGTGGTGAGCATCGTGAGACCTATCTGACAGGTATGTTGGATTTTATTCATTCGGTATCAGGTGTTGAGCTAGATCAGGTCATTTATACATCTTCCAGCGCTGTAATTGAAGGAGAACATGGTGACTGGATAGAGGGAGATGGTATTCTTTCGTGTCCTAAAGGAGAGCGGGCGAAGAACCTTTGGGAGGCTGAAGAGGCTCTAGCGAATTGGGGCAAGGATCAGAGGGTATCGACTCTTATCCTTCGTTTGAGTGGTTTATACGGAAGAGGGGCCTGGCCTGGCCGGAGACTCTTGGAGAAGGGAGAGGAGATGAGTAAGCCTGCCGGGGGATGGGTGAACCTGATTCATCTAGATGACGCTGCAGAGGCCGTGAAGCTGGGTCTGGAAAAAACTGTCGAAGGTAGTTGGGTTGTCAGTTCTGGTCCTGTTTTGAGAAAGACATTATATGAGGCCACCGCTAAGTCTCTGGGCTTGTCCCCTCCAAGTTGGCCTTCTGGTCTTCAGGATTTAGGGAAAAAACTGGATGGGGGTGGATACTTAAACAAATCAGGGCTCACCCTCAAATGGTCTGACCCACTCGAGTGGGTTAAGAGTCAGGGTAGATAGTTTTCTTCCTCGAGAGAGATGTTCTCAGCATTGATAAACTGAACGGTATTCATGGGGAGTGATATCAAAGGATTTTTTGAAAGAGCGATGGAAATAGTAACGGGAGTTAAATCCTACTTTTGAGGAAACCTCGTTGATGGTCAGGGCGGTATTGGCGAGGAGTTTCTGAGCCACATCCAAACGTTTTCTTCCAAGCTCTTCGTTGAATCCCCTTCCTAAGCACTTCTGAAATCTTCTTTGGACGGTACTTCGGCTCACATTTTCTGATACCACGAAGTCAACAATGGAAACGTCCTCCTGATAGTGGTTCCAGATAAAGTTGATGGCTTTGGAAACCAAATAGTCATCAACGGGGAGGACATCTGTGCTTTCTCTTTCAGTGACATTCCCGGGGGTGATGAGTTGGGGAGAGAGCTTTTTGTCGTCTCCTCTTAGTAAGGTATCTAAGATTGTGAAGGCATTTCTCCACATCTTGGCCCAGGGAAGATTGATAGAGGAGATTTTAACTGGAGCCGTTTCACAGTGGAAGAAACTGTTTCCGATTCCTAGAATTGAAATGTCCTGAGGAACTCTTAGGCCGAGGTGGGAGCAGAAGGAGATTAGTCGACAGGCGACGCGATCATTGTAGGCGAGAATACCAATGGGTTTGGGTAGTTCTTTGGCCCATGCTTTCAAAGCATTCGGTTCATCTGAGAAGTGCTGTTCATGGGACTTTCCTGGGTCGTCTAATCTGAAAAAGTGAGTGTCGATCTCAACTTCAGAGCAGGTAGCTTGAAAACTTCTGTAGATCTGATCAGAGTCCTTCCAAGCTTCATTTCCCACATAGGCCAAGGTGACAAAGTGGTGATGAATAAAATATTCTGCTCCAACACGGCCACACTGAGCGTGATCCATAGAGAGTGACGGAGATGTGTCATAGGCCCGACTCGGAGATATTCCCATCTGAATACACGGCAGCTCTTTTTCTTGGCACTCTTTGATCAGAGGACTTCCTTGTCTGACAAAGGCTCCTATCAGAGGAAGGCCCTTGGGTAAGGTTTTCTCTCCGGAAAAGCTGGTGAAGAATTTAAAGCCACGTTTCTCCGCTTCTTGAAAAATAACCATGGGACGGGCCGCGTCGGGAAACTCTTCGAGAAGAATGACTGGAGGAGAATCATCATTCGCGTGCTTCATGTCCCCATGTTATTTTATGGGAAGGGGGTTCAAAATTCTCATTGGCTAGATTTTTCACAACTTCTCCCCAAATGTTTACTTTAAGGGAAGTAGAAAAACATTACTTTGGTATCAGAAAAGAATAATGAACGATTTTGAGGGAGTCATGAGGACATTTTTGGGAGCCCTTTCATGAGCGTCACGACAATCTGTAATGGAATTGAGTTTCGTTTGGAAAATGGCAGTCTTGGTTTTTCCAAAGCCCGATGGGAGACTCTGTGCCAGTCTCAACTTAATGTAGGGGACCCAGCCAAGTATCCTGAATTTAAGGGGAGCATTGTGTCGGTAGAAACGAGAGGTTTTGGTCGCACAAAGAAAGAAACCTCTTTTCCATATGGGGCGCGATTGGAATGATCATGCCGAGCCTCACATTCTGGTTGGAAAGGGAATGGGAGAGGCGATGGTTAGGCTGCTGACAAAGTGAGGCTGGCTCCGAATAGAATGATTTTTTTAAAGCATTTAAAAGTTAACTAAAGGTATAATTATGATTCACAATGGTCTTTTGTTTTACAACATTGCCGAACTAGTAGACGTCGAGGGGAAGGAGGGGCTTAGACTGCAAAGGGTAACGGAGAGTTTGAGGCCCAAACTCGATGAGGGAACAGCTGGTGTGATGTTGTCTCCTGCCAACTGCGAGATCCGCTTTAGAGTGAGTGAAGGACAGGAGAAGGTAAGTATTACCTTGTCAGCAGAAGAACCAACTCGAGCTCATGTGTACCATGGTCCTTTTCAGGGAAAAGAGATTTTTCTAGATGCTAAGCCACAGGAAGTTCAGATCAAACTTCATAAGAGGCTAGCGTTACTCAGTGATGACCAGAAGCAGAAACTTTCGTATGACCCTTCCCTCATCCGTATCTGTTTTGGGGGGGCATATCCTGATCCGGTCTATTATCACGGACATGGAGAGGGACTGAGTTTGCCCGAAGCCGGGGACGTTCCTGAGAAGACTTATTTGGCATATGGTTCTTCGATCACTCATGGTAACGATCAGGTCGGGGCTGGTCTTTCTTATGTCGCCCATGCAGCGTGGAAACTCGGAGTTAATTTGAAAAATTTTGGAGCCAGCGGTTGTTGTCTCTGCGAACCAGAGCTTGCTGATTTTCTCTCGGAACAGGAATGCGACCTAGTGACTCTAGAGCTTTCTGTAAATATGCTTGGGCGAGGATTCTCTGCTGAGGAATTTAGGGAGAGGGCGGCCTATCTTGTTGAGAAGGTGACGGATGCCGACCCAAAACGGCAGGTGGTATGTCTGACAATTTTTCCTTTTCACGCAGACTTTGGAGGTCAGTATTCAAATGAGGTCCACAAGGCGACTCCTGAAGAATATCGTCAAGTGATTAGAGACATTGTCGAAAGGTTGGATCGCCCCAATCTGAGTCTGATTGAGGGAGCTGAGGTGCTAACCTCAATGGAGGGGCTCTCTCAGGATCTGATTCACCCCGGAGCTCGCGGAGCGATCATGATGGGAGAGAATCTGGCTAGAAGGCTTGAGGGATTCGTCTAGTTTCTGGAGTCGTGAGCCCTTCACTTCCAGCCTAATTCGAGGGG
>Ga0233432_10005098_pt1 | contig 11496 bp, 10 predicted proteins | sample SI_122_August201_6_FD_179870 | JGI IMG/M metagenome (GOLD analysis project Ga0233432, IMG submission 179870) | Seawater microbial communities from Saanich Inlet, British Columbia, Canada - SI_122_August2016_10_MG | ecosystem: Environmental > Aquatic > Marine > Inlet | place: Canada: British...
CGCCTATGGCGGTCCCGCGCCGAATGTGCGCGGCAGTGTAGTGCTGGATCTAAAGCGCATGGATCGCATTATTGAAGTGAATGAAGAACGGAATTTTGCGTTAGTAGAACCCGGTGTGTCCTATATGGATTTATACACCTATATACAGGAGCGTGGCTTGAAGGTCTGGCTGGATTGTCCCGATCCAGGTTGGGGCAGCCCTGTTGGTAATACGCTGGATCGAGGCATAGGCTATACCCTGGGTTTCTATCGCGATCATAATGCTGCGCAATATGGTCTGGAAGCAGTGCTGGCCAATGGTGATGTCATTCGTACTGGCATGGGAGCATTGCCCGGCAGTGATACCTGGCAAGAGTATAAATATGGATTTGGTCCCGATCCCGCGGGCATGTTTTCTCAGGGTAATTACGGCATCGTCACCAAGATGGGCATACGTCTTATGCCACAGCCAGCCCACTACCGTAATGGTTTGGTGACTGTACCCTTAAGAGAAGACCTGGGTCCTCTGGTAAACAGTATTAATTACCTGAATGATCTGAATATGATTGGTGATCCCTGGTATGGCAGTCCACTTCGGGCCTTGCTTGATAATGCAGATTTCAGGGCTGCAGCAACGCGGCGTGGCGGTGGTATTGCCGAAGAGTTGAATCGTTTTGCCAGAGAAGCAAATTTGCATTCGTGGCAAGTGGAATTACAGTTTTATGGCTCTGAACGAACCACCGAAGCGAATTGGGAATATGCACAGGAAGTAATTTCCGACCGCATACCAGGTGCTCGATTTACGGCGGGTGAGTCGCTGGCAATACCTCTTACCCCGGAACAGTTGCATGAAACTACCGGACCTTATTCCAGTAATATGCGTCGCAATATTACTCAAGGCGTTCCTGGGCTGGGTATCTGGAAAAATCTCGGAAGAACTCAATCATTGCCTGACACCTGGGCGCAGGGACACCTTGGCTTGTTTGCGGTGTTGCCGCGCAGTGCGGAATCGATTTTTGAGGCCCAGCAGGTATTCGCAGACACCATGGCTGATCTGAATCTGGATGGTGGCATCAACGCCCTCAGCCTGGGGGTTAACTGGTATCAGTATGCATTTCTTTTTTCAGCAGGGTTTTCTACCGGTGGTGGTAATGCTGACAACAGCCCGGCCGGGAAAAAGAAAATTGCCGATGGCCTCAAGGCCTTATTGGTCGTTGCTGGAGAACACGGTTGGGGTGAATACCGGGCAGCACCTTATTTCCAGGATGCGGTTTCTGAACAATATTCCTTTAATGATTATTCCCTGCGCCGATTTAATGAAACCATCAAGGATGCAGTGGACCCAAACGGAATTCTGGCACCTGGCCGCGGCGGCATTTGGCCCGGCAAGTCCAGAGGGTAGAGCTTATGAGAATAGGACGTATAACAAGTATTTTGTTCCTGAGCGTGTGGTTTAATCAAATGGCTTGGGGACAGGATGATAATCGTATTGCTCATGGTAAACGGGTTTTTGAGCGTTATTGCACACTATGTCACGGTGAAGGATTAGGGGCTGATGGTGCTCCTATGTTGCCAGGCACACATGCAATCTATATAAAGTATCGAGGCGAAGTGCCACCCTTATTACAGCACCGATCTGATGTAAATATTGAATTGGTCAAAACCGTGGTGCGTAATGGCCTGGCCTCTATGCCGCCTTTTCGTCAAACTGAAGTCACAGATTCTGATTTGGAGGCAATTGTGGCCTGGTTTGATTCGGTAGCAGATGAGTGAGTTTTTTGACTATTGCCTGTATTAGACAGACATTAAGTATATTAAAGTATTAAATAAAAATTAATTGAAAAGAGGTAACACATGACCAATCGCAGACAATTTATAAAGTGCGGACTTTCTTTTACGGCACTACCGCTGACTGGTTTAAGTTCATTAAATATGGCTGTTGCTTCGCCAGATGGGCATTCTTTCAAACTTGAAAGTTTTGTCTCTGACCTGCGTTTTGGAGAATCTGTTGCAACGGCTTCTTCACTTAAAGCGCAGGGCGTACCTATTGCTGAAATAACCGGAGATCTTACCGATTTGTGGATTCAGCAATACTCCAAACAATGGAAGCAAAAACCAATGTCGTTAGCCGGTGTTACGGGCAAAGATGCTCTGTTTGTTCTGGAAACACTGGCACCGGATTACGGCATGCGGGTTATCTATAGAACAGAAATTCATCAGGAAGATAATTCGCCAGCTCAGGAAGATCTGGAATTAATTTCCTGGATCATTGTGCCGAAACAAATTGCCAATGAACTCACCTGAAAGCTGTCAGCACTCAATAAATTTACCTTTGAAAAAAGATTTTTAGAAAAGAGACAAAACCATGGCCGTATTACCTCCTAATGTCAGTCAGCAACAGTTTGATACAGCAATAGATCGCCTGAAAAGCGTGGTCGGGGATGAATGGGTTTTCACCAGCGATGCGGATATTCATGCCTATCGTGACCATTTTTCCTATATCAAGGATGAGCCGAACGAACTGATTCCTTGTGCTGCCGTTGGGCCAGACAGTGTTGAGCAGGTCCAGGCAATTGTAAGAATTGCCAACGAATTCCAGATACCGCTGTACTCTATTTCAACCGGTAAAAATTTCGCCTACGGTGGCCCGTCACCCAATGTTCGAGGTAGTTTGACCGTGGATCTGAAACGCATGGATCGGGTTTTAGAGGTTGATGACAAACGTAATTTTGCTTTGGTAGAACCGGGCGTCTCTTATATTGATTTGTATAACTACATTCAGGAACGAGGCTTGAAGGTATGGATTGATACGCCTGACCCAGGTTGGGGGAGTCCAATAGGTAATGCCCTTGATCATGGTATCGGTTATACGCTTGGTCCTTATCGAGATCATTTCAGTGCCCATTGCGGTATGGAAGTGGTCCTGCCCGATGGTGAAATATTACGCACCGGAATGGGAGCAATGCCAGCGTCAGACAGTTGGCAAGAATACAAACATGGTTTTGGCCCTGATCCTGCCGGGCTATTTGGGCAGGGAAATTTTGGCATAGTGACCAAAATGGGCTTTCGCTTGATGCCGCAACCGGAACATTGGCGTAATGGCTTGATCACTGTACCCCGACGTCGGGATTTTATTCCCATGGTTGATACGGTGAATTACCTGACAGATCTCGGCATGATTGGCGAACCCTGGTACAGCGGCGGGCTACAGGCGCTGATGAATAACACCGAATTTGCTGAAGCCGCCAATAACTTTAATGAAGAAGAAATGGATCGCCAGGCACTTGCTGCCGGTCTGCCTTCCTGGCGGGTTGAATTACAATTTTACGGCTCTGAAGGCACTACACTGGCCAATTGGGAATATGCCAAGGAATTAATGGCGCGTAATATACCGGGGGTTCAATTTACTGATGGTGAATCACTACCTGTTCCATTGACTGATGAGCAAATCCAGAAGAGTTCTACTCCCTACGAAAGTTCCATGCGCCGCAATATCACACAGGGCCGACCTGGGCTGGGAATCTGGTATATGACGGGGCGTACTGATTTCAATCCAAACGCCTGGAATGAAACGCACATTGGGTTGTTTTCTCTGGTGGGAAGAAGCGGTGAGGCTGTCTTTAAGGCGCAGCGGGATTTTGCTGATATTTCAAAACGTCTGGATATGCCCGGTTTCTTCCCGAATTCATTGGCAGGTCCGGTGAACTGGTATCAGAATAGCTTTTTAATGGGTAACGGTTTTGGCGCAGCCAAAGGTAATTCGCCACAACAAAAGAAAGACGCGACAATATTACTGCGCAGGCTATTGGAGGAAAATGCCAAGTTAGGCTATGGCGATTACCGTGCACCGCCAATTCTTCAGGATGATGTCGCTGATCAATATTCTTTCAATAATAATATTTTGCGCCGCTTCAATGAAAAATTAAAAAATGCGATTGATCCAAATGGCATTATTTCACCGGGCAGGGCGGGCATCTGGCCAGAAGCCTACGCTGATCTAAGGGGGTCTCATCGTGAAGACTAGAAAGCAAAAATTAATTCAAGGGGCTTTATTGGGGCTGACACTGCTGGCAACGACTTATACTGCTTATGCACAGGACAGTGCTGCTGTGGCCCGTGGCAAAGCCAAGTTTGATCACAGTTGTGCACCCTGCCATGGCAAAGGAGCAGGTGATGATGGTCGTGAGAGCTTGCCAGGGACTTATTCTCTGAAGATCAAGTATGGGGAAACTCTGCCCGCCGCATTGGAAGATCGCACTGATTTAACCAGTGAAGTAATCTCAGTGTTCGTGCGTATGGGAGCATGGTCTATGCCTCCTTTCAGAAAGACTGAACTCTCTGATGCAGAAATAGACGACATTGCCGCATACTTTGCGGTGTCCTCACGGGCCGGGAACTAAGAAGAGTCCCGGTGCCGCGCTGGAGGTTCTGCCGCAAGCAGGATGTCTTCATACAGCGGGTTGGCAATTCTGAAGCCAAGTTTTTCAGCACTGTGTTCATTCACTTCACCCTCAGGAAATGCTGCCAGGATGGCGTCAAAGCGTTTTGCTGTGCCATCTTTATGTTCGGCGTGGGTGAAAACAAACAATATGTTTCTTTTGATGGCATCAAGCACCAGATCTCCGGCTAGAAGAGGGTCAAGCCATCCATCTCGTGGTTCCCTTTGTGCTAATTCCTTTTCCTGTTCATGCAGCCTGGTGTCAGAGTATTCTGAAGGTCTTAATTCAGCGACTTTATGAATATTACTTTTGATTGGGCCAGGCATAAGGCATGTTACGCCAATGTTGTCTTCCAATAGCTCAGTGCACAATGCTTCTGACAATCCCAACACTGCAGTTTTGGCAGCCCCGTAAACTATATTGGAAGGGAGCACCGAAGAGACTGAACCGGTATTGACTATGTGGCCTCCTTCACCTTGTTCCAGTATATAAGGCAAAAAAATGTGAATACCATTAAAGATACTTGTCAGGTTAACTGCGAGTGACCAGTCCCAGTCAGCATAGGAGGCTTCTTTTGCATTGGCCATCAGACCTATTCCTGCGTTATTACACAGGATATGGATTTTTCCAAAGGTCTTTATCGTTGTTTTAGCGGCTTCTGCCATAGCCTGGCGATCGGTGATATCCAGTTGCAGAAAGCAAAGGTCATCACGCTCACCCATTAAACTCTTTGCCGATTCAATATGGGCTTCACTTATATCAGCGGCCATCACTTTCATGCCAGCATCCAGGAATACTTTTGCCATGCCGAGCCCAACTCCACTGGCACCTCCTGTGATAAAAGCGACTTTACCTGTGACATCTTTCATAAATTCTCCAGTATTTTGTAACTACAGTGACTGCATCAGAAGCAGTCATTTGTTAAGTGTCTTGATTTTAGCCGGGCCCTTGTGGCTTTATTGAGCAGGAATCGTACAGGGAATCAGAATTATGATTACCTTAATCACGTTTTATGGTAAAAATAACACATCTGTATAACTAAAATTATAATACTAAAAAGAGGCAGGCGATGACAGCGGATGCGGTAAAAACTAAAGGCAGTTTTCGGGGCTTTATGTCAGTATTTTTGTGCTGCCTTGCTGCTGTATTTGAGGGCTTCGATCTACAGGTTCCTGGTGTTTCGGCCCCTTTGGTCTCCTCTGTATTTTCAATGGATTCTATTGATACCGGTTATTTTCTCAGTCTGAGTACTTTTGGTATGTTGTTCGGTGCCCTGATAGGTGGCCGGCTTTCGGATCATATTGGTCGTAAATGGGTGTTGATTGGCAGTATTGTAATCTACAGCGTATTTACGCTGCTCACCGTGTTTTCCACCAGCATTGAGATGCTGTTTTGGTTAAGATTTTTGACGGGGCTGGGTCTTGGTGGAGCATTACCCAATATGTTTGCCCTGGGTGTGGAGAGTGTTGAGCCTGGCAAACGCAGTACGGCTGTTGGTTTGATTCTGGCGGGTCCGGGAGTAGGGGGAGCATTAGTGAGTGCCATTGCAGGGATGACAGCAACACCCGAGCAATGGACAGTGATTTATTATGTGGGCGGTATAGCACCCTTGTTAACCGTTGTGCCCCTGCTAATATTTTTTCTTCCTGATCGGCCAGAAGAAACAGCCATAGAAAATGCAAACGCGAGTGATAAACAAGATATAAACAAGGCTATGCCAGGCATCATGGAGACCCTGTTTGGTGAAGGCAGAGCAATCCGCACACTGGCGGTTTGGACAGGCTTGCTGAGTATCTTATTAGTGTTATTTGTTTTACTGAGTTGGTTGCCAACATTACTGGTAGATAAAGGCTTAAGTATTGCAGAGGCATCTATTATTCAAATTGGCATTAATCTCAGCGCAATTCCAGGCAGTATCCTTGCCGGCGTTATACTGGACTACCTGCTGAAAAGAAATTTAATTGCCTTATTGTCAGTGATCTTTATTGCGGCCATTGGCGGTATTATTTTATTGGCAACTGGACCGGTCTCGGTCGGTGTCATGTTTCTTGGTGCAACACTGGCTGGCGTCACTGTGATAGGTGGCCAAACCATGCTCTATGCACTTGCCCCCGTGTGTTATCCACAAAAAGGCCGTGGTACGGGCGTTGGCTTTAGTGTTGCAGTGGGTCGTTTTGGTTCAGCCGGCGGGCCTTTGATTACAGGGTATCTGGTAGCATTCGGAATGACTTCTGCTCAGGTTTTATTATCACTGATACCTATCGCAGGGCTTGCAGGAGTGATGACATTATTTATTGCTGGCTCGGTAAGAAAAGAGCAAGACAGTAAATAAATCTTGGGAAAATTATGTTTCCAGGAAGGCTAAAGAATGCTCGTTTGCTACTGGTATGAACGGGCGTTTGATTGGTCTCCTGCCAGGTGCTATTTACTTCAATGCTGATCCTGCTACTGTACCTTTCTAAATGATTAATAGAATAATAACACTGGAAATTCTGTGTCACAGAACACTGCTGAGTCATCAGCTGAATCAAAACATAAATTGGCAAAAGCGAATTCTATATATCTGTTCATAGGACTTGTTGTTGCCTGCCTTTGCTATTTTCTTCTCTGGTATTTCAACTATTCACCCAGTGTTTGCTGGACCGGTGCAATTACCTGCCTGTGTGCCTGCTGGTGGATTTTTGAAGCAGTCCCCATCCCGGTCACCGCTTTGGTACCACTGGCACTCTTACCAACAACCGGGGTATTAACGCCGGCCCAGGTGGGGCAGGCCTATGGTAGCCCCACAGTACTGCTGGTAATGGGTGGCTTTATTTTGTCAGCATCGATGGTGAGCAGTGGTGCTCATCAGCGTGTAGCACTGATCATGATTAATTTATTTGGCGGGCAAAGCAGTCGCAGAATAGTATTTGGTTTTATGGCTGCCGCGGCTGTGCTGAGTATGTGGATTTCCAATGCTGCGACGTCTCTTATGTTGCTACCAGTGATTCTTGCGGTGTTGGAAAGAACCCGTGATCCCAAGCTGGCGACACCACTGTTGTTGGGGCTTGCCTATGCCGCAAATGTTGGCGGCCTGGGTACGCCAATAGGGACGCCTGCCAATCTGGTATTTATCCAGGTCTACAGTGATACCACAGGGATTGAAATTGGTTTCATGCAATGGATGACCTGGGGTGTGCCGATTATTCTGGTATTTCTGCCAATCATTGGTTTTTGGGTAACGCGCAAATTACATTTCACCGGCGCTATTGAATTGCCGGAAGTTGGACGCTGGCATGAAGAAGAGAAGAGGGTGCTGATGGTATTTTTTATTACGGCATGCGCCTGGATGTTTCGAACTGAACCCTTTGGCGGCTGGAGTCAGGCCTTGAATGTACCTGGTGTTACAGATGCCAGTATTGCTCTTTTTGCGGCCATCAGTCTCTTTATAATACCGGACAGTAAAGGAGGCAGGCTACTGAACTGGGAAGGCGTAAGTAAAATCCCCTGGGGAATCCTGATTTTACTGGGATCAGGCTTTGCTATAGCAAGAGCATTTTCTGAATCAGGCTTGAGTGCGATTCTTGGTCAGGCCTTATCAGGATTAACCGCTTATCCAATCCTGATAATGACCGCAGGTTTGTGTTTGATGGTGACTTTTCTAACGGAATTAACCAGTAATACTGCCACCACAGCCTTGCTTATGCCGGTACTGGCCGGAGCTGCTCTGGCTGCCAATATTGACCCGGTATTACTGATGTTGCCAGCGGCCTTGTCAGCAAGCTGTGCTTTTATGTTACCCACTGCAACAACACCGAATGGCGTTGCCTTTAGTACTGGTCGTTTCGCGATTAAAACCATGGCCAGGGAAGGGGTTGTTATTAATCTGCTTGGGGTACTGATCATTACCTTTATTTGCGTTTGGATTTTGAATTAGCACCCATTTATAAAATGCTTTCACTACCTATGCAGAAAGAACACTGAGAAGAGTTGAGAATATCCCTTATGTCGTACTCAGAATTACTAACAGACTGGTCCCTGGGACTACGTTTTGAAGATTTACCGGTTCAGGTTATTGAGAATACCCGTTTGCGCGTCCTTGATGTTACCGGGCTGGCACTTGCTGGTTTGGGGACTGACTTTGGTCGCTCAGTAAAACAATCAACGCTGGAGCTCTCACCTGGAGGGAATTGTCGCATTTGGGGAACAGGTGAGCCTACCACGGTCACCGGTGCTGCATTTACTAATGGCGCACTTTCCCAGGCGCTGGAATTTGATGATACCCATAACCGCTCAATCGTTCATATGAGTGGCCCATCAGTATCTGCCGCAATGGCATTGGCAGAACGGGACCAGCTTTCCGGTAAGGATCTCATTACTGCTATTGCTATTGGCAATGAAATCTCTTGCCGCATTGGCAGTGTGGCGCCACAGCAGTTTCATCGCAGAGGTTTTCATCCCACCGGAATGTTTGCAGCATTTGGGGCTACCTGGCTAGCGGGATATTTATTACAACTGAGCAAACAACAGCAGGTCAATGCGGCTGGCATTGTTGGTAGTTATGCCGCTGGCTTATTGCAATGCTGGGTTGATGGCACGCAATCAAAGTTTTTACACCCAGGGTGGGCATCGCAAAGTGGTATTACTGCGGCAACATTGGGTAAAAATGGAACGACAGGTCCGCTGGAAGTGCTGGAAGGGCGGTTTGGATTGTTTGCATCTCATTTGCAAGATGAAAAGTTCGTGCTGGATTATGGCATGCTGGTGGATAATCTTGGCACTCACTGGGAGAGTGAAAATGCGTCATTCAAGCCTTTTCCTGTGGCCCATGTTATTCATCCTTATATTGATGCACTGCTCAGATTGACTAAAACGCATAATATTCAGCCTGAAGATGTGGAGCGTATAGTTTGTCCAGTGCCAGAGTATCAAGTGGGTATTGTGTGTGAACCTTTAACAGAAAAGCGTCGGCCTAATAGCGATTCACATGGCCGGGTTAGTTTGCAATACACACTTGCTGAAGCCCTGGTGCTTGGTAAAATCAATAAAAACTCGTATACCAACGATTCCCTGAAGGATAAAACAATACTGGCCCTGGCCGATAAAATTGACTATCAGATTGATAATACTTTCCCGGGCCCTGAACAATTCAAGGGACAGGTGACCATTGAGTTAAAAAGTGGCGAGTCATTAACAGAAATTGAAGAGCATAATAGGGGCTCCAGAGAAAATCCCATGACAGAAAAAGAAATCATGGATAAGTTCACTGAAAACTCTGCCGATGTGCTAAGCCGGGATGAGCAACAAGTACTGGCAGACAATATTCTCTCGCTGGAGTCATTATCCAATACCGCCGATATTGTTACGCTTACTTGTGGAAAATAATACGGCGAAGGACATGGGTAATAAAATGAAGAATATGATTATAAATATAAAATATCGTATCTGCTCTTTGCTGATGAGCTTTAACCTGATTCAGCTCGTTATTGCCGTGCAGTAAAAGCGCTTCACTGGCACCGGAATTAAGACCGGGTAATGGCAATAATCTGTTTATTTCTGCCTTACCTGATCAAAGGCATCGGCAGCATCATAAGCTGCCATTAATTCCCTGTGTTTCTCTTCAAGCATGGCTCTTGTCTGCGAGTGAGTTGCTATAAAAAAGCGCTTATCACGAACACCATCAAGTAATCGCTCCGCCACCTCATCGGGTGACATCCCGTTAGCGGTATCCTCAGGTGTCGAGGCAAACATATTTTCACCTCCCAGAGTTCCTCGGTGCTCAGCAGAGCTTAGATAAAAATCAGATGCCACTGCAGCGGGTAACAATACCGAGACATTAATACTCGATTCTGCAAGATCATGGGCAAGGGCTTCAGAGAGACCTATCAGGGCATATTTTGAGGTCGCATAAACGCCATTCTTGCGGGGTCTTACAATAAGACCGGAAAGCGAACAGGTGTTAACGATATGTCCTTCTTCATTATGTGCCTGCATTTGAGGGAGAAAGCTGCGGATGCAATGAACAGTGCCATAAAGATTAACGCCAAGGAGCCATTCCCAGACATCATCTGCCACATCCACAATATCCGGACCGCGAATAAATACGGCTGCATTATTGATTAGCAGATGGACAGCTCCGAATTCTGCGATAACTTTTTCAGCCGCTTTTTCTACAGCTGTTGCATCTGTTACATCAACTGTCAGGGCCAAAGTCCTGGCCTCGTCAATCTGAATGCTTTCCACAGCCGCTTGCAGCTGTGCTTCACGATTATCCAGCAAGACTACATGCATGCCTTCATTGGCAAAGACTTTTGCACTAGCCAGGCCTATGCCGGAGGCAGCGCCGGTTATAACCGCAACTTTATTCTGGAATGACTGCATGAAAATATTCTCTGTAAACCTCGCTGTATAATATTCACATATGCCAGATTTAAAGGGTTTAATAGCTGATGCCCAATTACTTTTTATCTTTCTGCACTATTGTTCTAAAGGTATTTCCATAGATATTTTCACAGAGAGTGCTTTTAATAGTTCTATTCAACAATATTTTGTGAACAATCACATTTTATTTTGCTGGAACGCACTCTCAATAATTCGACATTTTCTCCTATAGGATAATCACCAACAAATTCCAGTTTTGTCTCGCCATTTTGTTGCCACTGTTGTGGAAATGCCAAGGTAGAGGTGTTTCCGTCTTCCTCCCTGATTGTTGCACTAATCTCGAGGCTACCAGTCCCCACGATGCAAGAGTTGTTCTCTATTGATGTTTCAACATGAGCAAAGGTGTTTCTTTGGTAATAACCAAGAGATATGGTGGCCTGACAGGGAATTAGCTTAATTTCCGGAATTGTAAAAGTTGTGGTGATTTCATTTTCAATACTTAAGGTATTGGCATCATCTTCATTTTTCTGAATTCTGGAAGCAAGATCATCTAGAGGCTGATCTATAACTTTTTGAGCTGCAGCGGTCAACGAAGAAAGGAGAAATAGTGCCATCAAGATATATCTGCTTATATTCACAATAAGGATTCCAGGAAATCAGTTTTTGTCACAATAGTTTACATTATCCCTTTTTACGGATTTATTGCACTCAATCAATG
>Ga0233432_10005101_pt1 | contig 11485 bp, 10 predicted proteins | sample SI_122_August201_6_FD_179870 | JGI IMG/M metagenome (GOLD analysis project Ga0233432, IMG submission 179870) | Seawater microbial communities from Saanich Inlet, British Columbia, Canada - SI_122_August2016_10_MG | ecosystem: Environmental > Aquatic > Marine > Inlet | place: Canada: British...
CCTTTGTATCGTTTCTTTTATCACTGCTCGTAAGGAAATGGCAGCAAAAGCAAAAGCAGAAGCGGAGAAAAAGAAAAAAGTCCTCAATAAAGTAAAAGCGAAAAACGAAGACGCGAATGATAACAAGTCTGACAAGGATGGAGATAATGAGAAAAAATCGGACTCCAATTCTAAGGACTCAACATCTGAGAAAACAGAAAAAAAGGACGAGTCTTCCAAAAGTGCAGACAAGAAATCCTCTCACACTGATAAGGATCAGAAAAAAGAAGATAAAACTAAGACGGAAGTAAAGAAAAAGGAGACCCTACCCTCAGATAAAGCGGGGAACTCTAAACCAGAAGATACCCAAAAGCCATCCACTGAAAACCAAAAAATTGAGACCACATCCAAAAGCAAGGAGCCACCCAAGGCGGAGCCAAAGAAAGAAGTGAAAACATCTGCTGTGAGAAAACCCACTAGATCCTCGGATGATTTAAACAAGAGCAAGAACGAAGGACCGAGTAAAGAATCACCCTCCTCCAAAGACTCTGGATCTTCATCAGAATCTAATTCCAAAGATCTTAAAGATTCGAAAGAGGAAAAAGCTCAGACTAATTCTGATATTGAAAAATCAGATAAAGAAGAAACGACAAAAGATTCCCTCCCAAAAGTATAAAATAAAAAAATAATCAACCTACTTAAAAGTAACCATGATCGAAACCTCTAACAGTCAAATGATTCCACAGAAATTCCTATCGTAGTAGATAAAGCTTCAATCGCCCGAAAAAATGAAACTGAAACATAATAACGAATCAATAACTATTATTTTCAGGTAAAAATTCATTTCAAATTTAATATTTCACGGGCGGTCCTTACCTCTTACATTTACTTTAGTTGGTATTTACCGTTTGTTGCTCCTGTTGAATAAAGCACTCATATCGTGGTTTTCAGGTATAGAGTGATTAAATATAAGTCTACCAAAAAAGAGACCCACCCGATGGAAGGTCTTTATTTAAGCGGGAATTTCGCTAGTTATGAATGGCACACCCGGAGGGAGTCGAACCCCCAACCTCCTGGTCCGTAGCCAGGCACTCTATCCAATTGAGCTACGGGTGCACAGTAAATTTGAAAATAATCTAAGATTGATTTGTCGCAAGCACAATCAACTGCGGGCAATATAAAATTAAATATTTCGAAAGACCAGAGAGGCGTTATGCCCACCAAAACCTGAATTATTACTCATAGCAACTTGAACATTAATATCTCTTGATTCGTTGGGTATGTAGTCCAAGTCACAATCCGGGTCTGGTTCATCATAGTTGATCGTTGGAGGAACTATATTTCCCTCAATCGATTTGCAAACTGCAGCTGCTTCAATGGCACCGGCAGCACCCAATAAATGTCCTGTCATTGACTTGGTTGAACTAATCATAAGCCCATTCCTGGCATGTTCTCCAAATACATTTTTCAGGGCTACCGTTTCTGAGCGATCATTGTAAGGAGTTGAAGTTCCATGTGCATTGACATAATTTACACTATCACGACTGATTTGAGCCTGTTCGATAGCTAAATTCATGCAATTTGTAAGTGCCTTACTTTCTCCATCAGGAGTCGTAACATGGTATGCATCACAAGTTGCAGAATACCCAATAATTTCAGCGTAAATACGAGCTCCCCTTTTTTGAGCACTTTCTAAAGTCTCCAAAACAAGAACACCTGCACCCTCCCCCATTACAAATCCATCTCGGTTTTTGTCGAATGGTCTGGACGCACGACTTGGGTCGTCATTAAATTTTGTACTCATTGCTTTCATTGAGGAAAAGCCAGCGAACCCAATTCGCGTTACTGCGGCTTCACTACCTCCAGCAAAAATCATATCAGCAACTCCGCGCCGAATCATTTCAAATGCCTCACCAATTGCGTGAGATCCAGATGCACAGGCACTGACTGGAGAGAAATTTGGCCCATTAGCGCCTATATCAATTGCAATGATCCCTCCTGCAATATTGGCAATAAGGGACGGGATCATAAAGGGAGAGACTCTCCGTGGACCACGTTCAATCAGAGTAGTCATCTGCTTTTCAATGGTTTCCATACCACCGATACCTGATCCAACAATCACTCCAGTTCGCTCAGGAACAATATCATCCCGAGATAACCCCGCATCTTTCAATGCATGATGAGAAGCTGCAAGTGCAAGTTGTGCATAGCGGTCGTTTCTTCGTGCCTCCTTAGGATCCATATAATCCTCAGGATTGAAATCGTTAATTTCAGAAGCAACCCTACTTGCGATATCAGATGCATCAAATCTAGTAACGGCAGAAATCCCCGATTTACCGGAGATTAATCCGTTCCAATAATCATCTATACCGGTACCTACAGAAGTAAGCACGCCAATTCCTGTTACAACAACTTGATTCATAGCATCTTGGAAAAAGTTACTTTTGAGTGCATTCCCATCCACTCCCAGAATTAAAAATCTACGAAGATAAGTTTTTTACTACATAGTCAATAACTGAACCAACTGTTTGAAGCTTCTCAGCTTCTTCCTCAGGGATTTCTGTATCGAATTCTTCTTCAAGTGCCATAACCAGCTCAACTTGATCCAATGAATCTGCACCCAGATCATCAATAAAACTGGCCTCAGGAGTGACTTGTTCTTCACTGACGTTTAGTTGGCTAACTATTATTTTTTTTACGCGATTGGCGTTATCTTCAGACATAATATATAAGATTGGTTAATTTAGGATTTCTTCATGCTCACATCACCATTCCCCCGTCAACCGTAAAAACTTGTCCGGTGACGTAGGAAGCTTTTTCTGAACATAAAAAGGATGTCATTTCGGCAATATCATCAACTTTACCGAAACGCTTTAATGGGATCTGACCGAGGGCTACTTCTTTAACGCGATCATCCAAACCAGAAGTCATATCGGTTTCAATAAAACCAGGTGCAATCGCGTTGACAGTAACAGTGCGGGCAGCAAATTCACGGGCTAGACTTTTTGTCAGGCCAATCATACCGGCTTTCGCGGCAGCATAATTTGCCTGCCCAGCGTTACCAGTGAGTCCGACAACGGAGGATACATTTACGATACGCCCCCATCTTTTGCGAGTCATTGGGCGACCTAATGATTTAATCCAATGGAAACAACTTGTTAAATTTGTGTTAAGCACGGCATTCCAATCATCTTCCTCCATACGAAAGAGCAAATTATCGCGGGTGATCCCTGCATTGTTAACTAGAATATCAATACACTGCTTTTCCTCTAAAAGCTTTTCACAGGCTGCCCTAATTTCTTCACCAGACGAAACATCTACAGCTAATGCATGAGCATTCCCACCACTTTCGCGGATTGATTCTGCTGCAGCTCCACAAGAAGCTTCAGATTTACTTACACAGTAGACTTCAATTCCGTCCCGGGCTAAAGCTTCTGCAATACCGCGACCGATGCCACGCCCTGCACCTGTTACAACCGCCGTTTTTGTTTTATTTAAATCCTCGCTCATTAAAGTTCAATTTGTTTCATTTAAGCTTTTAGAAAAAGCTCTTTAATTGACAAATGCTAAATTCGTAGACTTAAAGCAACACACAAGTTTCATGACAATAAAAAGTTCTTCTCAAAACTCGAATCAAGACAAACCTAAACTCCAAAAATTTTTAGCAGATGTAGGATTATGCTCCCGAAGAATCGGGGAAAGCTGGATTAAGGATGAAAAAGTTACCGTTAATGGAAAACTGGCTATTCTCGGCATGCGTGTTTCACCTTTTGAAGACATGGTCAAAGTAAATGGTAAAGTTGTTCGTGGCAAAGTGCCTGTTTCCATAACTCTAGCTGTTAATAAACCTAAAGGCTACACTTGTTCAAATCACGACGACCACGCCGAAAGATTAATTTTCGAACTTTTACCTCAAAGATTCAATGGAACAAGATTATTCTGTGCTGGCAGACTTGACCTAGACAGTGAAGGGCTAGTGATCATCACCAACGACGGAGGTTTGGCACACCGACTGACTCATCCATCTCAACAAATAAGAAAAAAATACCAGGTAGAGATAAAGGAACCTTTATCGCGTGAGCACCTACCTTTAATGATTCAGGGAATAGAAGATGAAGGCGAATTCCTGCGAATTGATGAAATTAGATCAAAGGCGAAATCTCCGATTGGAGAAACTCGACTGGAAGTTATTCTCGGACATGGGAAAAAAAGAGAGATTCGTCGAGTATTTGGACATTTTCGCTACCAAATTAGAAAACTCAGAAGAATTTCTATTGGTGGTTTACAACTCCATAAAATCCCACTTGGCAGTTTTCGGGAACTTAATTCAAAAGAAATTGATTTGCTCTTTCCCCGCTAAGTTTTCTAAATTATAAAGAATGGGAAATTTAATCATGAAAAAATTGGCTTTTATTTTTTATTTCACTTCGTTTCTAGTCTTTTTCGTAGCATCAGTTCACGCAGAAGATGATGTGGGCGTCAACTTAGCAGACGCTTTTTCTTCGACAAGTGAAAATGACAAGGAGAATACATATCAGGAAGTTGAACCAATTGTGGTTGGCAGAGCAAAGTGGAACGATAAGAAACTCTCTACTTCAAATAAAAATGTACTCAAAGATAACCCGCCCTCAGTAACTGAGTCACTTTCTATTAAGGAATTGGACCCATTGGAGACGAAACAAGCAAAGACCAATGGAATAGACATGGCAATTGCCCCTCCTTCGATACCTCCCGCAGTTAATATTCACCGAAACTTTGAAGGTAAACTTGTATTAAAACCAAGAACTTTTGGAATTAAAAAGGATTTTCCATTTCAATTAGAAAACTCAAATGGAAGAAGATTAGCATTTGTTGATATAGAAAATCTTAAAGTCGTCGACCCTACTGATTTCGAAAATCAACGGGTGAATATCCTTGGTAAATTAGAGCCTATTTCAGAAGGTGAGAAAGATCTAGTTATCAGGGCTAAGTTACTACGGAGTGCTGAATAAAACTGCCTGCTAGCTTAATCAAAAATATTTTTATTTAAATGGAAGTATTAGACGGCAATGCCGTAGCATCTGATTTATTAAACGATTTAGCCAAGAAAGTTCAGTCGTTTACCCATGCTAAGCCATGCGTTGTGTTCATCCGTGTGGGAGAAGATCCGGCTTCAATTTCTTATGTTCGAAAAAAAGAAAAAACTGCGGCACAAATTGGTATAGAAAGTCGTTTAATGATATTCCCCGAAACTCTTTCAGAAGATTCACTTCTTGAAAAAATTTCGGAACTGAATTCGGACCCCGTTGTGCATGGCATTCTTGTCCAATCACCACTTCCTTCACATATGGACGACCGGAAAGTGTTTAACCATGTATCTCCCGCTAAAGATGTTGATGGTTTCAATGCCACGAACTTAGGTTTAATTTGTCAAGAAAACGATCATGCTTTTGCCTCATGTACTCCCGCGGGGATTCTTGAATTACTCAAGCGAACCAACACTGATACAACGGGCAAGCATGTGGTGGTGTTGGGACGAAGCTTAATTGTAGGAAAACCAGTGGGCATGCTGCTATTACAAAAGGGGGAACCCGGAAATGCAACAGTTACATACTGCCATTCCAGAACACCTGACCTCGCCCAACATACCAAACAAGCTGACATCTTAATTGCCGCTATAGGGAAACCTCATTTTGTGACTGAATCCATGGTCAAACCCGGTGCAATCGTTATCGATGTCGGAATTAACCGAATTTCGGACGAAAGTCGAAAATCTGGATATCGTTTGGTAGGAGATGTTGACTTTCAAGCAGTCTCTCCCAAAACTTCATATATTACCCCGGTCCCAGGTGGCGTGGGTCCAATGACAGTTGCTATGCTTATGAGTAATACAGTGAAGGCTTTTGAAAACTCTTTAGCAAACATTCAGACCCAATGAATACTGACTCGTTGGACTCGTCGAAAGTTACTCAAAATCTACAAATCGTACCCATGTGGAAACGGGTTATTGCCTTTGCCATGGATATGATTCTCATAATTGTTATATTACAATCAATTATCCAATTACTCCCCAGTGCTTACTCCCCTGAGACTAAACAGGAATTTAACCAGTTGATTTTAGATGCCAGTTTTCTTTCCAAAGAAGAACAATCCAATTTACATAAAACAACAGAGTTCATCGAAAATGCTCAACTATCTGAAGAGACTTACGATATGCTGGTCATGATGATTTTTTTAGCCTGCCTTCTACCGACCACTTATTTTTTTCTTAGCGAACTCTTCTTTCGGGGTCAGACTTTAGGCAAGGCAACCTTACGTCTTAGAACCCAATCAATTCAACAAGACTCTCCACCCTCCCCACTCCGACTTTTTGCTAGAGCAGTCCTTAAAGGTGTGAGCGCACTAAGTTTAATGTCTCCGTTTTTTATACCAGGGCTCATCAATTTTTTATTTTGCCTAGCAAATCGCAAGAGGCGTTGCCTTCACGACCTTGCTGGAGCTTGTATCACGGTGTCATCTCAGGAAAGCCCTACGAAAACCCATGAGTCCTGAAATCGCATTTGTTGGTGCAGGTAAAATGGTCTCAGCAATTGTGCACGGTTTATTGCGGTCGAACACTTTTCAGCCAGAGCAAATAGCTTGCTGTTCCGCCAATGATGGCACTTCAGAAAAGCTTTCTTCCGTGACAAAAATTAAAAGATTTTGCTCGATTGAAGAAATGCTGACGGAAAGTCCTGGCACATTAGTATTGGGTTGTAAACCACAGCAACTAAGTGAACTTCCTCTAAGCATTGCTGAAAAAACAAACAACTGCCTTATTTTATCAATCATGGCTGGAATTACAGCTAACAGGTTGGAACAATCCTTCCCCATGGCACGTAACATTGTACGTTCGATGCCTAATACCCCGGGTCAAATTGGAGAAGGGGCTTCAGGTTATTATTTTCTTAAACCTGCCGATGATCAGGACAATATTATAATCCGAAATATACTTTCTTCTCTTGGAGAGATTTACTCCCTGAATGAAGAAACTGACCTCGACCGAGTCACCGCAATTAGTGGAAGCGGTCCTGCTTATCTGTTTGAATTCACCTGTGCTTTAGAAGAAGCCGCCAAAGAAATTGGACTAGATTCAAATTTGGCAAAAGATTTGGCCCTTAAAACGATTATTGGAGCTGCGAAATTAATGGAAGTATCCGAATATTCACCTGAAGAATTAAGGAATCAAGTAACTTCTCCTAACGGTACTACCCAAGCAGCATTAGAAAGTTTTTCTGCCGATGAATTAAGAGAGATTGTTAATCGGGCTGCTACCGCAGCACGCAATCGCTCGATTGAGTTATCCAATGTCTAACCTCGGGGAGGGAATCACCGTAGTAACCGGAAGTAGCGGTCTCATTGGAAGTGCCACTGTTTGGGCAATCAATAATCTTAATCTCACCAATATTTGGTCAGTCGATGATTTTGAGGCAGGCAGTGTAAAAGAAAAAAACCTAGCACCTCTAAATTTTAAAGATCATCTTGGAGTCGATGAATTCCGTACTTTGTTTAGAAAGGGAAGCTCTAAACTTAATGAAATCAGAACCGTCATCCACCTTGGTGCCTGTTCGAGCACAACTGAAACCGATGAGGACTACCTCAATGATAATAATTTTTTATACACGAAAGAATTATGTGAGTGGTCACTAAAAAATAATGTTCGCTTCGTTTATGCATCCTCTGCCTCGACCTACGGAGACGGCCAGCTAGGGATGGACGACCAAAATGAAGGTATTGAAAAATATAAGCCCCTAAATCTTTATGGGTGGTCCAAGCATAATTTTGACTTACACGCAAAAAAATCGGGTTGGCTGGCAAAAATTGTCGGTCTGAAGTATTTCAATGTGTATGGCCCCAACGAGGAGCATAAAGGGAATATGCGCTCAGTTGTAAGTAAAGCCTACGAACAAATTATTAAAACGGGAGAAATGACACTCTTTAAAAGCTATCACCCTGATTTTGAAGACGGCAAACAGATGCGCGATTTCCTCTATGTAAAAGATGCCGTTTGTATGACATTATGGTTGGCGGAAAACATAAATAAAAATGGCCTTTATAATTTGGGTAGCGGGCAAGCTCGAACCTGGCTTGATTTAGCAAATTCTATTTTTTCTGCACTCAAAACAGAACCAAGCATTCGGTTTATCGAAATGCCTGAAACCCTTAAGGATAAATATCAATATTATACCGAAGCGGTGGTTACTAAACTTGAAACAAATGGATTTCCTGTAAATTTGTTCACCCTTGAAGATGCAGTTTCTGATTATGTGACTAACTATCTTGTGCCCGGTTCAACATTAGGATCTTTTAATTCTAATACTTAATTTAATTGGAACGCATTTCTTGAATAAGGAATTTCGCCCTTCCTGTTCCCAGCACTTTGCTTATCCGGCATCTCTGGATGGGACACCAAAAAATTATTTTCATCAATTAAATTGAACACATAATGAGTTGCCCCCTGGGGGATCAAACCAATGATCTGATCTCCCTTAATCTCTGCAGATATGACAAACCATTCCTCTGATTTCTTGGATCCATTCAATGTGTAAGCAATCTGTCCTTTAATCACCTTGGCACCTCTTTCTTTAAATTTTGCCCATACTCGATTCTTGCTTTTACCATGCGCCAAAGGCTGACAAATATTTTCTTTATTTGGCAGAAAACCTTTGTAACGTGGATTGTAATATGGAAAGGATGCATCCATCCGGTTTAATTCATCAAACAATTCCTTTCTTAATTCCTCAGCTTTGCTCGGCATAGCGTCCGCCAAATTTTCAGTCTCCTCAATATCAACCCTTTGGGGATTCTGCGGGAAATTTTTGTAAAGTTGAAAAAGCTGTAACTTAGGGCGTTTAGGCATATAATTATAAATTAATTTCCATCCGTTTTTTCGGATGGTTGACTCCTGAGCAACTCCATGAGGGAAGTGCCAAACCATGGAGTCTCGAACCGAACCTCTTTCATACCTTACAAGTTTAGGATCTTGTGGTTCAAGTCGGAGCATCTTGCTAAGATCACAACCATCTAAAAGTAATCCAGGTGGCTTGGGGGTATCAGTCCAACTTAGTATTGTTGGATAAAAATCCAATCCATTTACCATCACCTCACTTTCCTGACCAAATTTAATATCAGGACCGCAAACGATATAAGGTACGCGTACACCACCCTCTTCTAAATTTATCTTCCCCCTATCCAAAGGAAAATTATCCGTAATAATTTCACCCGGCACTTTCTCCATCCCACCATTGTCAGAGGTAAAGATAATGTAGGTATTTTCGATCAGCTTATGCTCAGGCCAGCGCGGATCATCAGTGTGAGAAAGGTAAGTAATAATTTGACCTACATAATGATCGAACATTTCCACCATCGCACAGTAATATGGATTTTTTTGTCCATCTAGATCCCAACCATTTGGGTCTATGGGAAAATCAACACCCAATTTATTACAGTATTTTGCTAATAGTAACTCACTTCGAGTGTGGATTGGGGTATGAACTAACCATGCCGCGTAATATAAGAAAAAAGGATTCATTTTATTTTGCTCGATAAAACTAAGAGCATCGACTGTCATTTGATCTTTCGGATATCCATCTTTATCCAATCGGTAAGGATCATCTCTTGCATCCGTCGCAAACCCGGTGAGGCGATGTGGTCTCATTGCACGACTTTCCCCAAGGTCATGTTTGGTAAAATCAAATCCTTGATCTTCTGGCTGGGGAAATGCGTTGTGGTCGATGGCCATGTGCCACTTCCCGGAATGCCCAGTTTTATAGCCATTACCTTTTAAAGCCTCTGCGATGGTAACTTCAGAAAGCTTCATTCTTCCACTATACCAGGGATCCATTATTGGGTGTGCATTCTTATTATAAGGTGTAGGAGGGTTGCCTCCTACCACATGAGTTTTTTGGATTATCGCAGGATGGCGCCCGCTCATAATAGCAATTCGGGAGGGTGCACATGTAGGTGCAGCCGAATATCCGTGACGAAATAGAACTCCTCTTTTTGCCAATCCATCTATATTCGGTGTTTCCATAGGTGATGGCTCGTCGATGTCATAACATGATACATCCTGCCAACCTAAATCATCAGCCAGAATAAGAACAATGTTAGGACGATCGGGTCGGTCTTTAGAAGTCGCTGATAACTTAAGCCAAAAAAATGGTACTAAGAAAATGAGATATATGCTAAATCGGTTCATCAAGAATAGAAAAGTAAGATTTTAAGGAATGAATTGAATTCATATTCCTTGTCAGGTCTTCTTCCAATCGAATAATATCTTTAAATGAAATTCATTCTTCCTCATCTCCTCTTGGCTTCTGTTTTTATTTACGCAAAAAAACCTAATATAATTCTCATCTTAACCGATGATCAAGGTTATGGAGATGTACAGGCTCATGGACACCCTTTTCTCAAGACACCAAACATAAATCAACTACGGTCCGAAGGCGTAAGTTTTGACAATTTTTATGTCAGCCCTTCCTGTTCACCGACCAGAGCAGCCCTGCTTACAGGAATGCATGAATTTCGCAATGGAGTCACCCACACGATCATACCCAGACAGCAGCTTCATCCAAAAGCAGTAATCCTTCCCGAGCTCTTAAAATCGGCTGGATACAAAACTGGGTTCATTGGAAAATGGCACTTAGGTAATAAGCCCGGGCCCGAACAAAGAGGATTTGACTGGTGTTCTACGAACCAAGGTGGACCGCTTAAACATTTTGATGCCACTTTTGTCCGTAACCGTAAACGAATAGAGACTAAGGGATACCGGGAGGATGTCTTTTTTGATGAAGCCATGACCTTTATCAAAGAGGCCAAATCCAATCCATTCTTCTGCTACCTTGCTACCTACTCGCCTCACACTCCCCTCGATGCACCTAAAAGCTTTATTAAGCCTTTCCGGAAAGCCGGACTAAATGACACTCACGCAACCTATTTGGCAATGATTGAAAATATTGATTTCAATCTTGGGCGATTGATGAAATTCCTCAAGGAAACCGAACGAGACAATGATACCATTATTGTGATGATCAATGACAATGGCGTAACCGAAGGATTGGATATTTATAATGCCAAGATGAGAGGTCCAAAATGCTCGGCGTGGGAAGGTGGCACCCGGGCTTTTTCATTTTGGAGATGGACTAAGAAATGGAAGCCAAAAGTTATCGATAACCTGACTGCTCACCTTGATATTTTACCAACCCTTTGTGAATTGGCTGATGCTAAAATCCCTGAAGAATTAGAACTTAAACTTGAGGGCTTTAGCCTGATACCTCTTCTTGAATCGAATATGAAAACGAAGAAATGGAACCCAAATCGTATTCTCTATCATCATGTAGCCCGATGGCCGAGCGGATTTGCCCACAAACATAAATACGCGATGGCCGGGGTAAGGCAGGGAAACCACCTTATGCTAAGAAGCAATAATTGTGGCGATCCTGATTGCCTAAAACACATGAGTCAGTGCATGGCTCTTCACGCTATTGAA
>Ga0233432_10005104_pt1 | contig 11483 bp, 6 predicted proteins | sample SI_122_August201_6_FD_179870 | JGI IMG/M metagenome (GOLD analysis project Ga0233432, IMG submission 179870) | Seawater microbial communities from Saanich Inlet, British Columbia, Canada - SI_122_August2016_10_MG | ecosystem: Environmental > Aquatic > Marine > Inlet | place: Canada: British...
CGTGTTCGTGCTGTGCGCGGGCGGGGGCGTGTACGTGTGGGTCGGCAAGAAGGCGTCTCGCGCCGAGCGCGCCGGCGCCAACGAGTTCCTCGCCGGCGGCGAACGCGCGGCCAAGTTCCTGGACGCGAACGGCCTGCGTTTGGACGCGCCCGTGAAGATCGTCAAGGAGGGCACGGAAAACGCGCTCTTCAAGCAGGCGTTTTATCGCTGGGGAGGCGACCAAAAAGCTCTCGCGCCGGCGCCGCGAGACTCGACGAGCGCGCCGAAATCGCCGAAATCGGAGGTTGACGTCGACGCGCTCGTCTCCGGCGGCGGCGGCGACGAGACCGGTCACGCTTTCGACGACGGGCAGAGCGGCGTGCTTCTCGTGTGGCGCGTCGAGGACTTCAAGCTCGCGCCCGTCAAGGAGGCGTCGCACGGTCAGTTTTTCTGCGGCGACTCGTACGTGCTTCACTACGCGTACGACGACGGGAAGTCGCACGTGGTGTACTTCTGGCAGGGCCGCGAGAGCTCGCAGGACGAGAAGGCGGCGAGCGCGCTGCTCGCGAAGGAGGTGGACGATACGCTCGGCGGGTGCGCGACGCAGGTCCGCGTGACGCAGGGCAAGGAGCCGGAGCACTTCTGCGCGCTGTTCCAGGGGCGCATGGTCGTGCGGTCCGGCGGCAAAGCCAGCGGGTTCAAAAACGTCGACGCGGCGGACGTCTACGACGAGGACGGCGTGTGCCTGTACCACGTGCGAGGCACGTCGGAGCGAAACGTGCGCGCGGTGCAGGTGGCGGACGACGCCTCCTGCTTGAACTCGGGGGACTGCTTCATCCTCACGCTCGAGGCGCGAGACGCGACGTGCGTCGAGGACGAGAACGGGGTGGTCACCAAGGCACCGCCCTCGGACCCGCGCGTGCTCATGTGGGTGGGCGCCGGGAGCTCGGCGGCGGAGCGCGAGTGCGCGGCGCGCGTGGCGACCCTTCTCGCGCCGGGGGTCGGGGTCGGGTCGTCGCGCGTCGAGACCGTCCCCGAAGGCGAGGAGCCCGCCGTTTTCTGGGAGCGCATCGGCGGCAAAAAGCCGTACGCCAAGTTCTCCGCCGAGTCCGCGCCCGCGTCTGACCCGCGCCTGTTCCAGCTGTGCGACGCCGCCGCCGGCGGGCGCGGGATCAAGGCGGAGGAGATTTTCAACTTCACGCAGGAAGACCTGGACGACGACGACGTCATGCTCCTGGACGTCGCGACGGAGGTGTTTTTGTGGATCGGCAAGAACGCCAACGAGAACGAAAAGCGCGAGTCGCTGTTGCTGGCGCAGAGGTACGTCGCGCGCGCTGCGGAGACAGACGGCCGCGACGTGGACACGATCATCACCACCGTGCCCGCCGGTAAAGAGCCGAAGATGTTCACGGCGCACTTTATCGCGTGGGACGCGTCCAAAGCGTCGGCGACGTTCGTGGACCCGTACGAGCTCAAGTTAAAACAAGCCATGGCCGCGAACCCGGCGACGCTCGAGCTGCCCGCGCTGCGCAAGACGCCCTCGAAGAAGGAGCCCGAGGCGAGCGACGCGGAGATGAAGGACGCCGAAGGCGATGCGGCCGCTACGAACGCCGCGTTCGAGAAGCCGGCGCTTCGCGAGATCACGCGCGTCGTCTCGCCGGGGGGCTCGAACGTCTCGACGCCCGTCAAGAAAGCGAGCGAAGAGAGGGAGGTGTCGACGCCGAAGTCCACGCCGGGCGCGCCTTCACCCTGGTCCGGCGTCGCGGAGGTGACGACGCCGGGCGGCTCGAAGGTGTTCGCGTACGACGCGCTCGTGAAGATGGACGGCACCGCCGGCATCGACATGGCGCGCAAGGAGTCGTACCTCTCCGAGCGCGAATTCGAAACCGTCTTCGGCCTGACGCGCGACGCGTTTGAAAAGCTCGCCGAGTGGAAGCGGAAAGACGCCAAGAAGAAGGTGGGGCTGTTCTGATTATACCGTCGCGGTAAACGAGAGAAGAGATGTGTGTTTCGCGTGAAAGGAAAGCGTCGTTTAGTAAACCGTCATCCGCGCTCCCGCGAAGGCACTGAACCGTCTTACTCGTATCATCCTTTCCTTCGCGTCTTTCCTCGGCGTCAAAAAGTCTTCGACGCGCTCGTAGTCTTTTCAACCTTCGTCTTCGAACGCTTTTTTACTTTTTTGGCGTCGCGCGGCTCACTCGTCGTCGGCGACGTCGTCCTTGTCCTTGAGGGCGCGCGCGAGGCTCAGCGCGCCCAGCGTGCCGATGGCGGCGATCTCGGACCCGGTGATCTTATTCTTCTGGGTCTTCTTCGACAGGTTGTAGGCGTCCATCGCGGCGCCTGCGAACGGAGGGTTTTCGTCCGAGGCGGGGTTTTTTTTACGAGGTCACTCTTTTGGCGTTTCCGAGGGCGTCTCGGGACGAGGCGTCGCGTTTCAGCGGGGCGGGGCGTCTCGGACGCGCCGAGGCGCGAATCGTCGGGACGGGAAATACTCCGCGAGCGCTTCGTGGTTTCCGTCTCGCTCACGCGTGGAGACGCACCTGCGAGAAGTCCCGCGCCGTTCGCCACGAGAAGGTTCCTCTTCACCTTGTTCCCTTTCGGGGCGAGCGCGGCCGCGAAGTTCATGCCGCCGACCCAGCACAGGGACATGCCGAGCCAGCGCGTGCTGGGCTTGTGCTGGGCCATGGGCTCGTCGTCCTTGTCCTTCTCGGTGAAGTACGCCTCGTGCATCTTGGTGGGCTTCATGACCGTCGCCAGGCCCGCCGAACCGGCGAGGACGGCGCCCGAGAGGAGCAGGTGGTTGGCTTCGGGGAGAGGGAGGTCGTCGAGAATGTCCTTCATGGTGGAGTCTCGCGGGCGGATGCGGGGGTGCCTCGAAGGGAGGAAGCGGGCTTTCACGCGCGTGTCGTTGTGTCGTGGCTCGTGGCTCGCGCGCGAGCGGGTCTCGGACCTCTCGAAACGGTAGTCGTGGCTTTTCTTTTCAAGAGGGCACGAGGAATGACCAGCGGCTTTCCGCAGGCGCCAGGCTAAAAACGTCAAAATTGGGCCCCGAAATTCAAACGGTTTGAAAAGCGAATGCAAACAACGTCGGCGAGGCCGAGGCGCGAGGGGCAACTCGCCGCCGCGCCGCGCCGCGCCGCACGCGAGCCTGACGCGCGAACCCTCCGGTTCCGCTCGTTCGGGACTCCGGGTACGACCGCCGCGATGGCCGCGGACGCGACCGCGAAAGCGCGCCTCGAGCGCCTGCTCGGCGAGCTCGACAAATCCGCGGAGACGCCCGCGGGAGAAGACGTGGACGGAGGAGACTACCCCATCAGCGAGTACTCGAGCATGAGCGACGTCACCGAGTCCGACGCGGACGAAGGCCGCCGCGCGAAGCGCGCGGCGGCGCAGCCCGGCGGCGTGCACGCCGGTCGCCTGGAGCAGAAGGTCCAGGCCAGGACGTCCAAGCTCGAGGAGCGCATCGCGCAGCTGGTGGAGGAGAACGCTCGCAAGGATGCGTCGCACAAGGAGGCGCTCGCGGCGAAGGACAGGGAGTTCGGCGTGGAACGCGCGAAGATGCTCGAGGCTGTGTCTCTTTTGAAACACAAGCAGACCGAGCTCGAGCGCCTCGCGCCACCCCTGCGCGAGGCTGTTCAGAACGCCAAAGAGCAGCTTCGCGCCGTGGTGTGCTCGCAGGAGAAACTCGCCGAGTTGCAATCCAAGGACCCGGCGGCGCTTTCCCTGCAGGAGTTCACCATCCTGCGCGTGCACCAGGAGACCGCGAACCTGCGCGCGGAGCTGGACGTGTGCCGCGTCGAGCGGGACAGCGCGCGCGAGACCTCGAACAGGTTCGAGATGGACGCCGCGCGATTCGCGCGCGAACTCAAACAGGCGCGCGAGCACGTCGCGCGGAGCGACGCCGACGCCGACGCCGAGCGCGCGGCGCTCGACTCTCGGTGTTCGCGCCTGGCGCGCGAGCTGGAGGACGCCATGGTGAAGGTGGAAGTGCTGAGCGCCAAGGGCGCCATGTACGACGAGGTGGCCTCCACCGTGGACCGGCTCGGCAAGCGCGCCGCCGAGGCGGAGAAGGAGCTCGCCGTCGCGCGAGGCGCCGAGGGCGCGGCGACGCGCGAGCGCGACGCGCTCGCCTCGCAACTGGCCAGCCGGCACCACCAGGTGGAGCTTCTGCAGCAGGACAAGACGTACCTTTCGCGCGAGGTGGAGGACGCGCGCGAGCGCGAGCGCAAGCACGAGGAGGAGGAGGACCGCCTGCGCGAGAAGATCCGCACGCTCCGCGCGGCGCGCGACGACTTGCGCGAGAAGGTTCTCGGCGGCCACGCCGAGATGCGCTCGCAGCACGAGGAGCGCCTGAGCGCGGAGGTGAACCGTCTGCAGCGCAAGGCGAACGAGGACTTGGAGCGTCTGCGCGAGGAGCACGGCGCGCACCGCGACCGCGAGATTCGCGCGCTGCGCGACTTGAGAGACGCCGCCGTCGCGGACGCCGCGGCGGCGCGCGCGGAGGTTGCCGAGCTGCGCGCCGGCTACGACGACGCGCTCGCCGCTTTGCGCTCGACGCAGAAGAACGCGGACGTGTCGCACGCTGAGATCGCGGGACAGCTGCGCATGAAGTCCATGGAGCTCGAACGGGTCAGTCTGTTGCACGGCGAGAGCACCTCCGTCGCGAAGGTGCTGCGCCTTGAGTGCGAGATGCTCACGAAGAAGGTGCGTCTGCTCGAGTCGCAGTACCTCAATTTGGAGGGCGCCGCCGGCCGAAGGGCGCGCGACGCCGACGCGCGCGCCGCCGAGATGTCGGCGCGGCTGGCGCACTACGAAAGCCTAGAGCGCGAGCTGGACGAGGCGGTCATGTCCGCCGCCAACGAGAGCGCCAACGAGGCGATCGCGAACGCCGTGAACGCCTCCTCGGACAGCGTCGCGTCCGCGCTGGGCGCGCTCGGGTCCTCGGTGCCGGCGTCGCTGCGCCGGCGTCTGGCGCAGAGCGTGTCGCTCGGGAAGCGGTGCGTCGAGCTCGAGCGCGAGGCGCGCTTCGCGCGCGAAGCTGCGGAGGCCAAGGCGAAGGAGGTGGAGGCTCTGGAGCTCCGCGTGCGGCGCGCGGAGAGCAAGTTGGACGACTCGAACCAGCCGTACAACTACCTGGTGGAGCGCATCAGCGCCACGGAGCTGGAGGCGGACGAGTGCCGGGCGCGTGAGAAGGCGGCGACGGAGACGCTGGCGCGCGCGCGCGCCGAGGCGTCCACAGCGCGCGCAGAAGCTGACGCGCTGCGCGCCGACTTGCAGCGCGCGCTGGACGAGAGGAGCGAGCTCGCGACCATCAAGTCCATGCTCCAGGGCACGGCGCGCGTCGGCGCCGGGGGTCGAGCCGGAGCCGGGTCGAGGAAACCCGTGAGGGCGTGAGTATCTAGCCATAGGACTCGGTTTCTTCTTTCTCGACAAACGACAATGTACACAACATCCGGCGATGTACACGGACGCTTGTACACGGACTCTTCGGCTTTTGCGCGCTTTTCGCGTCGACGCTCGCGTATATGGCCAGATACATTCTCAGTCTCGCGTCGGTCGCTCGCTCACTTGGTCTTGCCCCCTCGCCTCTGCTGCGCTCGGCCCTCGGCTTCCCGCGCGCACCGCTCGCACGCGCACTCAAAGCCGTAGTCCCTGAGCTCGGCGCGCCTCTCCTTCACGTCCATGGACTCGTCCACGTAGCACATGGTGAGCTCCTCGCCCTCGCGTATGTCCCGCTTGGCGACCAGCACGCACCGCCCGTCGACGTCGGCGTCCTCCTTGACGGGCGCGACGTTGGGGTCGCAATCCGAGTTCAAGCAGCTCTGCAACGCGAAGAACCCGGTGCCTTCGCACGGCGCGCAGTACGACGTGTCCAGGGCGTCGAGCAAGGGGTTCGTCACCTCTTTCGCGCTCTTCGCGGTGACGTCCGTGTCGTCGTCGAGCGCGTCCACGGCCAGGAAGTAATCCTCCACCGGGCTCGCCACGGCGATCTCCAGGTTGTTCAGCTCGAACATGCCGACGACGCTCGCGAACACGTCGACGCAAAACAGGCCCGGGTACCGTTCCAACACGGCTTCCGGGACGACCCGCCTGAGAAGCTCCAGCGACTCCGTGGCGATCTCGCGCATGCTCTCCCTGAACTGGCGCTCGGGCTCGCCCGCCTCGACGTCCTCGGGGCGCGCCACGGCGTCCCACCAAACGCGCTTATGGCCGTGAGAAAACGGCGCCCACGCCGCGAGCAGGTGGGCGAGCGCGTCGTTTTCCGACGCCGCGAAAGCCGTCGAAACCTCCGTTTTTCCCTTACTCGCGTCCAAAAGCTCCTCCTCTTCTTTTTGTCCTCGCTTCTCTTCCGCTTCCACCGCCACCGAAAGCAACACCTTCGCCGCCAGGATGAATATGTCGTTCGTGTCCTTGGCGTGTTCCAGGAACGCGCGCGACGCCGCGACGCCGCCGGCGGCGCGCGTGCCTCGGCCGACGCTCAGAAACCGCTCGTGCGCGCGCCAAGCGCGCGACGCGCACGTCGCGGAGCAGTACACCTCCCGCGCCTCCAAAGACGCCGCGTCCTCGTCGTCCTCGTCCCCGGGGCTCGCGACGATCGAGGGCAGGCCGCGCGCGTCGAAACCCGCCACCTCGGGAAGCGCCGCATCGCCGCGCAGCAGACTCCGCAGCCAAGTCGCGTCGACGCCGTGCGCCGACGCGGCGTCGCGCATCGCGGGCGCGAGGAGCCTGCGCGCGATCTGCGCGCCGACGCTGCCCACGTACCGGAAGCACGAGCCGCACACCCGCGCGTCCGCGCGGTTGGACTCCTGCTGCATGCCCACCAGGGGCGGCTCGACGAGCACGCGCTCGCCCTTGGCGAACGCGCGCGCGGCCACCAGGCCCTTCCCGTGCGTCACGCGCTCGACGCGGACGTGCCCGGCGCCCGATGCGGCGGCGGCGGCGGAGAGCTTCGCGTAGTACGACGCCTCCGAGGCGGGAGAAGGTGCGGCGAGGAGAGCGTCGCGCTGCGCGTCGCGGCGCGCGTGCGCGTCGGAGGAGGAGGAAGCCATGTCTCCGGGGCGCGGCGCGGTGGCGCCGGGGGCACGGGTCGCGCGCGCGAGCGCGAGAGTGGGGAACGATTGCCGACGCTTCGGCGTTTTCTTTCTGGTGATGCCGGGAAAAAATATACACCACCTTCAGAAACGAAAACGCGCCGCGAAGACGACGCGAAGACGGGAACGTCGATATATCCGGTATCACGTGATATGACATCATAACGGTTTAGCGACGCGTTCGTCGATAATAGGTAATAGTAGAGCGACGGTCCCAAGATCCCCACGTACCTCGCGTACCTCTCGCGTCCCTCTCGCGTCCCTCGCGCGTCGCGATCCTCCGCGTATCGCGTTATCTCGCTTCACCTCTCGACGGTGAGGCATTTGGCGAGGCAGGCGTCGGCGTCGAGGTCCTCGAGCAGGTCGAAGACGCTCCCCTTGCCCCCCGGGTGCGTCACCGCGGGGTCCACGGACCAGGCCTTGATGGTCTCCGGCGAGACACCGGCGGCGATCAGTTCCTTCCCGAAAACGTCGCCGTCTAAATCGGCGCCGAGCCAATTCATGCGCTCGGCGAGGCCTTCCAGAGGCGACGCCGACGCGTGCACGCCGTTTTCGCCCGTGAACGGCTTCGACTCGATGCCCAGCGCTTGGTACTCCGCCAAAATGCGCCCGCGCAGCGAGTCCGCGGGCGCGTCCGCGGGGTCGGTCGGGCCGAGCACGGCGCCGCGGAAATCAGACCAGCTCAGGTGTTTCTCGTCGAACTCGACGACGTAGTAGTGGATGGAGACGCCCGGCTTGACGAATCCGGAGCGCATCGTCATGAAGAACCCGTTGAAGACGTAGACGTCCTCCACGAGCGCGCAGTAGAAGCCGCCGCCGAACTTGATCATGGTCCCGGCGTCCTTAGCAGCCTGCCACTTGTCGTTGAGGCCGTCCGCGTCGCACTCGAAGCGCGCGCAAGCCTCCGCGGCGTTGCACACGATGTTCTCCGCGAGCGCCTCCGTCCACTCGACGCCGAACTTCGCCTTGAACTTGTCCGCCGGGACGGGCAGGTCCTTGGGCGCCGTGAGCGTCGCTTTGCTGGCGATGGCGTAGTAGTGCTGGTCGATGAGCTTGTTCGCGTCGATGGTAGCGGCGTCGATCTCGCCCTCGGAGACGATCGAGATGGACTTCGCGGCGAACACTTCTTTGACCAGCGCCTGCGTCGCCGCCGTGTTCGCCGCGGGCTTCACGAACACGAACGCGCTGTTCTTCAGGGGGGGCTTCGCCACGGCGGTCTTCGCGGAAGCCGCCTTCGCGGGAGCCGCAGCGGCCGCTTTCGTGGAGTCCGCCTTCGCGGGAGCCGCCTTCGCGGGAGGCGCGGCGGCCGTTTTCGTGGAGTCCGCCTTCGCGGGAGCCGCGGGCTTGGGCGCCGCGGGCTTGGGCGCCGCGGGCTTGGGGGGCGACTTGGCCGATTTGGTTTCGGGTTTTTTGGGCGCATCGGATTTCTTGGGCTCGGCGGCGGGCTTGTCGCCGCCGGCCTTGGACTTGTGCGCGAGGAACGCCGCGGCCCCGAGGGCGACGACGGCAAGGAGTTTGGGGGCCATTCTCGCGAACGGTGGGGGGCTGGTGTGCTCCACGCGCGATCGCGCTATGCCTCACCGTTTCGGAATTTGATCGTGTTGGTTGCCGAGACCTGTCTGTCGATGACGACGCGTGACGAGGATTGGTTGAGGATTTTTTCGACACTGTACCCGATACCAGCACGGCGTGGCTCGAAAATTTCCGAAACGGACCCACAGGCTCTTGTTTTTCCGACTCCGGTCGCCCCGATCGCTCACACTTCCGCACACCTTCCTCACCACCCACAACAAGAATGGAGCAGACCTACATCATGATCAAGCCCGACGGCGTCCAGCGCGGTCTCGTCGGCCAGATCATCCAGCGCTTCGAGTCCAAGGGTTTCTTCCTCCGCGGCATGAAGATGATGTCGGTGGAGAAGGCGCACGCCGAGAAGCACTACGCCGACCTCTCCTCCAAGCCCTTCTTCGGCGACCTCGTGGACTACATGTGCTCCGGCCCCGTCGTGTGCATGGTCTGGGAGGGCAAGGAGGTGGTCAAGACCGGCCGCAAGATCATCGGCGCCACCAACCCTCTGTACGTCCCCCGGAACCACACGCCGAGCCGTCCCGTTCCGTCCCACGCTTTATCTCGATCGCGCTCCGCCGCCAATTTGCTTTTTCGATCGCGCCGCGACAAGACGCTGACCGACGCCTCTCCCTCCACTCTAAAACCAACCACAGCGCCTCCGAGCCCGGCACCATCCGCGGTGACTTCTGCATCGAGCTCGGCCGCAACGTGATCCACGGCTCCGACGCCGTCGAGTCCGCGCAGCACGAGATCGGCCTCTGGTTCCCCGAGGGCGTCACCTCGTACGAGCGCTGCGACAAGGCTTGGATCTACGAGTAATTTCAGAGTTTCGACGTAAGCGCGCGTTTTTTTTCGAGAGGTCGAGAGGTTCGCGTTTCGCGACGCGACGCGCGAGACGACCACTTCCGTGATCGTCGTTGTGATTTCACGAAACCAGCGTTCCATTTATCGCCACAACTTGACTCGCATCTTCTATTCGTCGCGAACGCCGCCACGACTCCTTTCCAAAGGCGTCAGTCGATCTTGACGCTTCCGTAGATGGCTCGGCAAAACGCGAAGCACGCGAGGAAACCCACCGAGGCCGTCACGGCGGCGAACCCGGCGCTGACCAGCGCCATGTACGCGAAGTACATGATCGACGGGATGGCTCTTGAGATCTCCAGGTTGGCGAAGAAGTACCACGCGCTGTACATGAACACGTACAGCGCGGAGGAGCCCGAGTTTAAACACGCGCGCCACCACCACTCGTAATCCTCCGAGCACAGCTGGAAGTAACACAGCACGATCGCCACCTCCGCGCACGTCACCAGCGCGATGCACAACACTAAGAACAGGATACCGAACACGTAGTACACCTGGTGGTGCCACATGCTGGACAAGATGAAAAAAAGCTCGATGAACACCGCGGCGAACGGCAGGAGGCCACCCGCGAGCGCGGTGAACAAACCGCGCATGTACCACGGCTGCGGAGGCACGCGTCGAGGGATTTTGTTTGTGCGCACGGGCAGTTCCGGCGCGGCGCGCGCTTGGCCGACGTACGCCCCGAGGAACACTAGCGGCACGTTCACTAAGAACCACAGCGCGCAGATGGAGAGCAGCGCCGTGAACGGCGCCGCACCCGCGGAGCGCTCCTCCCAGCAAAGCAGGTTCAATAAGAAGAAAACCGCGAACGCGACACCCGGGGAAAAAAAAGCAGCGCGCGTCGCGTTTTGTTTCCACTCCGCCCCGGATGACGCGAAGAGCTTCATGACGCGCGCGGAGAAGTACCCGTTGAAGAACCCCGCGACGGCGAAGAGCGTGAGCGCCGCGGTCATCAGCCCCCCGCGGTTGGCGGGCGACAAGAAACCAAGCACGGCGAACACCATCACCACGAAGGTCATGAAAAGCAGCTGCGTCCCCGTGCCTACTAAAAGCGCCAGCGACGTCGCGCGCGGCGGCGCGCGGAACACGTCGCCGTGCACGAGTTTCCATCCGCTCTCCTCCTGCGCCTCCTCGATTGTTTCCAGAGCGTTGTACTTGGAGATGTCCCGCTTCAATAAACGAACGAGGATCATGGCGACCATGGCGCTCAGGAACAGCACCACCAAACACGAGTTCACGACGGAGAACCAGTGCACGCCCTTCCCGTCGGCCATCTGCAGGTACACGTCCCAGCGGCTGGCCCACTTAACGGGCGACTCGCGAAACGCCACGTCGTACGTGAACACGATGCTCGCGCCCTCCTCGACTCGCTGCGGAGGCACCGTCTGTGGGTCCCGCGGCTTTGTTTTTCCAGAGTCTTCGAACACCACGGACGGGTGGTTCAGTGCAGAGCACGAGCTCAGTTTCGGGTCCAACTCGTTCCACGCGCCGTTGAAGTCGTGTCTGACGGAAACCGGGGCAACCTCGAACCCGACGATGCGCGACGACTTCGCGTCGACGTCCGAGTGCAACAGCACCGTGAACCGCAGGTGGTTGTTTACGAAAAACGTTCCGTCGTCCAAAGAAAGACGCTTTTTCGTTCCAAAGCTTTTCGACCCGCCCTTGACGCCCTTCGACGCGAACCACGACGCGGCTTTCACCAACTTCTTCTCGAGCGCGCCGGGAACGGCGCTTCCCGCGATTTGGGACCCGTCGTCTTTGAACCCGACCGGGAAGCCGCGCTCGTATAAACTTTTGTGCGTTTCGGAGTCCTCGTCGAAGTAGTCCACGCGCACCGCCGCGGGAAGATTGTCGAGAATCATGTTCACGCGGTACTCGTCGTCGATGAACTTCTTCAGCATCTGCGCCTGCGCCTTCGTGAGCGGCGCGCCGCGGCAGACCACCTTGCATGTCTCGTCCAGCTTGGTCTGCATCTGGTACAGA
>Ga0233432_10005106_pt1 | contig 11477 bp, 10 predicted proteins | sample SI_122_August201_6_FD_179870 | JGI IMG/M metagenome (GOLD analysis project Ga0233432, IMG submission 179870) | Seawater microbial communities from Saanich Inlet, British Columbia, Canada - SI_122_August2016_10_MG | ecosystem: Environmental > Aquatic > Marine > Inlet | place: Canada: British...
AGGGGGCGGGCTGCGTCTTCGTGCCCTTCGTGCGCGATCGCGACACCATGGAAAAGCTGGTTGCCACCATCGACGGCCCGGTCAATTTCCTCGCCAACCCGGCGGCGCCCGACCTCGGCCAGATGCAGGAAATGGGCGTGGCGCGGGTCAGCATCGGCGGTCTGTTCTCGCTGCTGATCTATACGCAGGTCCGCGATGCCTGCGAGGAGATGAAGGCGTCCGGCACGCTGAACTGGGGCAAAGACAACATCATCCATCCGGAGATGAACAAGTTGATGGGGTGACAGCCTCGGGTGAAAAATCAGGTGGTTAGGCACGTGCCTTGTAAAACAATTCTCACGATGCTGGGAATCGGTCTAAGTCTGTTGTTGATTTCAGGCTGTGTCGCCAGTTGGCCAAATCGACCGTCAACCGATTTGAGAGCGCATATTGGCCCACCGAGGGCGGTTCCCGCTGACTGTTGGTTGGTGTGGGACAATCGACGTGCGGCAATTCGTGATTTCGAAAAACAGGCAAAAGAGAGCGGTCAGTACAACTGGACCGAAAATTATCGCATCGCGACGCAATATGCGATTTTGGCCGAAGCAGAATCAACGAGAGGTAACGTTAGTACTGCGCTGTTCATCGTAAACAAGGCAATAGCTTCGACGGCGAACGCAAGACAGCTTATTGCTCTATACGACTCAAAAGGATTGATGCTCACCGCGATCGGCGCGACCTCGGATGCGAAAGAGGCTTTTGAACTTTCTGATGCGCTGATCGGGACCGCTCGAAGACTCCAGGACCGCTACCGGTTTTATGAGTATCTGGCACGGGGTTACGTCGCGGCAGGTGAGGGAAGAAATTTAGTTGCAGAAGCTAATATCAGCAGCGCGCTCGCACTTGTAACGGACCAGTTTTTTTATCTACGTCTGGACGAAACGATCGACCTGAATTTTGTCCGTTCAACCCTTGTCGATGTTCTCGTAAAACAAGGGCGGTTGGGGGATGCCGAGTTGGCGGCACGGAAGGCGATACTTAGAAACCGCCATTTTCTGGAGGCAGAACACTATTCTGCCAGTACTTCACAAATCTGGAATCGACTCGCCAGAATCTATTTTGAAATGAAGCGCTTCAGAGACGCCCAGTTCGCCATCAATGTGTCATTGAATATGCTTGGACACGATTGCGCTCATCCGCGATCGATTACATTTCGTAATGCACGTTCTATTGAAGCCCGGCTAACCGGTTCTTCGTAGTCAGTCGCGCCTGTCGTAGTGCGATTATCCCTTTAGCGCCGCTGCCTGAATCCCCGACAGCGTGCTCGTCGGCAGGACCGCATCGGGATCGATCACCAGTTCTATCAATGACGGCCCGTCCACCGCGCGGCAGCGTTCGAACGCCGCTTCGAAATCGGCCGTCTTCGTGACCGTCTCGCCGTGCGCGCCATAGGCGCGGGCGAGGGCGGCGAAGTCCGGGTTTACGAGGTCCGTGCCGGATTTGCGTTTCGGATAATGGGTTTCCTGATGCATCCGGATGGTGCCGTACATGCCGTTATTGACGACGACGAAGATCACCTTCGCGCCCTGCTGCACGGCGGTGCCGATTTCCTGGCCGTTCATCTGGAAACAGCCATCGCCACTGAACGAGACGACCACCCGGTCGCGGTGGCGGACGGCGGCTGACACGCCCGACGGCACGCCGTAGCCCATCGCACCCGATTGCGGGGCGAGCTGGGTGCCGTATTGCTTGTAGCGGAAGAACCGGTGGACCCAGACGGTGTAGTTACCGGCACCGTTCGTGATCACGGAATTTTCCGGCAGGTTGTCGCTCAGCCAGCCGACGATTTCGGAATAGTTCACGTCGCCCGGCATCGGGGCGGGGCTGGAGAACGCCATGTAATCGGCATGGGCGGTCGCCGCTTCCCCGACCCACGCACCGTCGACCGGGTCCATCGCCCTGGCGGCGGCGCAGAATTCGGCCATGCCGGAATTGATCCCGAGATCGGCCTGATAGACCTTGCCGAGTTCGTCTACACCGGCGCTTATATGAATGAATGGCTGCTTCGGTTTCGGGAAGGTGAAATAGGTGTAGCCGCCGGAGACGATTTCCCCCAGTTGCGGGCCGAGCACGATCAGAAGGTCGGTTTCATCCAGCCGTGCCTTCAGCTTGGGATTAATGCCAAGGCCGATCACACCGGCATAGTTCGCATGCCGGTTATCCATCAGGTCCTGTCGGCGGAACGATACGGCGACGGGCAGGTGGTTCTGTTCGGCAAAGGCGGCCAGGTCGGCGCAGGCCTCCGGTGTCCAACCGCCGCCACCCGCCAGCACCAGCGGTTTTTTCGCCGCATCAAGCATGTCACGGAATGTCGCCAGGTCGGCGGCACCCGGGTTGGCCTGCGCGCTGTGATAGGGTTGGCCGTCTTCGGCATTGGCGCGTTCAGTCTGCATGTCTTCGGGCAGGGCGAGCACGACCGGGCCCGGGCGCCCCGATGTTGCGACGTGGAAGGCGCGGCTGACCATTTCGGGCACGCGGGCGGGATTGTCGATCTGGGCGACCCACTTGGTCATTTCGCCGAACATGCGGCGGTAATCGACTTCCTGAAACGCTTCGCGTTCCGACATGTCGCGGGCAATCTGGCCGACGAACAGAATCAGCGGCGTTGAATCCTGATGGGCGGTGTGGATACCGACCGATGCGTTCGTCGCACCCGGTCCGCGGGTGACGAAGGCGACGCCGGGTTTGCCGGTCATCTTGCCCCAGGCATCGGCCATGTTGGTAACGCCACCTTCCTGGCGGCAGACGACGAGGTTGATCTGGTCCTGAACGTCGTGGAACGCATCGAGCGCGGCGAGATAGCTCTCGCCCGGCACGCAGAAGACGGTATCGACGCCGTGCAGACGCAGGCAGTCGACAAGGATTTGTCCGCCGGTGCGGAGGTTCGAAGACGTATCAGCCATGATTTATATCTCGATGAATTCGTCCAGAAAAATCGTGTATTTCTGGCGCTTGGGTTTGTCCTTGTCTTCCTCGTTCACGTAGGAAATCGATGAATTTCCCTTGAGGGCGCGCGGCAGGATCATTGTGCGCGAAAAATTGCCGGGTTTGTCGTCGGGCGCGCAGGCAAAGACGGGAATCGGTCCGGCCTCAAACCATGGCTCACCGGCCGCGATAACGTGGGTTTCACCGCCGGTTTCAACCTTGAATCCGCCTTCGAGAAGACAGCGGATGCCGGGGCCCTGATGGACATGGGTATAGGCAATGCCGCTGGGCGGGATATCGACCCGGTCACAGCGCCACAGGTAACCGTCCCCCGGTTCGAGATCGACCGCAGCGGAGAGTTTGTGAATCGATGTCACGCCGTCACCCTGCGCAAGACCGTCCGCATCGGGTGTGCCGCCGTTGACCAGTTCATACCGGAGGACCCGCGCACCATTGGCCCCTGCGGTGATCGTCGTGTCGCCGGTCGAGAACCAGGCGGAATTCGCGCTGAGGGTCGCGCCACCGCGTTCGTCGCGCACTGTCGCCATACCGTCGGCGAGATAGAGACCACGATTGCCACCCGGCAGAGCGCTGGACAACGTGGCTTTCTCAGTCAAAACGTCGGTGTAAATGCGCAGAATGTAATCGGCCATTTCGGCATCCCTCCCTGTTATCTTATTTGAGTATCACAGCCCTGTTTGGGCGGCAAGAACGGGCGGGACTCTGCGTTGACGCCCCTGTCCGCGCCGGTATGATGGCGCGCCCTTTCAACCGCCGAGCCGGAGCAGCCAACTCGTGAAAAATCATACCGTTAAGGTCTATCCTTCGAAACAGGAATTGAAACGCGAAGATCAGTTCGCCTGGAAAATCGCCGCGGTTGCAGCGGACCCGGTCGACGTCGATGAGGATGTCACGGACATGGTCATCAACCGGATGATCGATAACGCATCTGTTGCCATGGCCTCGGTTAATCGCCGCCCGGTGGCGAACGCACGCGCGATGGCGATCTGTCATCCGCGCGACGGAGGTGCGACGATCTTCGGGATGCCTGCCGATCAGCGCTTCGGTGCCGAATGGGCCGCCTGGGCCAATGGCACGGCAGTGCGCGAGCTTGATTATCACGACACGTTTCTTGCCGCCGATTATTCCCACCCCGGCGACAACATCCCGCCGACGCTTGCGGTCGCCCAGCAGAAGGGCCTCGACGGCAAGCAATTGCTGCGCGGGATTACGACCGGGTACGAAATTCAGGTGAACCTGGTGAAGGGCATCTGCCTGCACGAACACAAGATCGATCATATCGCGCATGTCGGCCCGTCGGTGGCCGCCGCGCTCGGCACGCTGCTGAAGCTGGATACCGAGACGATCTACCAATCGGTGCAGCAGGGGCTGCATGTCACCTGCACGACGCGCCAGTCGCGCAAGGGCGAGATTTCGAGCTGGAAGGCCTACGCCCCGGCCCATGCAGGCAAGCTCGCGATCGAAGCGGTAGATCGCTGCATGCGTGGAGAAGGCGCGCCGTCACCGATCTATGAAGGCGAAGACAGTGTGATTGCGTGGATGCTGGACGGCCCGGATGCGAACTATACCGTGCCGCTGCCCGAAGCAGGCGAGTCCAAGCGCGCAATCCTGGAGACCTATACCAAGGAACATTCCGCGGAATATCAGAGCCAGGCGCTGATCGATCTGGCGCGCAAGATGGGCGCACAGATTTCGGATTTCGATGCGATCGACAATATCGTCATCCAGACCAGCCATCACACCCATTACGTCATCGGCACCGGCGCCGGCGACCCGCAGAAGATGGACCCGACCGCGAGCCGCGAGACGCTCGATCATTCGATCATGTATATCTTCGCGGTCGCCCTGCAGGATCAGGCATGGCACCACGTTAAATCCTACGCGCCGGAACGCGCACAGCGGCCCGACACGGTGAAACTGTGGCACAGCATCTCGACCGTCGAAGACCCGCGCTGGACCGAACGCTATCATCATCCCGATCCGAACCAGCGTGCCTTTGGCGGCCGGGTCGTGATCACGATGAAGGACGGATCGACGCTTGAAGACGAACTGGCGCTCGCCGATGCGCATCCCGCGGGTGCGCGGCCTTTCGTCCGGGAGAACTACATCAACAAGTTCAAGATGCTGGTCGATGGCCTCGTCAGCGATGGCGAGCGGGATCGTTTCCTCGACACCGTTCAACGTCTGCCGAGCCTGACGGCCGATGAACTGGGCGGATTACATGTTACGCTCGACGCCGTGAGCCTCGATTACGCCACCCGCGATGACAGAGGGATTTTCTGATGCTGTTTGCCAAGAAAACGGCGGCCGAAAAGCGTGCGTCGTTCCGTGAGGAACTTGCGACCGGCCGGTTGCTGCAGTTTCCGGGCGCGCATTCGCCCATCGTATCGCTGGCGATTGAAGAGCAGGGCTTTGACGGGGTTTATATCTCCGGTGCGGCGCTGTCGGCGGAACTGGGCCTGCCCGATATCGGTCTGACGACACTGACCGAAGTTACCCAGCGCGGGCGCCAGATCGCGCGGGTCACAGACCTGCCGGCGCTGATCGATATCGATACCGGGTTCGGCGAGCCGATGAGTGCGGCACGCAGTATCCTGGAGCTCGAAGAGCTGGGCATCGCGGGGTGTCATCTTGAAGATCAGGAGAACCCCAAGCGCTGCGGCCATCTCGATAATAAAAACATCGTGCCGGTGCGTGAAATGACGATGAAGATCCGCGCTGCCGCGGATGCACGAAAAGACCCGAACTTCCTGATCATGGCGCGTACCGATGCGCGGGCCTCAGAAGGACTTCAGGCGTCGCTTGACCGGGCGAAGGCCTATATCGATGCCGGAGCGGATGCGATCTTCCCGGAAGCACTCCAGGATATGTCGGAATACGAAGCGGTGCGTGAAGCGCTCGACGTGCCGCTGCTCGCCAATCTCACGGAATTCGGCAAGACACCGCTGCTGACCAAGAAGCAACTGGAAGATCTCGGTTACAATATCGCGATCTATCCGGTGACCTCGCTTCGCCTGTCAATGAAGGCAGTGGAAGACGGGCTTGCAGCGATCCGTCAACAGGGGACACAGGAACATATTGTCGACCGCATGCAGACGCGGGCGCGGCTCTATGAACTGATCCGCTACGAGGATTACAACAAGTTCGACCAGGATATTTTCAACTTCAAAGTTTGATGGCAGGGAGACCGGCAATGGCGGCGAAACCCACGAAGAAAAGCGCGAAGAAAAAGGCGAAAGCCAAAAACACCAAGGTGAAGAAGGCCGCGGCGGCGGACCCTGTCATCTATAAGGGATTGGCAGGCGTTACGGTCGATACCACCGAGGTGTCGAAGGTCATGCCGGAAACCAATTCGCTGACCTATCGCGGCTATGCGGTGCAGGACCTGGCGGCAAACTGCCGGTTCGAGGAAGTCGCCTACCTGATGTGGTACGGCGAGCTGCCGACCCGGGCGCAGCTTCGCAAGTTCGAAAAGGATGAACGCAGCCGCCGGAATATCTCGCGGTCCCATGTGGAGGTGATCCGTCAGTATCCGAAACGCGCGCATCCGATGGACACGCTGCGCACTTCGGTCAGTTATCTCGGGACGACGGAAACCGCCTGGGGCGGCGAGCCGGCGGAAAAAGACCTGGACCGGGCAATGGATATGCTCGCCAAGATTCCGACCATGATCGCGACCGATTACCGGTTCCGTAAAGGCCTGCCGCGCAAGACACCGCGCAAGGACCTGACCATGTCGGAAAATTTCTTCCACATGTGCTTTGGCGAGGTCCCGCCGAAGGAAGTGATCCGTGCATTCGATATATCGCTCATTCTGTATGCCGAGCACAGTTTCAACGCATCAACCTTCACGGCACGCGTCATCACGTCGTCGCGGTCGGATATCTACAGTGCGGTGACCGGTGGTATCGGCTCGCTCAAAGGGCCGCTGCATGGCGGTGCAAACGAAGCGGTGATGCATAACCTGAAAGAAATCCGCACGCCGGCGCGGGCCGAAAAATGGCTGCGCGATAAACAGGCGGCGGGCGAACTGGTGATGGGCTTCGGTCACCGGGTTTATAAGCAGGGAGATTCCCGCGTCCCCACAATGCGCGCCGCTTTGGAAGACCTTGCGAAATGGAAGGGCGATACCAAATGGCTGGAGATTTCAGACATTCTTCAGAATATCATGGTTTCGGAAAAGAACATTCACCCGAACCTCGATTTCCCGGCAGGTCCTGCCTATTACCTGATGGGTTTCGAGATCGATATGTACACGCCGATCTTCGTCATGAGCCGGATTACCGGCTGGGCGGCGCATATCATCGAGCAGAATGCCAGTAACAGCCTGATCCGGCCGCTCAGCGCCTATAGCGGCAAGAAACAGCGCAAGGTGAAGGCGATCTCGAAGCGCTGACGGAAATAACGTCTACGATCCGGGAGCGTCGTTTTTGGCCTCCCGGCGTTCGACATGTCCGCGTCGCAACAGGTAGACCGCTGAAGAGATAATGATCAGGGTCCCGATGATTGACCATTGATCCGGTATTTCCGAGAACACCAGAAAACCGAGTATCGCGGCGACCGGCAGTCGCATGAAATCGAACGGCGCGACGATGCTGACTTCTCCGGCATCGTATGCGCGCGCGAGGAAATCCTGGCCGATGGCGCCCAGAACACCTGCCAGGAATAGCCAGCCTGTCTGGGTGAGCGTCGGCGTCTCCCACGTATATGCGGCGCCAGGCAGCAGGATCAGCGTGCCGAAAAACATGAAGTAAAAGACAATCCGGGTGGGGGGCTCTGTCGAGGACAGGTTTTTCATCGAAATCATGGCCGATGACGTCAGGACTGCGCTGCCCAATGCCAGGAGCATCGCCGGTTCAACGCCGAGATGCGGTTTTACAATCAGCAGCATCCCGCAGAAACCGACCACAGTAGCGGCAATCCGCCGTCCCCGTATCAATTCCTTCAGGACGATTGCACCTATCAGGATCGACCAGAACGGAGACGTAAAGGCGAGAACCATGGCGTCTGCAAGGATCAGGTCTTCCAGGGCAAATATCAGCGTCACAAATGCCGAAATGCCGCAGAATGCACGTATGAAATGCAGTCCCGGTCTGTGTGTCCGGAGAACCGCCGGGCCGGATCGGATAAGCCACGGTGTCAGCATGCAGAGCGCGAAGAAGGTGCGCGCGATGGCGACAACGAATATTGGTAATTCAGTGGCCATCTGCTTCACGACAACGAACATGGTCGTCAGGGTGGTGACCGCAAGCAGCATCCACAGAATGCCGCGGACATTGTTCAGCTTCGGTGCGTAACTGCCGCTGGCGGGCGTGGTCAAGATAAGGGCTTTCCGTATTGTCCGGCAGATTGGCCGGAATGAATATCTCCGTATCAGAGCGTGACTTTCTATACAATGAACGATGGTGTCCAAGGTGGTTGCGGAGTCGCGCCCGGTCATGCATCCCTTGTGAATGTAAAAGTCGTTATTCTGGAAACCGACCGTTGAAGATTCTGTTTATTACCGCAACGCGTATTGGCGACGCCGTCCTGTCGTCGGGGCTGATCGCGCATTTGGCCGCAGAGCATCCCGGCGTTCGGTTTACGGTTGCCTGCGGCGCCCCGGCGGCGCCGTTATTTGAGGCAATACCGGGTCTCGACCGCTTGATCGTTATCAAGAAGAAGCCGTTTCACAGCCACTGGATTTCTTTGTGGGCGGCGTGTGCCGGAAAACGCTGGGACCGGATATACGATTTGCGTGGTTCCATGCTGGCGCGTTTTATGCGGGCGGGTGAACGGCATATCGGCAAGTACCGGGATGACAACATTCACCGTGTCGAGGAGCTCGGACGCCTGATCGGCGTATCGCCGGCCCCGGCGCCGATGTTGTACTTGTCAGACGACGCGTGGGAAAAGGCCGGGGCTTTGGTACCGTCCGGTAAACCTGTGCTCGCCATCGGTCCGACCGCAAATTGGGGCGGCAAGCAATGGCCAGCCGACAGGTTTTCAGCCTTGGCACTGCGTGCCACCGAAAAGGGTGGCGTTCTGGAGGGAGCGACGGTCGCGGTTCTGGGAGCAGAATCGGAGCGGGCTATGGCACAACCAGTGTTCGATGCGCTGCCGGAAGGGCGTAGAATTGATCTGATTGGGCAGTCTTTGCCGGTTGCGGCCGCCTGCATAGGGCGGTCGACACTCTATGTCGGTAATGATTCCGGGTTGATGCATATTGCGGCGGCGACCGGCACACCGACGCTCGGGTTGTTCGGCCCGTCGCCGGAGACCCGTTACGGGCCCTGGGGCGCGCATTGTGCGTCAGTGCGCACCGATGAGGGCTTCAAAGAGCTTGTTTTGTCGCCGCATTTCGATCATCGCAGCCATAAATCGCTTATGACGGGGCTTTCGGTGGATAAAGCCTACGAAGCCCTTGCGAATCTTTACACAAGCGTAAAAAATGCGCCCTGAAGGGAAATGCATTGGCTAAACCGCAAAATGCCAGATCAAGCACCGCCGTCGAGGAACGCCGTGAAAACCGGCGCGAGGAGATTTTGCGTGCGGCCCAGGATCTTTTCCATCGGCAGGGCTACGCGAATACCTCGCTGGACGATATTGCGCGTGCCGTCGGGATCAAGCGGGAAGGGGTGTATTATTATTTCCCCAACCGGACCCAGATCCTGATCACTATTATCAAGCCGCTCGGTCTTCAACTCCGGGACAGGGTTCGCGAGATACTGGAAAGCGACGCCTCGCCGGAAGAGAAAATCTGCCAGACGGTGGAGAACCATCTGATGCGGTTCGAGAATCGCTTTGCGGAATCGAAAATAACGTTGCGTGATGACTATTTCGCCGAGAATGAAGACGTCCTGGCTGAAATGCAGCCGATCTGGGATGAATACGAAACGCTCTGGGTGGCGATTATCAGCGAAGGACAGGACAAAGGGGCTTTCGATGCCACGCTTGATCCGCGACTGGCCCATCTTGGTATCCTGGGCCTCTGCAACTGGGTCGCACGCTGGTACAAGCCCGGGAGTTCAATACCCGTACCCGATCTGATAGCGATGTATAACCGTATGGTCCTTCGTAGCTTGCGGGCCGACTAGGTTCGGTTGACCCGGCCTAATAATTTGAGAATTTAGTAACAGGGCTTTTGAATGAAACAGAACGAACGCGTAATTATCTGCGGTGGCGGACCGGTCGGAGCCGTAACGGCGCTAGCCCTAGTGCAACAGGGTATTCCGGTGACCGTGATTGAAGCGTTCGATGAACCACCCAAGGATCCGCGCGCAGCGACACTTCACCCGTCGACGCTGGAGATGCTGGATACGCTCGGCCTAGCGGAAGGTATCCTTCAGCGTGGCCTTCATGCGCCCGCCTTTCAGTTTCGCGACCGCAAATCACAAGAGGTCGTCGCCGTGTTTGACATGGCGCATATCGCTGACGAAACAAAGTTTCCGCTTTCCGTTCAGTATGAGCAGTGGAAACTCGTTCGGGATGGGCTGGCGGCGCTGGAGGAATACGATATCGCCGACGTTCGTCTTGGGAATAGCGTGACAGCTTTTTCTCAGGATTATGACGGCGTCACCGTAGTGGCCGAGAATGCCGACGGCGAGCTCGAGAAAATCGAAGGGCGTTATCTGATTGCCTGCGATGGCGGCCGGTCGACGATCCGCATTGGTCTTGGTGTTTTCATGTCCGGATTTACTTGGGGCGAGCGTTTCCTGGTGCTGACCTCGATGCACGATTTTGCCGCAAATGATGCGTACATTTACCGGAACTATGTTCTTGATCCGAAGGAATGGTGCGCGGTCTTCAAGGTTATGGGCGATGAGGACGAGGGAATCTGGCGGACGCTATTTCCGACCAGCGAGGGAGAGCTCGATGCGGACCTGCTTTCCGATGCCGGTGTAACGCAGCGCATCAGCGGTTTGCGCTCGGATATGGATCACAACGATATTCTTCACCGGAATCTGTACACCGTGAACCAGCGGGTTGCCGACCGGTTTGCGATTGGCCGGATATTCCTGGCGGGCGACGCCGCCCATCTCAATAATCCGCTTGGTGGGCTGGGGCTGAACACCGGTATTCACGATTGTATGAATATTACCAGGAAAATCGGTGACGTGTGGTTCGGCCGGGCCGAAGATGACGTTTTTGAGCGTTATCACCGCCAGCGTCACCAGCTTGCAACGGAATTCCTGCAGAGTGTGACCATCGAGAACAAGAAGCGGATCGAGGAAAAGGATCCTGAGGTCATCAAGGCCAATCAGAAAGTTCTGCGCGAAAATTCCGAGGACCCGGCCAAGGCAAAGACATGGCTAATGCGTTCCTCGCTGCTGGATAGTGTCCGCAAGGAAGAGACAATAGAATAAGTCGCTGGAAAAGGTACTTTGTCCGGCCGGACTTAGCCTGCCAGTGCTTCCGTTGGCGGCATGAATTCGCGTCCCTGTGCTGTCGCGACCGCTTCATAGGTCAGCTTACCCGCGTGGACGTTAAGTCCGTTCATCAGGTTTTCGTCT
>Ga0233432_10005108_pt1 | contig 11476 bp, 13 predicted proteins | sample SI_122_August201_6_FD_179870 | JGI IMG/M metagenome (GOLD analysis project Ga0233432, IMG submission 179870) | Seawater microbial communities from Saanich Inlet, British Columbia, Canada - SI_122_August2016_10_MG | ecosystem: Environmental > Aquatic > Marine > Inlet | place: Canada: British...
GTCAAACATTAGATACCAGAATTACAACACTGGAAGGTCAGACACTAGATACTAGGATTTCTACTATAGAAGCCCAACAATTGAACGACAGTGCAAATGTTATTAATACAATTGCGGGACTTTCTGTTGGCGCGATTGGAACATATGGATTATTTTATGATAATAGCTCTGGTGGATCCCCAGGAAGTACTGTTCCTGGATCATCACTTCTATGGTCAAATTCTGGAGGTAATTTTAAATCAGGAAATCCAAGTGGAACTTGGATGAGAATGGGTTATGTTGATAGTGGTGATCCGGACGGGCCTGATTGGGTTACATTATTTTTAAGGATAAGTTAATATAATGAGTGAAGATGAAAATAGAAATATTAAATCCGACTATGATTACTCTCGACAAACTTATTATGATCTCATAGAAAAAGGCCGAGAATCATTGGAGGATATGATCGAAGTTGCTAGACAATCTGAGCACCCAAGAGCATATGAAGTCTTATCAGGTATGATTAAAAATATATCTGATGTGAATGATAAATTAATGGATTTGAATAAAAAACAAAAAGATATTGTAAAAAAAGATGATGAACCAAAACAAATTGGTGGTAATACTACAAACAATGTTTTTCTTGGCTCTACTTCAGATCTACAAAGATTATTGCAACAGGATGAAAATATTATAAATGCTACACCAGATAGAGAGCTACCTCGGGAATCCTAATGTCAAAAGAGATGGTATTACTCAGGCTTGGGATGAGGAATTAGTTCGCGAATATGCTAGGTGTATGAATTCACCATCATATTTTGCAAAGAAATACTGTAAAATTATCTCACTTGATAAGGGTTTAGTTCCATTTCAGCTTTATCCTTATCAAGAAAAAATGTTTGAGGCGTTTAATGAATTTCGGTTTAATATTGTCCTTGCTTGTAGACAGTCCGGAAAATCGATATCAGCGTGCGCCTATCTCTTATGGTTCGCGCTCTTTAATTCGGAAAAAACAATTGCGATTCTTGCGAATAAAGGGGCAACTGCTAGGGAGATGTTATCTCGTATCACGCTCATGTTGGAAAACATTCCGTTCTTTCTTCAGCCTGGGTGTAAAGGCCTTAATAAAGGTAGTATCGAATTTTCTAACAATAGTCGCATCATTGCCGCTGCTACTTCTGGTAGTTCTATTCGTGGTATGTCTGTAAATCTTCTATATCTGGATGAGTTTGCTTTTGTCGAGCGCGCGGCTGAGTTTTATACTTCAACATATCCGGTTGTATCGTCAGGTAAAGATACAAAGGTAATAGTAACATCTACTGCAAACGGTATTGGTAACCAGTTCCATAAGATTTGGGAAGGTGCTATACAGGGTATTAATGAATTTAAATCATTTAGGGTTGATTGGTTTGATGTACCCGGCCGTGATGAAGAATGGAAGTCACAAACTATTGCAAACACCAGTCAGTTACAATTTGACCAAGAGTTTGGTAATACATTCTTTGGTACGGGTGATACACTTATTAGTGCCGATTGTTTATTAGGATTAAGAGCAGAAAATCCAACACAAATTTTAGAAGGTGGTAGTTTAAAAATATTTAAAGAGACACATCCTAAACATGATTATATCATGACGGTTGATGTGAGTAAGGGAAGAGGTCAGGATTATTCAACTTTTACTTTAATCGACATTAGCGTTCGGCCTTTTGAGCAGGTGGCTGTTTATCGGAACAACACTATTTCTCCCTTACTCTTCCCTAATATTATTTATAAATATGCAAAATCTTATAATGATGCTTATGTGGTAATTGAATCCAATGATCAAGGTACTGTAGTCTGTAATGGTTTATATCACGATTTAGAATATGAAAATGTTCACGTTGAATCTGCTGTAAAAGCAAATGCCATTGGCATTGAGATTACTAGGAAATCCAAGAGAATTGGCTGTTCAGCAATTAAAGATATTCTGGAAACTAATAAATTAAAAATTGTTGATGATGAAACTATATTAGAAATTTCTACTTTTGAAGCCAAAGGACAGTCGTATGAGGCCTCAGATGGAAACCATGATGATCTAATGATGAATTTAGTAATGTTTGGATATTTTGCATCTTCTAGTTATTTTGGTGATATGACTAATATTAATTTAAAACAAATGCTATTTGACCAAAAGATGCAAGAAATAGAAAATGATGTAGTACCGTTTGGATTTATTGATGATGGAACTGCGCATATGGAAGTATTAGAACACAATGAAAAAGACCACTGGCAAATTAAGGAATATGAACCAGTTTCCACTACCGAAGGTCTATTTGACAGAGATTTGTAATATTATAAATAATAGCATAATTGAACAACCGTATTATGTAACCCATATAATTATCTAAAAAGGAAACCCAAAATGGCACTAGGTACACCGTCAGAAAGCCCTGCGGTTGTTGTCAAAGAAATAGATCTGACAGGTGGCGTTCCAAACGTCCAGTCAACTACTGGCGCAATCGTTGGAAATTTCCGTTGGGGTCCTGTAGCTCAAAGGATTAGTGTTGGTAATGAAGCAACACTTGTCGACACCTTTGCAACACCGGACTCTGCTACGACAGTTGACTTCCATTCAGCACAATACTTTTTGCGCTATTCTAGCTCATTACAAGTCGTGCGTGAAGCAACTTCTGCCGCCAAAAATGCTCGTTCAACTAAAGGACAACTTGCTACGGATAGTGATGCTTCACTTCCTACCGAGTTTATTAAGAACGATCTAGATTGGTTGGCTCAACAAGCAGCATTAGACTCAGATTCACATACATTCATTGCGAAATATCCAGGAGTATTGGGTAATACACTGAAAGTATCTATCTGTCCTTCAAATGACTCTGCATTTGATGCTTGGTCATATGCATCTAGCTTTGATAAAGCTCCAGATACATCCAGTTATGTAAATGATCGGAATGCAGTGGATGATGAAATCCACGTTGCAGTTATTGATGCTGAAGGTAAATTTACTGGAACAAGAGGTAGTGTTTTAGAAACATATCCTTTCCTTTCAGTTGCATCGGATGCAAAGAATGCCGATGGCACTAACAACTATGCATTGGACGTGATTAACGAACGTTCAGATTATGTATGGTTGGCCGGTTGGGATTCAGATTATAGTGCAGCTGGTGCAGGTACTGCAGTAGATAGTGGTGATGATTTCTCACTTACAACTCCTGCGGTTGTAGATCACTATTTGAGAAAAGGCACTAATTCAGGTGCTCTTGGTACATCAGAATATCTAACAGGATTTGATCTTTTTGAAGATAGAGATCAAGTCGAAGTTGATTTCATGATTGCGCCAAGTATGGTAGGTACAACTGATCAAGTAACAGTTGTTAATGATCTTGTATCAACTGCTCAATCACTTCGCAAAGACTGTATTGTTTGTGCTTCTCCGGCAAGAGATGACGTTGTTGGTCTGATTAACTCAGCGGATATTACTAACAACATTGTTATTACTGCAAATCAGTATACCAATTCATCTTATCTCGTTGCTGATAATAACTTCTTAAAAGTTTATGATAAGTACAACGACCAATACATTTATATTCCAGCGGCATCATCAACTGCTGGTATTTGTGCAGCAACAGACTTAAATAGAGCTCCATGGTTCTCACCTGCTGGTAACCGTCGTGGTCAATATTTAGGAATTACAGCCTTGGCTTGGACTCCTAATAAACCACAAAGAGATGCTCTTTATAAGGTAGATGTAAACCCAGTTGCTAATATTCCTGGACAAGGTACACTTCTGTACGGCGATAAGACAATGCTTGGACGTCCTTCAGCATTCGATCGTATTAACGTACGTAGACTGTTCCTCATCCTTGAAAGAGCAATTGGTAGAGCAGCTCAACAAGTATTATTTGAATTCAACGATGAATTTACTCGTGCAGAATTCGTTAATATTGTAGAGCCTGTTCTCAGGGAGGTTCAGGGTAGACGTGGTATTACAGACTTTAGAGTGATCTGTGATGAAACCAATAATACACCTGCAATCGTAGATCGTAATGAATTTATCGCAAACATCTTCATCAAACCTGCTCGGTCAATTAACTACGTCACATTGAATTTTGTGGCAGTTAGAACCGGTGTAGACTTTGAAGAAGTTGTAGGCACAGTGTAAGGGGGAACGTAAATGGCTATTCTCGGCGTAGATGATTTTAAATCGAAACTGAGAGGTGGCGGTGCACGCCCTAACCTCTTTAAAGTAACAATCAATTATCCAGGTTTTGCAAATGGTGATGCAGAACTGACTTCATTCTTATGTGAAGCAGCTACATTACCAGGATCAACTTTTGGTATCATTCCGGTTTTCTTCCGCGGAAGAATCCTAAAAATGGCTGGTGACCGTACATTTGCTGAATGGTCAACAACTATTATCAATGATACTGATTTTAGTGTTCGTAATGCAATTGAACGTTGGATGAACGGTATTAACGCACACTCTGCAAATACTGGTCTTACAACACCAATTGCTTATGAAGCAGATCTGAAAGTTGATCAGCTAGATCGCAATGGAGACATCTTGAAGACATACACCTTCCGTGGTGCATATCCTCAGGATCTTTCTGACATTGCAGTATCATATGCTGATAATGACAACATTGAAAGATTCACATGTACCTGGGCTTACCAGTACTTCGAGTCTGATACTACTAGCTAAATAAATATATTGGAGCCGATTTCGGTCGGCTCCATTCTCTAATTTAGGAATTTAATATGGCAGAAACTGGATCACAAGATAGCATTAAATTATTTGGTTTTGAAATAAAACGTGCTAAAAAGAAGGAAGAAGATAAAGCTCCTTCAATAGTTCCGCCGCGGGATGATGAAGGTGGTAGTTATGCCACTGCATCTGGCTCACACTATGGCCAATATCTCAATCTTGGTGATGACGATTCAAAGGACAACTATCAACTCATTATGAAGTATCGTGGTAATGCGATGCATCCAGAAGTTGACATGGCTATTGAAGATATTGTAAATGAATCTATTACAGGATCTGAACTGGAACAAACACTTGATCTTAATTTAGAAGAAGTAAAAGCTCCTGATAGAATCAAAAAAGTAATTAAAGAAGAATTTGATAAAATTTATGGTATGCTCAATTTTAAGGAATTGGGCCATGACATCTTCCGCCGTTGGTATGTAGACGGTCGTATGTACCATCACTTGGTGTTAAATGAAGCAAATCCAAAAGAAGGTATTGTAGAAATTAGACCTATAGATGCTGCTAAAATGCGCAAGGTCAAAAAGATTAAGAAGAAAAAAGATCCTGCAACTGGTGCGGATGTTATTGAGAAAACAGAAGAATTTTTCATTTATCAAGAAAAACCAGGTTCATCTACCAATGGTGTAAAAATGACCACAGACTCCGTGAGTTATGTTACATCTGGTTTATTATCTGAAGATCGTAGAAAGATTATTTCATATCTTCATAAGGCATTGAAGCCAATCAATCAGTTGCGTATGATGGAAGATTCATTAGTCATTTATAGACTTGCACGTGCACCAGAACGCAGAATGTTCTATATTGATGTGGGTAATTTACCAAGAGGTAAAGCTGAACAGTATATGAAAGACATCATGGCCAAGTATCGTAACAAACTTGTATACGATGCAAAAACTGGCGAGATCAGAGATGATCGTAAACATATGTCTATGCTTGAGGATTTCTGGTTACCACGTAGAGAAGGTGGTAGAGGAACAGAAATTACTACATTACCTGGTGGTGAAAATCTAGGTCAAATTGATGATGTTATTTTCTTCCAAAAGAAAGTGTATCGTTCATTAAATGTTCCAGTTAGCAGATTGGAGCAAGAAACACAATTTAACCTGGGTAGATCTACAGAGATTAGTAGAGATGAATTAAAATTCCAGAAGTTTATTGACAGACTTCGTATGAGATTTGCTCATCTGTTTTATGGTGTTCTGAAAAAACAACTTATCCTTAAAGGTATTTGTACTGAAGAGGATTGGGAAGATTGGAAGAATGATATTACAGTTGACTTTGTAAGAGATAATGCTTTTACAGAACTACGTGATATTGAAATATTAAGAGAAAGAATACAAACCTTAGACATGGTTCAACAATATGTTGGTGATTATTATTCTAAGGAATGGGTTCAGAAAAATATTCTCATGCTTTCTGATGAAGATGTTGAGAATATGAAAAAAGAAATTGATGGTGAAGCTGAAGCAGAACCAGAAGAAGAGCCACCAGTGCCTGAAGAAGTACCACAGGAACCAGCTGGTGGTCAAAAACATAGTATTGATATTAATGTAAAAGGAAATAAGTAATGAGTGAAGAAGTTGAAGTAATGGATAAAGAACTTCCGCCACCGGAAATTCAAAATTTAATCCAACATGCAATGGATCAAGAGTTTACTAGAGCTAATGATATTTTTCAGGATGTTATGACAATTAAATTAAGTGATTTATTAGATCAAGAACAAATTAGACTTGCTGATCAGATTTATAACGGAGCTGATCCAGATGAAGAAGACGATGATGATTTTGAAGACGACCAGCTCGAACTTGACCTTGAAGCAGAAGATGAGCTTGAGTCGGACGATGAGGAAGATTCGGAAGACGATGAAGCTGAAGATGAAGATGATGAAATTTGATTAAAATAAAAAAATAAATTTTTATAAATAATAGTAATAAAATGAAAAGTTTTTTACAGCTAAGAGAATTAACTGGAAGGAAACCTGAAGGCCAATTAGTGGTCAATAAAAATTTGGGTAGAATTCAAGTTATGGTTTATAAGACAACAAATGCATTTGTTGCCTATATTGATGGTGACAGATTAGATTCTTATAAATCTAAAAACGAAGCTGAAAAGGCTGCTACACAGTTTATAAAGGTATTAAAGAAATGAAGCTGATTGCTGAATATACTGAAGACCAACTGGAAGTTGTCACAGAGGCAACCAAAGATGGCGGCAAGAAATATGCTATTGAAGGTGTATTCATGTCAGCCGAACAAAAGAATCGTAACGGTAGAATATATCCTCGCCCTGTAATGGAAAGCGCTGTTGGCAAATATGTTAATGAGCAAGTTTCTAAGGGTAGAGCAGTAGGTGAATTGAATCATCCTGAAGGTCCTACCGTTAATCTTGACAAAGTTTCTCACAAGATCGAATCACTGACATGGTCAGGTAATGATGTTGTGGGTAAGGCGACTATTTTGGAAACTCCTATGGGCATGATCGTTCGCGGTTTGCTCGATGGTGGTGTCAAGCTAGGCGTATCAACTCGTGGTATGGGAAGCCTCGAATCTCGAAATGGCGTAATGATGGTTAAAGGAGATTTTCTCCTGAACGCTGTCGATATTGTTCAAGACCCATCTGCACCTAGTGCTTTTGTTAATGGTGTTATGGAAGGTGTTGAATGGGTATGGAACAACGGTATTATCGAGCAACAGGTAATTGAAAAGATAGAGACTGAAATTAAGAAAGCTCCGCGGACTGATCTCTATGAGACACAGGTACGTGAGTTTAAGAATTTCCTCTCGTTGCTCAAATCTAAATAAAAGGAGTCAATTATGACTGAAGATCAAATGACTGATCAAGAGATTGACATCCATGATGACAACGATGTCGTGGAAGAAGCTCACGATCCTAAAAATGCTGAAGCACAGTCAGTAGCTGCTGCGGATAAAGCTGGTGAAGCAACCAAACGTGCACCTGCACGTAAAGGTGATAACACTAAGCAAGATCCAATGCCTCGCACAAAAGCAGGCATGATGTCAGCCGCTGTTGGTGCAATGCAAGGTATGTCAAAGGAAAAACTTTCAGGTGTATTGGGTACATTGATGGCCGGTACCGAGAGTCAATCTTTTGATGGTGAAGCAATTGCTGAATCTCCAGAACTTGATTATAAAGCAGATTTTAAGGATGACCTGAAAGCTCTGGTCTCTGAAGAAGCTACTTTATCTGAAGGGTTTAAGGAGAAGGCAGAAATCATCTTTGAAGCAGCTATTAATTCTAAGCTTGCTGAAGAGATTGATCGTCTCGAAGAGAAATACAACGAAGAATTGGCTGAAGAAATTGAATCTACTGAAGCTGAACTCGTTGAAAAAGTCGACAGCTATCTTAACTACGTAGTTGAGAACTGGATGGAAGAGAACAAACTTGCCGTTCAGTCTGGCCTGAGAACTGAAATCGCAGAAAAATTCATGAACAGTCTTCGTGATCTGTTTACTGAATCTTACATCGAGGTTCCAGAATCAAAGGTTGACCTGGTTGACGAACTGGCTGCAGAAATTGAAGAACTTGAAGAAGCTCATGATTTTGCAGTTGCTAAATCTCTTGAAATGGCAGAAGAGCTGGAAGTATTGATGCGTGATAAAATTATCCGTGAAGCTGCTGAAGGTCTTGCCCAAACTCAAGTAGAAAAACTGAAAGACTTGGTTGAAGATGTAGATTTTGAAGACGAAGAAACTTTTGCACAAAAAGTTGCTACCGTTAAAGAATCATACTTCACCAAAAAAGTAACTGAGTCTGCTGATATTGAAGAGGAAGATACTGGAGAAACTCCAGTGGTAACTTCTGACGCAATGTCTCAGTACCTCTCAGCAATCCAAAAAACTAATAAATAATTTGGGAGTCCAAAACAATGCAATCATACGATAGACTGATCGAAAAATGGGCACCGGTACTGAACGAAGAGTCAGCGGGCGCCATTAAAGATCATCACAGAAAAGCAGTTACTGCTGCAATTCTAGAAAACCAAGAGCGTGCTTTCGCTGAAGAAGCAATGATCACCGAAGCAGCTCCAACTAACTCTGTAGCAAGTGGCAATGTTGCTAACTGGAATCCAGTTCTTATTGCTCTTGTACGTCGCGCAATGCCAAATCTGATGGCCTATGACATGTGTGGTGTTCAGCCAATGTCTGGTCCAACAGGCTTGATCTTTGCAATGAAGTCACAGTATCAGACAACTAAAGCTGGTGTATCTGCTAACAGTGAAGCACTGTTTGATGAAGCAGCTGTCGGTTTCTCTGGTGATTCAGCAGTGACCGGTAACGGTACTGGACCATCAGGCCTTTCTGGCTTGACTGATGGCAATACTGACTCAAGCATCAACAATGAGCGTACAGGTCCATATGTTGGTGATCCATACACAACTCAAGAGGCAGAAGCTCTTGGTTCAGCTGGTACACAAGACTTTGCTGAAATGGGTTTCACTATCGAGAAAGCAACAGTCACTGCTAAGTCACGTGCACTGAAAGCTGAATACTCACTGGAACTGGCTCAGGACTTGAAAGCTATTCATGGCCTGGACGCAGAAACAGAATTGGCTAACATTCTCTCAACCGAGATCATGGCTGAAATCAACCGTGAAGTTATCCGTACTGTTAACTCACAAGCCAAAACTGGCGCTGGTACTTCCAACACTGCTATCAATGGTATCTTTGACCTGTCAACAGATGCAGATGGCCGTTGGTCAGTAGAGAAGTTCAAAGGTCTGATCGTACAGATCGAGCGTGAAGCAAACATCATTGCTAAACAAACCCGTCGTGGTAAAGGCAACTTCATCATCTGTTCTTCAGATGTTGCTTCTGCCCTTTCTGCTTCTGGTATGCTCGACTACTCACCTGCAATGTCAACAAACTTGAATGTTGATGACACAGGCAACACCTTTGCTGGTGTACTGAACGGTCGTACCCGTGTCTATATTGACCCATATGCAGTTGCTGATTATGTAACTGTTGGTTATAAAGGCACTAACCCATACGATGCTGGTCTGTTCTACTGCCCATACGTTCCATTAACAATGGTACGTGCGGTTGGTGAAGACACCTTCCAGCCAAAAATTGGCTTTAAGACCCGCTACGGTATGGTATCAAACCCATTCGTTGGTGCAGCACCTGCTGATGGTCTGGCTGCTGCTAAGAGCAACCAGTACTACCGTATCTTCCGCGTGGATAACATCCTCGCCTAATAAGAAGAAACTGAAATATAAACTGAGGCGGCTTCGGCCGCCTCTTTTTTTAGTGTAAAAAACTTATAAATAGATGTATGGCTACTTTAACTGAAAATTTTAATTATTTACAACCAACCAGTTTTAAACTGGTTATTGATAGACGGAACTATCCAAATTTAGAATTTTTCTGTCAAAGTATTACACATCCTGGAATGATTATAAATCCAGTTGAATTAGGAATTCCTAGACTTGCTGGTTTACCAATACCTGGTGAATCACTTACATTTAATGAATTATCTACAAATATTCTTTTGGATGAAAATTTAAATTCATATTCAGAAATGTATAATTGGATTTTAAGATTGATAAACACTAATATAGGCTCTGGTAGTAGAGGTAGTATTACTACAGATAAAAGTGCACCAACGTATGCAGATATTACCTTATCAATTCTTTCAAGCCACAATAATCAAACAAAACAAGTGAGATATATAGATTGTATACCTACAGCATTAGGTGACATTCAATTTGAGTCAACTGCAGATGGTCAAACATTTATTACATTTGCAGCAACGTTTAGATTTAACTACTTTAAGTTGGTATAAATGGCAGAAACAAAAGCAAGATTAATAGCAGGTAATTTCACTACCACAGGAACACCAGCTGACGTCACAGGATCTACCGGTGCCGGTGGAGGTGGCGGAGGAGTCGACTCTGCAGGTACTTTATCTCTTGTCGGCATCGATGGTATCTTCCGTGAGCATAATAGTCATGTCACATCGAATATCACTATCGACTCTGCATACAATGCAATTGCCGCTGGTCCGATTTTTATAGATAGTGGTTATACGATCACAATTAACGATAGCGCAACGTTGGTGATAGCATGAGTACGGTACACACAAATACAGTAGAGACATCATCTGGTGGTGCAGTTACACTGACTAATCAGAATGCGGCAAAGTATTTCATTCATTTCGGAATGGATGACTTTGTAATTGATCAGTCGTTGAATAGTGCATCAGTTACAGATGAAGGCGTTGGACATGCTAGATTAAACTTTACAAATAATATGAGTGCGCCAAGATATTCATTCAATAGCTATAATAATGCTTACACCGCAGATAATTCGTTTGGCACTACGCAGGGCGGCATTGGTGTTGATTATGATACATGCACAGTAAAATCTCCAACTAATGCTTTAGGATATAATACATATCATACAGCATCAATTGATGCAGTGGTTTGCAACGCACAAACATTCGGAGATCTCGCATGACCGCGGCAAGAATACAATCATCTGATGGCAAAATCCATATACCAAGTAATTCAGTTCCATATGCAAATTTTGGTTCATTGATGTCAGAGGCAGATAATTTTACAATAGCAAGTACTGCTTCAAATGGTGTTACTATTCCAATTTACAGACAGTTTTCAACTCCTAATAAAATGACAATTGACACTACCAATAATTATTGGACTCACGATGAAACTGGAATTTACATATTACATATGATGTATAGACAATTGGCGGG
>Ga0233432_10005110_pt1 | contig 11472 bp, 25 predicted proteins | sample SI_122_August201_6_FD_179870 | JGI IMG/M metagenome (GOLD analysis project Ga0233432, IMG submission 179870) | Seawater microbial communities from Saanich Inlet, British Columbia, Canada - SI_122_August2016_10_MG | ecosystem: Environmental > Aquatic > Marine > Inlet | place: Canada: British...
CTTTTCGTATTGCAGATTCATTGATGCGAGGAAAATTGAAGACTTATGCGGGATTCGTGAAATACGACCCCATCTATCACGAGGCCTTGGTCAACGATAAAATCTCTGACATCGATGGGCAGATTAAGGAATTCATCGGAGGGGACAGTTTTCATATCGAGTATAAAGAGAAGACAAGCCGTAATGGAGAATTTGAAATCGAAAGTAAGACCAAGATTGTCAATTTCGCTGATTTGGAGATGTTTAACAAAAATCTGTATCTTCAAAAATCTAAATTCAGAGACTTGAAAATGTTCGAGCCTTTGGATGCTGCCCAATTACAACGCAAGAAAAAAATACTCGGCGCAGACTTCACTGATGCTGATGGATACTCTTCCGAATATACAAAGGAGTATCAAGAACTCTTGAATCAAAAGAAAAAGGTTGAAGACACCTTCCTGGATGCGATTATTGAATCAGGCAAAGGTTCATCATATCTTGTGTATCTACTCGATGAGGCCGATAATCACGAAGACGAGGAATGGAAGCAGGTTCTAAATCAAGATGGAAAGAATGACCTGTTCAAGATCGTCAAAAGGCAAATCAAAGCCAGTGACGGCAGATTTCGCCAGGTGAAGGCATTTCCGGGCCTTTTCGACCAAGCAACAGTAAATCCAACAGAAGTCATGGTCAATGGCACTTTGCGAGAAGCTGTTATCCTTAAGTTCCCTTACTTGTCGTCAAGGTTGGACTTGAGCTTACAATCGATATTCCCCGAACTCGAATTTTGTATGGGTTGTCGTTCACCTGTAACGAGGGCAAAGATGGTCAACAAACAGGCCAAGACACAAAAAACGACCATTGATGACGAGGATTGGGACAGCCAATCTCCTATTGACTCATACACAATGGAAATTGTAAAGCAATCACTTGCTGAGGCAGGCATCCTAACCAACCCCGAAGGCGATGACTCAGACACTACCGGCCTGGTCGAAATCGACATGACTGATTCGGATCACTTTGATTTTGAAATAGCCGAACTGGGAAGAGTAATTAGAAAGTGTAAAAATTGCGGCGGTGGATGGTTCAATGTCAGCGTCTCTCCGATGAAGATTGATATTGAAAATACCGAAACAAAAGAGGAATATATCGCTAACTTCGGAGATTTGACTAAATCCTCCGTGGGCTCTGACAGCATCCTTCCAAACGCAGGTGACATCCCTGCGACCGCATACGCAGACATGGTGCGTTACCCCGGATTCAGCACCCCAGGGCAGCACCACGACTATCCACTACAGACAATGCACTCCGGACAGTTGCCTTGTGACCCATTACCGAATGAATGGTATTTGCGTGTTCAAGTCGGAGACCCTGATGAAAGTAGAAACGATACCTTTAGAGGACATTTAGAAACGGCCCAAACTGCAGATTTTGTGGACTTTAATCGATGCAACTCGAACAACCTTCGGGAAATCGAACTTGTTCTTGGAATAGAGGCGGCACGATATACCCTGCTCCATGGCCTTGCAGGAGGACAATCATCTACTGTCAATTTCAAGCATTACATGTTGCTTGCTGATTCAATGACCAGTGGGATCAGTATCAAAACTGCATCCGCAGGCTCATCGTCAGTAAGAGGGGTGGCATCTGAAAAGGGCAACAGAACAGTAATCAATAAATTTCCCAGTGATTCACCCGATGATGTAATCATAGAAGCTTTAGCAGCAATAGGCCAAACACCTCCAATGAATGACGGTGCGCTGAGGAGAGAATCTGCTTTATTGATGCTCGACATAGCAAACAGCGAGAATTATGGTAGCGTGCTGGCTCAGGCTTACGAGAGACAATCACAAGTTGTGCTTAGAAGGGCTGTGCAGGGTTTAGTTGATGACTTAGGAGCGCCCAATTCTGCCCAAATAGTAGGGTTGCCTGTTCGGTCTGGTACAATGGGCGGCGCAGTTAGAGGAAGATATGGAAGACCAAACCTTGATTCGGTCATAGAGTTGATTGACGAACACTTGACTACTGGAAATGTCACCTCTCTAAACAAATTGGAAACAATCCTCAAAGGCAAGGTCCCTACTGACTTCTTCATCTTATTCAAAGGTGAGTTGAGAAATTTGCTAAGAGAGATGGATCGTATTTGCATAGACGCTACGGGCTACTATTGGTGGCCTACGGAGGAAAGGGACGGCATCGGTGACATTATGCAACTCCGGACAAACTTGGCCGGCAAAAAGCGCGTAGGATTGCCGACGCAGAGATTAACAGAGCAAATTGAGATGTATGACACCATGCTTCAAGACGAAGTCTTTCTGCAATTGTTCAACAGGTACACGGTCCTCACCAAGTCATTGACCTTGGTGAGAAGAATATACGGATTAGATCAGTAAACAAATCCACGAAGAGCGTAAGTTCTCGCCGGCTTAACATTCAATTTGTTCAACATCCTCTGTTCTTTTGAATCTCTTTTTACTTCATTTTCTGGTGAAGCCTTGTAAATCTTCCATAAATCACTGATTTCTTTTTGTTTTTTGCCTTTGTGACTCTTACGAAACTGATTGTAGTTCAATTTGCCTTCCATGCCTCTTGGATACCGCCCAACCATTTAATCGTAGCGAGACTTTATTTGCATGGCTGGACTTCCGCATGTTATGAAAGAAACCTGTGAATGTGAATCTCCCTGCCCTCGGCATTCCGGTTGCCACCCTACATCTTGTGAAAAGTGCGGAGAAATCATAGATTGACCCTCTTTTCACCGGAGCCAAAAAAAAGACGACCCTCTTTTCACGAGGGCCAAAAAAAAGCCTGCTACAAAGTCGAAGCAGGTGTTCAGTCAAATTGCTTTTTCTTTAAGCCACAAAAAGGGTAAGATAATCATCATCCCCAATAGTATAACAATTCCTCTTGTTATGGCGTATAGGAGAATTCCCCCAAAACCCAATAATCGAATCATTCCAGTATTGCCATTTACCTTTTTCATCATCCACTCAATATCTCTTGGAAATTTCATGTTCAGTTCTCCTTTTTAGTGTGCCATGCACTGTCTTTAATCATGTTTGCTGCATGTCTTAGTCGCCATCCTCTTGTTGCATGCCAACTGGCGGTACTTGCGAGTGATGTTATGCGTTCTTGGTTTGTTTCGATTACAAGTTTTTCACTTAGCACATCAATTGTCTCCATGAGCATTTCAATTTTATCTTTCCAATAATCTTCCATTTTTTCAATCAATTCTCTCATTTCAGATTCACTCTTAACCACTGGGTCAGCCCATAGGTCAGAACAGTCTTCATGATCTTCTACAGGGTATTTCTTGTACAAAATCTCCGTAACAATCTCCAAATAAGGATTATGCTCCCAAGTCGTATGAAGTATCCTATCCCAAAATTCATTGTAATTCATCTCTTTCATGTTCAGTTCAAATGTTCATCCGCAATAACCGTGTTCACATGCGTCACGGCTTCTTCCAAAATTTTCCTATCCTTTGTTGCGAAGCATTCCGGTTCCTCACGCCAAAGTGTGCCTAACAGGTCGGCTGCTGTTTGCCAACATTCCTTTATCGCTTCATTCAATCTCTCATGGCTTCTTTCGTTCATGTTTCCAGTCATGTTCAGTTCATACTTTATAGAGGGTGAAATTCCATGCGTTTCCCCTTTCCATGTAATATCCATGTTCCCAAAGCATTTCTCTTAGCTGCCCGTCAAGGATGTCCTTTCCGATGTAAGGGTCATTCAATTCCGTGTATATCGGATTTCCATCAAAGGCAACAGTAATCGTTTCATTGTTCCCGTATTTGACATAGTCGGTCGCAAGAATGTCTTCAATCACACGAGGTCTTTCCTTGTGTGTTGATGAAAAACACCATGCGATGTTATCGAAATAAAACCGACAGTCTACGAGCGTCCCTACTCTCTCTTCTATCAATCGCATCATTTCTGTTGTAATCAATTGTTTGTTCATGTTCAGTTCATCCATGTCTCATCTTTTCAATCCAATACGGGCTTGCTTTGAGACTATCCATGTTGTATGTTTCAGTAGGATTTCCCCAACCAAGTTCGAAAGTGTAGCAAGGTGTAGAGACAACCTCGATTGTCTCGCCTTCAACCGTTTCAACTTGGATGTAATGCCAAAGGTGAGACAAATCTTCATCGCAGCCCTCTTCTAACATAGCATCGTAAATCCTTACTCCTTTTTCTTCGATTTCCCAGCGATCCAAATCCTCGCCTTCAAAAATCCTCCAATCTTGCAATTCAACCCATTCCTTGAGCTGTTCTTTGTCCATTACTGGACACTCCCAACCATTCCATGTGTTGTGCCTGGACCTTGGCTCTTCTGGATTTCTTCCAATGTAGCCCCAAAAATCAGTTCCTCCACAATGAAGTTTCACTTTTCTGTATCTAATCGTCATGTTCAGTCTGTTTCATTCCATGCGCCATGGAATTTCGGCTTGTAATATTGGTTTGTATTCATCACTTTTCCAATTCTCTCCCAATACTTCCTTTAATTCCCGACCGATTGTTCTTCGTAATTCTCGCACCTCTTCTGCGATGCCCAAACGGTGAACAATTGTTTCCATCTTGTATCGATAATACCTTTCTGCATCCACTATACGCTTATGCTTCGCTTCCATCTTGTCTATTTTCGCCTGAAGGTGATTCACTTGATTTTTCAGTGACTTTGCTTTTTTGCTTGCAAAGCCATCGGATTCAAGAAATTCTATTCGTTTCCTTTGTTTTCGAATCTTTTTTCCTTGATCTACTATCTCCTGGTCTAATTTCCAAAAGTAATCAAGTACGCCCGGACTTGCATCTAAATTCATTTCGTCCATGTTCAGTTTCTCCAAAGTTCTTCAATATTCTCGATTGCTTCAAGAGCAATCTCATGCGCATTCTTCGTGTAGCTCAGCGGTTTGTCTGCTTGCTGCCACCATGCTACGATTCTTCGCACCTGGACAATAACAGCAAGTTCCGCTCCCGTCTTGTACAATGCCAACCATTCCTCCAAGCTCCCTTCTTTGACCTTGTTTTCTTCAAACTTCGTGTAAATCAGCCTGCATGCAGGCTCGGTTAGCTCTTCACAAAACGCTTCAATGCCACCGCCGTCGTCCTGAAATGTCAGTTGGCTATCCTCACAACTTGGGCAGTCCATATCTTCGTAGCCAAGCAGTAGATCTCTGATGTCTTCTTCAATCGTCAAACTGGCTTCCGTATGCTCTATCTCTCCTTCTGCTGGATATTCAGTCATGTTCAGTTTCAAATCAAGCCAATTGTTGTCCGTCTTCATTTTCAATGAAGATGAACCCTGGTCCGTTTCCTTCTGTGTCTTGTGACACAGTCAAAAAAAGTGTTTCTTCCCCTTTTTTCACTACAAAAATAGGCCATGCGTCTATTCCTTCACCGTCTATTTGGAATCCCATAATTTCGTATCCAATCAATTGCGAGTAGTATTCATTCATCCACTTCAAATCTATCATGTTCAGTCTAACAATAGTAGTGCGTCAATAACTTCTTGGAATAAAGCGTCATTCCAATTTTCTGTATTATTAAGCACCCTTTCTCTTGTTACTTTCATTGACTCGTTTGCACGATCAATGAAGTCATAACATCTCTTTAACTCAGCAATTAGGTCAGGAACGGCGGCTATGGCCTTTGTCGTAGCCTCATATGGCTTATCCCAGTCACGGTAAAATGTCTGGGCTATTGTTCCATAGTCTTCTGTGTGTATGGCTGCCGATGGCTCTTCATTGTCGGTATCTGCACCGGCAAGCCATTCTGGGAGCCAAGGACCACCTATCATTCCTTCGAACTGCGTCAAGTCAATTCTGTTATTCAAGTCAATTCTTAAATCTATCATGTTCAGTCTTCTCTCATTTTTTCCAGTCTCCTGTAGATTATGACACCCATTGCGCCCACTATCCTCGAGTAAGTTCTGTAAGGGCCTTCGCCACTGTCCTCAACTTCAAGCGTGTGGTTTCCAGTCAATTCCCGTAGCGCATTTTTTACTTCTCCTGCAGAGTACCAAAAATAACCTTCGCAGCATTCGCACATGGCGAATCCTGTGTCCATCAACGCAACCGTTTTGTCGTGTTGCTGGTGTGATGTATGCTCAAAAATGTCAAATTTGAATTTGCAACCACAAGGATTGCTAATTAAGACGCTACTTTCTAAAACGACCTTTCTTACGGTCCGTTCAATGCTTGTTCTTTCAAGTTCCATGTTCAGTTATTCAAATGTAATAGCAATCGAGTTCGAATCTGCAATTTACGAAAATAGCTTCATCGCATGCTTCATACATCTTATTGATAAGTTCTATTCCTGCCGTCATTTCGTCAGGAAACCAAAACATTTCGTAAATTTCTCCATCTGTCCCCGTTCCGTCATATCCGTATTTTTCTAAAAACCAATCATCGTGCAGATCGCTTAGCACTTCTGAGATGTAATTGCTGTCCAGCCCTTCAAAGCTAACTGGCACTTTCGCATCCAATCGTTGTATCAATTTGACACACACATGTTTTTCTTTTTCGTCCATGTTCAGTAAGGTTCACCCACGATAGGGAACCCAATTGTTTTCTTCATCGGACCAGGTCATGTATTGACCGTTCCAAATGATACACCATTGACCGTTCATCTCGAACGGTTCATTCTCAAGCCTCTGTGGCTGTTGGAATGCTCTCGGCATCTCTTGAGCCAAGCTTGCGTTTACAGGGCTCACAGGCTGCAACAGAGGCAGCCATGCCCAAATGCCTACAATCGACATGATTCCCCAAAAGGCGGGTGAATGCACCCATTTTGGGACATCGATGTTCGGCAAATCGTAATTCATCCATTTCATTCCAAAATATGCAATTGTAAATCCAACAACTGCAAGCCCAAGCAATCTCCTTCCGATGTTTGCCAGCATGTTCAGTCAATTACCTCCAAGTGCTTCATCCGCATCAATGCTTTGATTCAATACCCATGTCGCTGGATCAGATTCGACCATTGTAAAATTCGGATTTGCTTTCAAAATTGAATACACCTTGGCTTTGTATGCGCCGTTCCGCAACTTGTCGTTTACATTCTCCCATATGATTGTGGTCGATGATATGCCATTTCTCTCAATTACCTCTCGGGCAATTGAGACAATGCGTTCTTTCTTTGTTATTCTCTTCATGTTCAGTTTTCGTTCCCTAATCGGTACATGTATTCGTTACCTTCCTCAATCGTCTGGACGACTCTTGCTTTCGCTTGTTCTATGATACAGGATATAATCCGAATAGTCGTAGCCGCTTCCGGCACTTCATCCCAAGCCCAATCCTCGGTTTCCTCAATGAGTCCCTTAAATTTAGTGAGCAATTCGTCGTAAGTGATGAGACACCCATTTATCCTATGTTTCTCAAAAATCTCCTTGTTGCGGTTCTTATCTTCGTCAGTCATGTTCAGTTCTTGCACAAGAAGCTCACGATGATGTCGTTTACTTCTTGAAGTCTCAATCTTGTCCTCTTTCGAGGTCCACCGCTTCGCATGCCCCATGAGTAATCCGCACGGAACCAATCAACCAATTTCTTGTAGTCTTCGAAAGTCCAAGGTTCTGCAAGCAATTGCTCTACCTCGTTCATTCGAATCTGTTTCAAATCCCTGTTGTGTTTGTGCGGCCATGTCGCATCGAACATCTTCGTAGCCCATGCACTGCTGCTGCATAACGGGTTTTCCATGTCTTCCTCATTCAATTCATCAAATGTAATTGCCATGTTCAGTTCATTTTCTTCCAACCATCTCTCGGTCCTTGTTTGAAATAACATATCTGCCGATTATGCGGCTTCAAGATCTCTACAATCGCTGCTACTCTGTCCTCTTCAATGAAATCGTGTAATACGACACTATCGAATTCAGGACTGTTCTTAATCGGCTTGACAGTTGGGCTGTTCCAATCAAAAGTTCCGCTCGTGAGTACATTAAGCATCATAGGCGTTATCTTTGTGTCCAATATCATGTGTATGGGTAAAGCTAATCTTCCAGTCATGTTCAGTTTTTATCATCTGGATGTCCATCCCAATTCCATTCTGCAAGAGTCTCTCGCATGGCCTTGATGTTTTCATCCCATTCTTCGACACTACACGGAATCCATGCAGGCCTTTCATTATCAATGTAGAACTTCATTCGTGATCTAACACTCTTGAAGAAATGCTCTCCACCATCCAATCCGCCATAGGACATATCAAAACGCCCTGCGTAAGAGAATCCATTCGTGAAGTGTACAAGAAAATCTGTCTTGTCGTATGCTCCTTTAGGAGCAGTCTTGCCCCAATCCGCCATGTGTTCTAACACATCTTGCCTGATGTCATCGCTTACGCGTCCAACGAGTTGCCATCTTTCGACCTCAGCATTCCAATCTCTGTCCCACCGGCCATGATATTCAAAATGGTTATCCTCAATCTTGTCATTGACAAAGATAATTGGATAGCATTCTTCGTGCCGACCTTCTGCTCTCCATAAACTCACTTGCTTTATTTCAACCATGTTCAGTTCAACACCAAAGAGCCCTTCCATTCGAAGGCATACCACGAACTGCTGTTGCGGCTGCACTCGGAGAGGAAAAGGTTACATCTCTTTGGAATCTTAATTTGTCATTCAATACATCCACAGCACCTTCCTCAAGTAACTGTGTTCTCATTTGCGTCGTATTTTTTTGGCATGAAGGCCGTTCTTTGGCATTTGCCGTAGAACCTGCAGTCACAACGAATCGGTTTCCTTCAATGAAGTAGCCTTGGGCTACAACGCCATTCCGTAGACGCAGGGAAAGCAATTCTCTATCCCAAACCTCTTCGGTCAGCCATTCACCTTTGTTTGACATTGTCAGCAATTGCGTGCTGGCTCCACTCCACACCTTTGACCAAACAACAGCAACAGAAGGTTGTCTCGAAGCTCCGCCAGTTCTTTGAAATGGTCCACCAAAATCAAGGCGGTATCTAAAAAAAATGAGATGCGAAGCATACGGGAAAATTTCCGTGTGCCAGTATCCATTTGAGGTGTATGCAGGGATCAGCATTACAATTCTGTGGGCGTCTCCCTCAATTACTGATTCACGGGCTTTCGTTATCCAATGTTTCAGCGTGGTTTTGTCTGCTTGCTTCACATACGGTGGGTTGCACCAAGCGGTGCCATTCCACTCCATTAGCAAGGCATTGTCGTCAATAGTGTAGTATTTGTCAACGAGATGATTCTCATCACTTGCTGCAAGGTCTACTTCAAAAGGTCCGAATCTATCTTCAAGAGCATTAAACACTTCATTCGGTGTCCAAAAGTCATTCTTCTGGCTGAATGGGTGTCGATTGTTTTTATTCCAATTTTGCCAATCTCTTTTTTCTTCGTCTTCCATGTTCAGTTTCTATGCGGGCTGTGCAGCCGTACTATGGTCCTTACTTCTTCTTCTGAAAAGTAAATTCCGTTTATTGTGTATCCGGTTATTTTGGCGTTGCAGTCTGCTTCCATTAGATTGTCGTCTGCATCGGGCGCAGGAACAAATTCAAAATATTCGCTAAAGTGGACCCGTCCGAATTCTGCAATTGCAGAAGAACGATGTGTTGCTGACTCATCCATAAGTTCGGGGTCTGCATCTTTCATTTTTTTAGCTAATTTTTTTAGATTCTTTTTTGTCAACTTTATCGTCATGTTCAGTCAAATTCCAATATTGTCTTGCATTTCGGGCAAGACCACTTCCCGTCATCAAGTGGTTCAAACCATTTAGCCCGCTTACAACCGGGGCAATCATAGGGAAGTTTCCCATTGATGATTTTGTTCATGATTGTTTTTCTCGGATGTCCGTCGCTCCATTTTACCATGTTCAGTTTATCTCATCGTTTGTGTTCGTCGGGAAACAAAGATAGTATTCATCCCACAGCGTTCCCATGTGTAGGCTGCGTATTCGTTTCGGAAATCCATTGAGACGCTTGATAATACATCAAACGCCATTTCTGTAGCAATTTCCATGTCTTCATTGTCCGCTTGGTGCATTCTGCTTAACGCTGTGTAGAGCAATTTCGCATCACCCTCCCAGTCTCGTTCCGACTCTACAATATCTTCGAGTGTCGGGCGATCTACTGGTTGCCTTTCGTCTATTGTCAAATCGTTTTGAACAAGTAAGGCATCTGCCAATCTGTTCATCGCTTTCGTCATATCAGGAATGGTTCTCATTGAGAAATCCCTTCCTGCTCTTGTATTCAGCCAATTATCCATGTTCAGTTTCCAGCGATATCTTCAATCACTTTCTGCGCTTTTCCAATCTTTTGCAACCAGTTGGTGAATAGTCCTCGACCATCCGCTGCACAATATTGAAACATTGTCAAAAATCTGTCATCGTTTTTGAACCATCTTTGATACTGCTCTTGCATCCACTTATCCGGCCATGCTTCCATCATACTTCCCAAGTTCAATAAATCTTCAACCTGTTCTTCGTCGTATCGGCAATTCGGATGGTGATTTGCATAGAAATCAATAAATCCATCTGTTCCATTATTCATGTTCCATGTTTCCATTAAGAACACCATGTCGGCTATCGTTTTTCCATCTATCATGTTCAGTTTTCCAATAAATCCAATGCGGATTTTAGCACCAGGATACCTTGTTCGTGAGGCAAGTCTTCAATCTGTGCGAAGATTGCATCTTGAACAAATCCAATGCACCCGTGGTCATTTTCTCCTTTCCCATCCATCCACTCGCATTCTTCACGAACACAGCAGGTTTTTTTCCCTTCGTCGAGGGTCTTGCCTTCGATATTCATTGTGGTTTCAAAGAATCCTGTTATCAAAGTCCACGAATCGAAGATTTCCGTTCGTGTGGCCTTCCATTCTTCTTCATTATTGAAGCAAGCCTCTAACGCAGCATCAATCGTGGCGGCAATACATCCTAATGCCTCCTTCAGCAATGTATGTGAATCCTTTGGCATCACAAATACTTCTATTCCTTCATTCAATTTTCCAATGTCACTCATGTTCAGTATCTTCGTGCATTTTCGGCACTTCGCCTCATATACATCTCAATCGCTTCATCGATTTCTTGTCGGTGGTTTCGGATGAAGGTGGAGATCCCAACCCTCGGTCTTTGAGAAGTGAACCATCCATACATTCCTTGATCATTCATTACCCACATCTTTCTCTCTCCGTCATTTCTCATCAAGTGATGTCTAAATTCCATGTTCAGTTATTCTGTTGTATTTTTGTAGGTTGGAATCACCTCGATTTCACCTACGCCTTCACATATTTCGCATTCGAAGTATTCGTTTGATAGCGAAAGTCCTCCATTCATTTCCAGCCCTCCTGTTCCCATACAGGCTTCGCAGGGCACGCTGCTCTTTTCATCTTGTGACATGTTCAGTTATCATCTCTTGGGCCGTCGTTGCGGCCAAAGCCAAATTCTTCATCTTCGGATGGGTTGTAAGCATCGCCGGTCCACGGCTCTTCCTCGTCGTATGATTCGGGGTTGTGCAGTTTGTTATGTGCGTGCCATGCTTCTAAAT
>Ga0233432_10005118_pt1 | contig 11462 bp, 4 predicted proteins | sample SI_122_August201_6_FD_179870 | JGI IMG/M metagenome (GOLD analysis project Ga0233432, IMG submission 179870) | Seawater microbial communities from Saanich Inlet, British Columbia, Canada - SI_122_August2016_10_MG | ecosystem: Environmental > Aquatic > Marine > Inlet | place: Canada: British...
AATAGTAAATACGCATGTCGAAGTTAGCAGTCGCATACTTGCGAGTCTCGACAGCAACCAATCAGGACGGACATGGATTCGACAGACAAAAGCAGGCCATTGATGAGTTTGCAGATTTGGGTCGTTTCCAGCTTCAGAAGATTTTTCATGAGGTATGGACAGGTGCAGAGGCCGAGCGTCCAGCACTTAGTGAAATGCTGGTCTTCCTCTCGACATGTGAAGTCTTGTGTTGTGGGACTCTGCTGACTCCAGGGAATGTCTTCTTTTGCTGCATTACCAATCAGGAATGCGGGTTTCAATAAACCCGGAGGAGACTTTTCCACTCAACGAGCACCTCCTTAGACATGCATTGATATCGAAGACAACATGCCTCCCCGCTTAGCTTATCAATTTCACACTGTGTGTAGAACTATTTATGATGACGAGGAAAAGGTGATCAAAGGCTACTGATTTTGGTCGCCTTTTGTGTCATGAAACTGGACGACAGGTAACTGAACAGAAAGAATAAGCATACGCTTCTGTGTGTGATTTCACGAGGCCAATGGGTAATCCCTCAGACAGCAGTCTCATTCTCCTTGATTGAGCTCTCCTTGTTTCCAGAATTGTTGATCCATCATTGCTCCGTTTTTGAAATGTGCACGTGAACGCACCGTTCCATCATCGAACCAGGCAGATGCATCACCGTGGGGTATGCCATGATTGTATTCAATGGATTCAGCCAATTGTCCATTGGGGTGCCATTTCAAGACCACACCATGAAATTGACCTTCAACAATGGGTTCCTCTGCTGATTTACTTCCATCCTCGTTAAATCGCAGGCGTTTACCATGGGACACTCCCTTTTGAAAATGTTCCATTACCTGCAGGTTTCCGTTACTGAAATACCCTGAAGACTCACCATGTAACTTTCCATCCTTCATGCGAGATCTGGATTTAATCTGAACTCCATCAGGGTAAGTTTCCCTTACCCAACCGGAGTAAGGGGTTTGATGTTGTGGATCCAAAATTAGATCTCCGTTTTTCAGCAATTGACTGAGCGAATACTCAGCTTCACTGACGACTTCATTTCGATGGCATCCAATGCAGCAGGATATGCAGAAAAGCGGCAAGGTCCACTTGAACAAATGAATCAAATTTCGTCTTACCAATGAATCCTTTAATTGGAGAAGTGAGGCAAGCATGATCATGGACAGGGTAAATGAGAAAAGTCAGGGTATTTGTTCTGATCGCAGCAGGAAAAAGCCCGTTCCATTCAATGGCGCGCGATAAGGACTTCTGGCTCCCTCTATGAGTTCAAAGGTGCTCTTTAGGTCGATGGCATTCCATAATTGATAATCCCCTTCCCAACTCATCTCCATGACCGTGCTGTCCACAAGTTGGAACTTTAGAACAGGAAATTCAACAGGTTCAGGATCAATCCCAAAATCAATCGTGATTTCCTGTCCGTATCCCAGCCCATCTTCGTCCAGGACGAAGATTCTGATTGGGTGTTTTCCGAACAGGCCATCAGGTCGGGACACTTTCAAAACATTGTCTTTTCCAAAAAAATCTATCTTGAAAATATCCGTGAGTGAAAAATCAGGGATTTGGCCAGTGAAATAGACAAAAAGGTTTTCCGAGGGCGTCTCAAGGTCCTCCACTTGAAAAACAACATTCACCGTGTCATCAGAGACCTCGACCAGAGGTGGAAGGCCGGTGATAAGCGGCAGATCGTTTTGAGGTTTCACTTCGATGACAATCACATGAGCGGTAGTGCTGGTTCCATCATCAACCTCAATGGTCAATTGTGTTTGCCCATTCGCGTCAGGTTCAAGATTTGAAACGATAAACCGATATCCCTCTTGATCATCATATTCCCAGGTAATGGATTCGTCTCTGATGAGTTTTTGATTATCTGAAAGAATCCGGATACCGAGTTGATCGATTGCTGTGCGATCATCGTTCAGCGTAAACACAAGAGGGGGGATCATGCTGTCTTCTTCGAGCTCAATCAACTCAGGCCCAAGAATGGATGGTGGCATGTCGACATCATCGTTGACTACGGTGATGGAAAACATGTTGGAAAACAACAAACCTTCCTTTTGGTCCGAGGATTGGGCCGACTGCACTTTGAGTTCCAAACGAATAAACTCATCTGCCTCCACTTCATCGTCTTCGAGTATACGCACAGGTATTGGTTTCTCAAATTCCCCATCAGCAAAGATTACCTGACTGGATGTAAGCTCAAAATCCACACCCGACTGACACCCTTCACTGGCCTCGAGTAATTCAATGGAAAGCACAACCTCCCCTTTCACTCCGCCTTGTCGCTCAATCATCCAGACCCGGGTGGAAGCTTTTGACTCTTCTACCTTGTCCTCCACCATGGCGAACCCGAAAACACCCGAGGCATCATTATCAATCAATTCAACCACCGTCGTCCCGGTCTGGGAGATACGGGCATGCGTTCTCTGAGGATCGATAATTTCAAGAGAAAGTTCAAATACTTCGATTGTTTCCTCCAGATCATCATCGACAAGCAGACCGGAGATATCCAACTCCGCCGAGATCTGGTGATTTTCAAAATGTACACGCGCCGGATGCGCAAGCAGATCACTGGGTATCAAAGCGGTAAGTGATTTTGGATAGACCCATAAATCCACTTCTCCCAATGACCCTTCACTTCGGATGATTCTTACAGGTTCGATTGCGATACCGGATTCAGTCACCCGGTATTCTGGTTTACTGAAAGCAAAGGTTCCTGAACGAGTGTCAGCTTCGGAAAGGGACCCGATCCACTGTTCGGCTATCTGCGACTCATACAACTCGACGGCGTAGGTTTGCCCCATGGTTTCTGTCGTTATTTCTCCCTGGACCAATTTGTGCAGGTCTGGAATCAAAGCGGATTGCACCAGAGCCTGACTCCTGGCCAGATCTCCCACAACATCCTGTAGATTCAGATCCTGTTCGACGATCTGTTTTTTTATTTTATTACCGAGGGAAATCGCTTCGACCACTGTCAGAAAGTGGGTTTGCTGATTGATCAGCCCCTTCCCTGCCGTCGCTTCACTGATCAGACTGGCGACCTGGGAGGCATCCTCCAAATTAAAAGCTTCTCCCCTGTTTATTTTTTCTGCCAGCACTGAAGAGAGCCCATTGAAAGCACCCGCAGCAGTCTCACCAAGCGTTGCCTGAATATAGGCGCCGGATTGTGAAAGTGTATCTTGTATTTTGATGGCAGGTTCGATGAGCTCCAGGGATCTCGGATTACCTTTGGCAAGTTCTCCGTACATATCAAACGTAAGGATGTCCAGATCCGGTGCAATGCCCAACGCTTCTTGTACTTTTTCCGAGGCGTTTCTTTCGGAAATCTCAGGATCCTGATCCATCAAGCGACTGACCAGAGTCGTCAGTGGCGTCAATACTTCTGCAGAAGGTGGAGCTAGAAGCGTTCCTTGAAATGGCAGACCCGAGGCTATGTCAACACCACCTTGGGAGACAAACTGGCCATCGCGCTCATTGACCATGCCGTCGCCATCTCTGTCAAAATCACCCACAGGAAGGTTCATCAGAAAGCGACCGTTTTGATCTGTTTGACTGAGGGGCTCCTGTTCCTCCCTCAACCGGTTCCCATTGATATCAAAAAACACCATTGCCCCTGCAATGGGACCATCCTCAACGCGCATATCATGAGAGACATCCTTGTCCTTGACGGTCATCGAGAGAGTGGCAGAGAGACCTTGAGCCTCTGCGAATAGTTGAAATGAAGCATCTCCCCCGGAGATCGTATTATCTGGTACGGACACTTCAATGGTTGCCTGCATCGAATCGCCCGACAAGATCAGTGTCTTGGGGAAATCGATATCAAATGGAGCGTCAGTCGAAAAGTAAACCAATACTCTTTCAGGTGGAATGGGGGTATTGAGGGAAAATTGTAGGGGAATGGCTTGCCCGCCCTCGGTAGCCCATTCAACGGGGGAGTCGAGTCTTAATTCAGGAACATCATCATCCTCTACCATCAGCGTGAGCACGGCAGGCTCAAAGCCATGACTCAGGATGCGTATTTCAACAGGCAGGCTTTCAAATGCAATGCCGTCTTCAATGGCCGAGACCGGCAGGCTGATCTGCTCCTGACCAGCGGGAAGAATGAACGAAGAAGCAAACTGGATCCGATCCCGTCCGCTGCTTTCGAATTCCAACAGGAGGTCTTTTGTCAAATGAGAGCTGCGGGTCACAATCAAATTCGCATCATCACCGGATTCACGTATCGTTGCCGGTTCAATTGCGACATCAAGCGCAGAAGGCAGGATATCGATGGTGATCGTTGCGGGCTCCGAATAAAGTTCACCGTCATAAAGGCGGAACAAAGCTTCCACCACTTCTTCATCCCCACCTGCATGATCAAAAAAGATGGTTCTATCCTCGATGGTCCATTCCCCGAGAGAGGGTGGCGGGATCATCCACTCCAATTCCAAAGCCTGGCCTTCAGGGTCCGTTCCCTCAAAGATCATGGAAGCCTGATCGAAACGATTTAATTCCAGGCTCAAGTTTTCAACCACCGGAGGGTCATTTACTTCCTGAATCCGAATAAAGACCGTTGCCTCAGAGGACATACCGTTGGGTGCCGTAACTCTGAAACGAAACATGTCATCTCCAAATTGCTGTGAAAAGGGACGGTAGATGAACTCGGGGAACTGACCATTGAGCGTTCCCCGAGTGGGGAGCTCGACCAGAGCGTAAACAAGTTCTTCAGGGTTGGAGAATTCGGCAGAAAGGACCATGGAAAGAGCTTGATTCTCCAGAGTATCAAGCGACATCCCAATGGCAACAGGCACACTGCCTGCCGGGTGCAGGGTAATGGCCACTTCTACAGGGTCACTGAAAATCTGTCCATCCCCCACCCGGTAGGTAAAGAGATCCTCACCCATGTAATCTGAATCAGGTTTATAAGTGAGCGAGGGAAGTTCACCTTCCAGCATTCCATGCCGTGGGGCTTTGATTATCTGGAAATCCACTGAGTCACCATCGACATCACTGCCAAGAAGACGCAACTCCAGTTCCCTGCCCTGCAGATGGTCCATTTGCATTGATTGCGCCACTGGCTTGTCATTGACAGGGATGATCGTGATCAGGACTTCCCCCGCAAACGAGGTTTCCCCCTCATACTGCGCCTCAAAAGTAAGACGATCCACCCCGTGAAAGTTGGCGGATGGGACATACTCCCAATTGGGACCCTCTCCATGCAATGTTCCGTGGAGTGGAACATCAAGAACCACGTAAGTCACCTCGGGACCATATCGGTTGGATTGCAGAACAAGATTCACACTCTCATCCTCTCTCACGGTCTGTTGCTGATCCTGCGCAGTAAAGGTTAATTCAGGCTGAATCACTGTGATCATCACCTGCTCCGTGTCGTTGTAGCCGATCGTATCCGATACCTGAAATGTAAAGGAATCATTTCCAAAATAACCCTCATCGGAGAGGTAGACCAAGTTGGGAGCTTGCCCGATGAGTTGACCATGCAGCGGGACATTCAGTATCTCGAAGCTCAAAGAATCCCCATCCACATCCTGGCCTCCCAAAACGAAAGAAACCTCGGCACCTGACGGCACCTCCAATGAAAGAGGATTGGCTTGTGGAGGATCGTTGACGGAGTTTACCGACAGCCGCACTGAGCCAAAAGACATCAGACCATTGGGTCCGCGCACGAGATACTGCAAGTCGTCCGTTCCGTAGAAATCAGGATACGGCTCGTAGGAAAAACGAGCTCCATCAAGGCTGACCTGCCCATGCATCGGAGGCTTTAGAAGCTCGTAATCAAGCAATTGAACATCTCCCAGAAAATCGGTTTGCAATGTGAATTGAAGCAAGCGATCCTCGTCTGTCATCAGATCATACGACTCGGCCTGCAGTCCGTTTGTCTGTGGTTCCACAGCAACCCTTACCGTGGCCACTTCACTGGCGAGACCTTGATTGTCAATGACCCTGTACGTAAATTGATCCAGATGAGCATAAGTAACAGAGGATTGATAGGTCCAGGTGATGTCCTGCTTTGTCAAACGCCCTTTTTCAGGCCCCTGAAGGATCTCAAACTTCAGGGAAGTGGAGTCCACATCCGTGGCGGACAGCTGAAAGGAAAGAGGCGTTTCGGGTAAGGTGTTAAAATACATGTCGGCTGTTACAGGCGCGTCATTGATGGCCTCCACCCACAATCTTACCGTAGCCGGTTGGGATGTATGTTTTTGGTCGGATACCACAAAAGTAATCCGATCTTCTCCATGAAAATCATTGTCAGGAGTATATCTTTTCTCTGCGCCACTTCCCTGTAATGCTCCGAACTGGGGTAGTTCCAATACTTCAAAGGTCAGGTTTCCGCTGTTGGTAAATCCATCGGGATCCAGAACACCCAGGGTCAATTCCAAGGAAGTATCCTCACTCAGGAACCAATCCCGACTGATGGCTTGCGGCGCATCGGGTGCAGGGAACACTGTAATGCTCAACACGAACGGGTTTGAATCCAGTAAACCATCCGAAGCCACAAAAACAATTTGATCAGGACCGAAATAATTCGGATTTGGTTCGTAAACCACACGGGGTAACAAACCGGAAACCCTCCCGTGAGCTGGAGGTTCGAGAACGGTGTAGTTCAATGTATCTTGATCCGGATCCATGGCCTCCAGGACCAGTTCCAGAACCTTGTCCTCCAGGACCTGCCAGTGTTTGGGAAAACCGATCGGGGCATCGTTCAAAGGATCGATCTGAACACTGACGGGTAGCAGCGCCTTTCCCTGATGCGCATCGACGGCTGCAAGTTCAAACACATCCCCTCCAAAATAATTTGGACGCGGCTGGTAATGCACCTGACCTTGAACGATGCTCAGCGAGCCATGAAGCGGAGGTGAAATCACCTCGATTTCAAAGGAATCAGACTCAGGATCCGACAGTCCGAAATCAAGTGTCAGACCTTGGTCCTCGATGGTGGTGAAACTGACACGCGTTGCGCGTGGAGGATCGTTGATGGGGATCACCTCAAAGTCCACCCTTGCTTCTACAGGCGGAGCATGTCCGTCATGAACAAGATACCGAAATGTGTCCGAGCCGTGGTAATCGAGGGTTGGTAAATACCGAAGGCTGTCGGGATGAAAAAAACGCGTTGAACCTGCGCGGGATCTCAAGTCCGGGTGAGGAATGTCTTCCGGCGCCATTTCCTGATGGATAATCTGCCCATGCAACGGAGCCTCCAACCATTCATAAATCAAGGGATCCTGATCAGGATCCATGGCGTTCAAATTGAAGTGAAGAGTTTTATCCTCGCCTAACTTGAAAGATCGATTCACAAAGTTCGGGGATCGGTTGGGACGAATAATGGTGACTAAAACTTCCTGCAACAGATGATTGCCCTGCTCATCGATCAACTCAACCACCATACGGTCGCTACCCATGACGTTGGCAAAGGGCAGATAACTGAATTCCGGACCAGAACCACTGATAGCTCCTTTCAAGGGAGTGACCATCCATTGATAAACGATTGCCTGGAATCCCCCTTCAAGATCCATCGTTGCGGGACCGGGAACGGAAACATCCACCCATAGCTCAAGAGGGTCGGCCTCGGAAATCTCCGGCCTTGTTCCCTCGGGATCACTGTTCGAGAAATCTCCATCGCCTACCTGGATTTCCAGGTCGGCAATCACCCATCGTTCCTGCCCGTTTTCGGCCTCGTAGATCAGATGTTCCACGCCCTCAAAACCGGGATCAGGATGGTAGACAACCTGAGGTGGTAGCCCCTCGAGATAACCATGACGAGGGCTACTTGCGAGTCGGTATGATATGCTCAACCCATCGACTAGGGCAGGACCCAATTGAAGGGGTAATACAGTGTCTTTGTTGAGCTCAAGCACCTCCGTCCGATGTGGAAGTTCGGCTGCAAAGAATCTCAACGAACCGGCATGCATCTCACTCCGCTCGCCAACCATGCGCTGCACTGGTGAATGAGGCTCAGTGGCCCATTGATGCGTGTAGTGAGCACTTGACTGCGAGTGGAGAAAGGAAAATCCAGTATCCGAAGCTTGAGCGTTACCCTGCAAGCATGCGCCTGCCAGTAAACAAGCGATGAGCAATATGCGGCGCATAAGATGATCTGTCTGAAAAAACGATGGCTGAACTCAAGGGTGGCTACTTGACGATCAACTTGTAAGTTGCCTGGCTGTTGCCCTCCAGAACACTGGGCAACATAATTTCAATGGCCCGACTCGCAGGAGCCAGATATTGAGAGAGGACCTGATTATTGCCACGCACTTCAAACAAAGTGTCCTCCCAGTGGACAAGGTCGTTCGATTGCATCAGGCGATACATGCGACCGCGCACAGCCATGAACTCAAAGACCATGCTTTGATCGGTTAATTCCTTGAAATTCAACCGGAAACCATTCTCCGCATCAAACGCAAGGGTGCCGGAATAGTATTCCTGAAGGTTACTGATCCCATCTCCATCGCTGTCGTCTTCAGGGTGCACATTCTCAATCCCTCCTGCCTTTTCTGCCAACATGCTTTCCCAGAGATCCGGTAGTCCATCTCCATCCAGATCCTCTCCCAGCGTCAGATTCAGCACTTGCACCTGACCGGATTGACCGGTGGCAGGAGTCGCATCACGAAGTTCAATGGGCACGTGTTGAACGCCATCAACCATCACCTCGATGCGATAGGCAAATTCGGGCCATTGAGCCAGACGATGATAAGACGCGCCTGCAAGGCCGCCATCCACAGGTACTACCATCTGATAATTGATATTTCGGCCCGCGTAAGCGTTGGGCATGGATCGATAGACTTGCCCATTTTCCGCCAACAAACGTACTTCGACGCCATCCCCCTCAAGAGGCCTTCCCAGCTCATCACGCAGGTTTCCCTCGATCACAAAGTGAGGAACTGGTGGGTAGGCTTGAAGAGCTCCCAAAAGGGCCATTCCAAAAAAGATGGTTGTGATGCTTTTTCTCATAATTAATTTCCGGAATAGGAGTAAGTTTTAAAGTGTAATTTGATATCATCCACTGTTCGAATGAACCGCTCGATACCCTCCTTCGGATTGTTAAGGAGAGTGTCACCGGGAATCACCAGCTTCCAATGGGTATTCCAGACCGAACGTCCTACCAGTCGATTGTTGGTGTAATTATCCATGACATGGTTCATTTGGACAAAAACATCCGAGGTCGAAACGGCCCTGAAGGCCTGATGCTTTCGAATTGGAAAGTCAGCATTACCATTGGCCACTGATAAACCCTGATCAAAAATTCGGGCAAAGTTGAAGGGGTTATCACCAATATTGAAAGGAATAGGTAGGATGGTTTCTTCCACGCTCCACTGCCTGAGTCCTGTTTGATCTCCCAAAGGCGGTGTCCTCATGATATCCTGCCCAACAGGGATGAGGTAAATGTATGGAGTAGCTGAAAGCGCATCCGGATTCAGCCAGTTAAAACCGCCTGCTGGACTCGACCCTCCAAGACCTCCAACGACCTGAGTGTTCGACAGGAAGTCTGACATACCCTCGTAGCCTTCCAGCGCAACTCCCGCTCCAAATATCTTATTGGCAAATGAGCTTGTAGAGAAAGTGTTATCCCCTGGGTTTAATATGTGACCAAACAAATTATAACCTTTCTCAATTCTGGTAGAGAATTCGAAAAGAAGCCCTGGCACAGGCAACCCACTCCCGTCATCAATTTGCAAGCACAGTTTTTGTATATCTGAATCTTCAAGCAAATTATTTTTGTAAGCATTCAGCAGAACGTCCTGCCACGCACTCTCTCCACTTTGGTCAGGATAAATGCGATAGCGCTCTGTTCTTAAAGAAAAGGTTGTACCGTAAGTGTCTGGGTTGTTGATCCCAAGTCTTGGCTCAAGGACATTCCAGTTGGATTTAAGTTCCGCCAGGATGCTGGCCAAACCCGGGTCGCCCATGTCTGAACCTGTGATTTGAGGTATACCGTCAATCATGACTCCAAGGGACCTTGTCGCTATAATACGATTGAGAAACTGCTGCCCCGACTGCGTTCCAAGCAATCCGGTTTCGTAATCAAAAGCGGAGGCGGCAAGAAAAACGGAGCGAGCTGCCAGGTCAAACATCTGGCTGTAACGATCCTGGGTTTCCTCCCTGAAAATACGTAAGCCCGCGTTGCGAGTCCTAAGGCCCTGTATGCGCCTCGATACGTGTTGGCGCATGATATGGCGTTCCTGAATCAAACGCTCGGCCCTGGCTTTAATTTGCTCCATGGCCAACCTTTTTCCTTCATACTCGTCCGCAAGATAAGCAGCAGACTCAACCAGATCCACAAATTCAGCGAATTGGCCAGACATATCGTTTCCGCTATCTATTCTTCTCAAATTTGTCTCCGCTGTGTGATTGCCTTTAACAGTATCCTCATTATTTTTAATGTCATTTGATGTGATGATACCATTGATGGTCTGGGCATAAGCCATTTGCCCAAGCATGGTTAATTCTTGAACAAGAGAAGCAGTAAAATAACCGGGGATTTTTGCGGCCTTCGGCATATCACCACCTACAGAAAAACCCGCAATGAATACCTCTGGTAACTCTTTGAGAACATCTTTTACGAGATCCATATCGTATATGATTGCATCTGTAAGGAGAGTCAACGCCTCTAATGAGGCAGCCATGGCTGAATTATCATTCTCACGATCCATCACGCTTTCTTGGACCTCCCATAATTCATTCTCAATCCGTCTAGTCGCATTGTAAGCCGCAACAGATCCATCAAAATTCGCAGTCCAGGTGGTCAACGAATTCAGAGCTGCACTTAGTTGGTAATAAGCGGACTTCACCTCCGTGACGGCGATTTGCAACTCACCAGCCGCGGGTCTTCTGGATTGATAAGAATCAGGTTTTTCTGGGATACCATGCTCGTCCAAATGATATACGACGAAATTTGAAATTCCATCCTCCGGATTGTCATAAGTTGGATCATCTAGTTTCGTCCACCAGTCAAAACCATTTTTCTCATCATCCCAATGATCCCAATCACTTGGGATTAATTCCCAATCAAGAGGCATGGATTGTTTATCTATTTGAAATGTCGTGCCGCGACCACTGAAACCATGTAAAGCTGAATCCTCGTTTGTATACATGTAATGGTAATAGTCCGGTCCCGTATATCCTTGAGAATACAATTTTCCTGGACCTACATCATCAGGGTATGGTTGCCCCAGCAGATCTATGAGTTCGGATTCATAAAGGTATTCCTGTAACTCGACTTCATCTCGAAGCGTGTCCAATGTGTTTTCGTCTTCGTGAAGTTTGCCTGAAAACCTTTTGATATGATAAAAGGAGTCAATAGCAGCCGACAAGGCCACCACAGCCTTGTCATAAAGTTGTTCAAAATGCCCAGTTGTTTCCTCTCTTGCAATTCCCAGGATACGATTGGGATCGATATCGAAAGTAACGGTATCTGCAGTAAAGTTCAGAGGCGTCAAACCGCC
>Ga0233432_10005122_pt1 | contig 11459 bp, 7 predicted proteins | sample SI_122_August201_6_FD_179870 | JGI IMG/M metagenome (GOLD analysis project Ga0233432, IMG submission 179870) | Seawater microbial communities from Saanich Inlet, British Columbia, Canada - SI_122_August2016_10_MG | ecosystem: Environmental > Aquatic > Marine > Inlet | place: Canada: British...
GCACGGGCGATTCACTGGCATTCCAATCAAAAATACATTTAAATTCGACACATTACGATTTGATATTCAAAAAAATCGTTTCAGAGGAAATGTCGACTGAATAAACTATCTTACTGAAAACGTTGCCACCTTAATAAGAATAGGCAAGGAATCTTATAGTACCCAGCATTATCGTCCAATTGGACGAATTACACGCTCTCCAGACCAAAACACTAGGATAATTGAAAATTACTTCTCTGATATCCGTGGGCGAGCAAGGCCCGGCTTGCTCAGTCAGATGCGCAGTGCGAACGCCAGGGAAGTTTGTACAATTAAAAATCTGGAAGGCTATCTTTTCCTTTAACGTATATGCTGAAACAACAACCCAACCAGACAGAACTACACGCGTGGGATAAAAATCACGTATGGCACGCCTTTACTCAAATGGCGGAATACGAACCACTCCTCATTGAACGTGGTGAAGGTGTCTACCTGTTTGATACTGAGGGTAATCGTTACATCGATGGCTCTTCCAGCATGTGGTGTAATGTGCACGGCCACCGACACCCACGACTTGATGCGGCAATCACGAATCAACTTGCCAAGGTCGCGCATACTACCAACCTTGGGCTCTCAAACCCAACAACGGTACGTCTTGCTCAGCGACTCGCTGATATCACGCCAAATGGACTCGAGAAAGTCTTTTTCTCTAGTGATGGGTCCTCAGCTACCGAGGCAGCATTAAAGATTGCTTTTCAATACTGGCATCAGTCAGAACGCGAAGGTGCGAACCCGTCTGTGCAGCCAACTTCACACCGAACAAAGTTTGTTGCACTCGGCGAGTCCTACCACGGAGATACCCTTGGTGCAATTGGCGTCGGGGGTGTCGATCGATTTACATCAATCTTTTCACCATTGACCTTCAAAGCGATTCGCGTCCCGACTCCTGGCATGACACCAACCCTGTCTCCAACGGCAGATGGTGGCCCGCGAACTGACCCGAGCAGCAGGCGTACAACAGCGGCAGAAGCACTCGCTTATCTCGAGCAACTTTTCCGGAATGAAGGCAACGACATTGCTGCACTAATTATGGAACCCCTGATTCAGGCTGCTGGCGGTATCCTTGTACACCCCCCAGGATTTCTCAAAGCGGTACGTGCACTCACTAGGCGATACGACATCCTTCTTATCCTGGATGAGATTGCCGTCGGCTTCGGACGAACTGGAACAATGTTTGCCTGCCAACAAGAAGATGTCTCTCCTGACATCTTATGTCTGGGAAAAGGGCTTACCGCTGGATACCTTCCGATGGCCGCAACAATCACAACCGAAAAAATATGGGAGAATTTTCTTGGCTGCCATAAAGACGGGCGTGCTTTTTATCACGGACATACCTTTGGAGGGAATCCGCTGGCAGCCGCAGTCGCACTCGAATCATTGAACATTTTTCAAGAGGAACAACTACTTGACTACCTCCCGGAACGGATAGCACAACTCCAACGTTATGTAAAAAAAATTGCTGAGCTTCCACATGTTGGAGATACGCGACAGTGCGGGCTCGTTGCAGGGATCGATCTTGTGGCGAATAAACAGACCGGAGATGCCTACCCTTGGGAAGATGCGATGGGAACACGAGTGTGCCTAGCTGCACGGCAGCACGGCGCTCTCTTAAGGCAGCTTGGCGATACGGTTGTCATTATGCCACCATTATGTATTCGTTCTTCAGAGCTTGCAGATCTTCTCCATGCGGCGGAGTCTGCCATCCGGGAAATTACCGACGTTGCCGTAAGTGTCCCATCTGGCAACCTATTGGCGTAGCCCTCTACTTTGCTAAGGCTGCTTTTGGCCTGTCACGATACAATAATAGGCTCCGACCTCTTTGCCATCTTCTGTCTTGAAAAAAGGTGCAAGTTCATATGAACCGGGCTGGAGCGAGAGCGACATCTGAACACTTTGGCTGTCCTTGCCAACTAAGACTGCTGACTTAACGTCACCATTGATTCGCAGACCAGCTGAAACTACAGGAATTGCCTCACCAGGTGTTTCACGGAACGCTTTACTTGCTCCCGGTACAGCAGCACCAGCAGGAAGGCTGCTCGCGAGAGACTTGTTAGCTTCCGTCGGCCAGCGCCTCAATTCAAAAGTGTAGGTACCGGGTTCCATAACTTTTACAGCCCAGAAGCTTCCAGAGGCTGTTTGACTCACATCTGCCTCTCCTTGGTTCTTTTGTCCGGATTTTTTTTGGCGGTATCCCATCGCTGCACGGACCATGTGCTGATTCCACGGGGGCGTGCCACCAATCCAATCATGACATGTCAATGTAACTCGTGGTGCTTCCTGTGCGCCCAGATAAATCTCAGTCGTCTGCAGAAATGTAGGCTCCAACTCGGCCCACCAACTATCGTAGAAAGCCTTCATCTTTTTCACCTGCTGCGGGTGATTAGCGGCTACATCTTCTGTTTGACCTGGATCTTTTTTGATCTCAAAAAGTTGCGACCCATTGATAAGCCTCCATTGCTGTGACATGACTGCCGTCTTCCTCCATTTAATTGGATCACGGATTCTTTGAGAATCAGTCACAAGCATGCGATCCGCAACGGCGGACTCTTCTTTTGGATCAAGAAGTGTTTCAATTGAAACGCCATCCCACCGAACCGACTGAGGTTTTTTTCCTCCGGCGAGCCCTACAATAGTTGGCACAACATCAACGGCATGACAGAGAATGTCGCACTGATGCCCCATGTCCCAACCAGCTGCTGGCCAATGCGCGATGAATGGAACACGATGCCCACCTTCATATTCACTACCTTTTTTACCACGCATGCCGGCGTTAAAAACTTCATTGCCCGTGGCCGTGCCATTATCGGTCGTAAAAATGAAGAGCGTGTTGTCAGCAACACCCAACTCCTCCAAAAATTGTCGGGTTGCACCGACGTTATCATCAATGTTTGTGATCATCCCAAAGAAGGCTGCAATCTTTGCGCTCTGGCCCGAGTACATATCAAGATATTTTTGAGGACAGTGCAGGGGACCGTGAGGCGCATTTGTACTGATGTATGCAAAGAATGGCTTCCCTGCCTCTACCTGTTCTTTCATAAAACTCTTCGCTTGGCTGAAAAACACATCCGTACAGAATCCCTTTGCCGGAACGACTGTACCGTTGTGAAAATACGAACCATCGAAATATGCGTTGTCCCAAACATCAGGAGTCTGTCCAACACCACCGCCGCCATGTCGATACACTTCACCGAATCCACGATCTTCTGGACGGTAGGGATAATTGTCACCAAGATGCCACTTCCCAAACATACCGGTGCTATAGCCGTTATCTTTCAATAACTGACCGAGTGTCACCTCGTTCTCTCGAAGCATTGACCGCCCGTTAATGGTGTGCCAGACACCAGTACGATCTGTCCAATGCCCTGTCATTAATGCAGCACGAGTTGGCGAACATGTTGGCGCGACATGATAATCAGTCAGACTCGTTGATTCGGCGGCAAGTGCATCGATATGTGGAGTCTGAATAATTGGGTTGCCCGTATGCCCGAGGTCGCCATATCCCTGATCGTCCGCGATAACAATCACAATGTTCGGCTGGTCTGCGTTCACACAACACGCGGCAAACAGACTGACTGGCACCCCCACGCACAATAGAAACCATTTCATACCCCAACTCCTTATCGTCAGTTATTAGAAAGCAGATAAAGTAGAGTCTACTGAAATGGTCTCGTCACAGGAAGAACCGTTGTTTAATAAAGTGAATGCTTTCCTTCAGCTACAAGGCAGAGAACCACTTGAAACTTTCTCTCTCTTATTTGCAAGACACGGTATGCTACGTCAACTAGTGATCTTCGCAAACAGTCTTACCAGACAACACTATTCGGACTCTTTCTCTCATGAGCCTTTTTGTCTTTGGACATCGAAACCCTGATACCGATGCGATCTGCTCGGCGATAGCCTACGCTGACCTTCTTCGACAAACAGGGCAACCAGATGCACTCGCTGCATGCTGCGGTGCACCCAATAAACGCACCGAGTATGTCCTCAATACAGCTGGCATAGCCGCCCCTAAAATAATCATGGATGTGCGTCCGGAAGTTGAAGACATCTGTCGCAAAGAAACCATTACCGCTTCTTTCGGTGACGCATTCTTCGAGGCATATCGCCGCATGCAGGAATGGGACCTTCGAGCAATTCCTGTAGTCGATACAGACCATCGAGTTGTTGGTGTCCTATCAGTTCTTGATCTTATGGAACTCCTGTTCCGCGATGAAGGAGATCCAATAAAATCAAGAACTGTCACAACCAATCTGAAGAAGATAACAAACGCTCTTGGCGGCTCGTTTCAGCACGAAGTTGACACTGAACGCAGCGATGAACTTCTTGTAATGGTCGGTGCAATGAGTTCTGACGGGTTCACAGCAAGGATGCAACAATTTGACAGAGACCGTATTCTCGTTGTCTGTGGTGACAGGCCGACAATCCAGCTACCAGCGATCGAGCAGGGCGTCCGTGCACTCGTGATCACGGGAGGCTTTGACTTGAGCCCAGGGCTTACTGAACTTGCAAAAGCGAGAGGTGTCTCGGTCTTGTTAAGTCCGTTCGACACCGTCAACACAACAACACGGATACGTTCCTCTCAATTTATTGATCCCGCTGTCGATCGGCAGGTTGTCACGCTTCCTGCAAAAATGAGAGTGTCTGAGGCTCGGTCAATTGTAGAACGATCAAAACAGCCAGTCTTCCCGGTGGTAGGTGACGACGGACTCCTTGCTGGAATTTCGTTTAAGTCTGACGTCATAAATCCTCCACGACCAAGGCTTGTTTTGGTTGATCACAACGAACTCACGCAAGCGGTAGCTGGAATTGAGGAAGCCGACGTCATCGAAGTCCTTGATCACCATCGACTCGGAGGCGGGCTGAAATCATCACAACCAATTCGTTTTGTCAACGAACCGGTCGGCTCTACATGCACACTTGTTGCACGACAATACCGTGACGCAGGGATCGAACCTGCACACGCAATTGCACTGTGCATGGCATCCGGCATCATTTCGGACACGCTTTTCTTAAAAAGCCCGACAACTACAGAAGTCGACAAAACCATCCTCGAATGGCTTCGCCAACGATGCTCGGCTGATCTAGATGATTTTGCGAAAACATTCTTTGAAATTGGCTCGGCGCTACGAACAAGCACCCCTGACGGTGTCGTCCAAGAAGATTGCAAGGAATTTATTGAGCGAGGCATCCGATTTTCAATTTCTCAAATCGAAGAAACAGGGTTTGATCTCTTCTGGGAAAGGAAGGATGAACTTCGAACCGCATTAGTTGAATATTCCACACAGCACAAACTCGATTTCTCAGCACTACTAGTAACTGATGTCGTCAGCAATGGCTCCCTACTCTTATTGTCTCGAGAGACCGAAGCCTGGGAGGAAATCAACTACCCACGAATTGATCCCGGCTTGTATGCTCTAAAAAATGTTGTCAGCCGAAAAAAGCAACTTCTACCGCTTGTCACACAACTAATTCAAACAGCAATGTTTTAAAGCTCAACGGTTCAAACCATTTTACTGAGCAACTGATTTACTTCCCTCAGCAGACCCACCGATTGGCGCACCCTCGGGTAGAGGACGACAGGCCGCAGAAACACCGAGGCGATGCAACTCTTCTCGGACGGCGAGATATTCTTCAAAACTATCTGGGTAACACCAAAGAGTTACTGTGGTTGCTGGAGTGACACTTGCCAGAATGTTCCGGAAACGAGATTGCCGAGCCAGGGCGTCAGGCAAATTCTCTCCAAGATCATAACGAGCCGGCTTCACTACCCACTCACGACTTCGCACGTACACCTGACCTACGCTTCGATTAACCTGCACCTCAATGACATAATCAAGCGCAAAATCCTGAATAGGCCCAACGGTCTCAACTCTCGACTCCATTGATGCCAGAGAACTTCCACCGCTCCTTTGAGTCTTCGCTTTTGCCCGATCAAACAGCTCTGTAAGTGGAATATACGCAATGCGACCAGCTGCAAGACGAAAGTGCAATTCATCTCCAGTGACTGTCCGGCCAACGGGTGTTGGATAGGCAAGGAGTTTTTTCGTTGCTTGTGGAGAATGACTGATACCATCTGCCTCGAGGTTGCATTGCTCAATCTCGTCTTTGAGGCGATCACTTTGAGCAGCCATTTCTACCCGTCTCGATTTATCTTCGTCTACTTTTTGCTTTTGTTCTTCAACTACCCGCCGTGTTGCAGAAACTGCTGTAATAAGATGCATCCTTGCATTGCTGGCGTCGGCAACGGTCAGAGCGAGTTGCGCGCCTTGCTCATCAAGCTCAACCAGCTCACTTTCAGAGGTAACAACTGCGTCCTCTAAGCGAACAACTTCCTCCATCAATTTCGTAACATCAGCACTACTGGCTTCCTTGGGCTTAAGTGAAATAGTTTGAACCCGGGCACCAATGACCATAACCAAAATAATAAGAATGCCGACAATGTTAGTCACAATATCGAGAAACGAATCTTGCCCACCGGCGTCTATTCGGCTTTCGCGTTGTCTGATCATAGACCCACCTCCGGACTCGTAGCGGCTGTTTCAAGCTTTGCGGTGCGCCGTATTGGTCGCTTCCTAGGCTTGGCAGGTGGTAACCGCCGAATGGCATCTGACGCCTGCTTCTGCCGTGTTTCAATACCACTATTTGTAAGTAACGTCTGTACGTCTGCTCGCCGGCCCGAACCATCCTTGGTCTCTGTCAAAACCAACTCGGGCTTCCAGTACAGCCGGTCTCCAGCAATGCCCCAACTTTCGACTCGTTGACGAATCGCGATCACGAGAGAATCAATTGATTGAACTGTTGGCCCCGCAACCGGTATTCGATACACAACCCGACTACCTGTATCGTCAAATAGACGTAACTCTTCGGCTGCGCACTCGATTTGAATCGGACGAGTCAGCGGAATGTATCGGTCCGATGTCGCAAAGCTTGCCCAGTCGCTCCCTCGAGCACCAGACAGCGACCCGCTTGCACCGCTCTGCTCTTCCGATGTCGAACTCGACATTGCTGGCGACCCCGCATTTGTCCCAGCTTGCATACCAATTGGCATTGGAATACCACCACCAGCGGAGCCACCAGGAGCACCGCCAGCAGTACTTTGGCTTTGCGAGGAAGACGTACCAGAACCGCCACCACCTTGATTCGATCCTGCGGCCTGCTGACTGCCCGAGGAAGCCATTTCAGTTCCATTAGGTGCTCCTTCGCCAGTCCCTCGCTGCGAACCGTTCGAGCCCTCTCCAGACTTGCCGTGACCACCACCAGACCCTCCATCAACAGATGACGAGATTTCCTTTCCTTGACCATTTCCAAAGTGTGATGCACCGGCCTGAGCTCTATCAATGCCACTTTGCATGCTCGGATCAGCAACGCCAGTCAGACTACCTATAGAAGTTGATCCTCCATTCCCAGAGCCAATGCCGGTTTCACTTTGGCCCTTCCCGAAGTGACTACCGCCAGAACTCTCACCAGCATTCATTGGCCGTCCAACAGCTGTATTTGCTGAGACCAGCTCTTCACGAGACGCACCCTGACCCTGCATCGCAGTGCCACCACGTGACTTGCCAGCTTTCGCCTGCTGCTTGGACCAGTCCCACTGGGACTGATCACCCAAGACAGATGGACCACCCACAGCAACAGCGCCACCACGCACCGATGCAGCCCTATACTGCTGCTTCACAGGACTCTTCCTACGAATATTAGACCGAGTCTGTGACAACCATTTCAGTCGATCTCTCGCCTCGTTGATTGCTTGCAACTCTGCATCTCGTAAGGCAAGATCCTTCTCAGGAAACGCAAGTCGCCAGTCCTCCTCAATGAGCTGATATCCAAAGTCACTACCCCAAGAAGAAATTGCGTCTCGGGCCGCATAGTAGGCCATCACTCCAGATGGCCGCACAATTAACAAAGGGTAGGGACGCAGACCTGGATCATTCTGCGAAACCGCCTGCCTTGCCAAATATTCTCGTGCAGCACGAAGTCCACTAGCCAATGGATTACCTGGGCCTGGTGGGCCGTCGAAGTCATCTGGATTTAGCCGTATACCCTCTGGCTGTAAAAACACCCCATCCAGACAGCACTCTATAAAAAGGGGGCGCCGATGGGTTCCAGCGGAGCCTTCGTACGGAATCACAGCATACGCTGGCGGCTTGGAATCCTTCTCTCTTCGAGCTTCATCGAGACTTTCTCGCGCTGATGCTAACTTAAGCTCGAGTGCTTGAAGCTCATCGTTGGTCGGACTCTCAAAGCTGTCAGTTTTGACAAGGTTCTCTGAGACTTCCTGCAAACCCTGAAGATCAGCTGACAACTCCCTTGAATTTTCCTCAATCCCAGCAAGCTGCAACCTGAGAGACTCCAGCTCACTGTTCGTCTTTAAACGCATGTCGCTCAACTGCTCAAGCCGCCATGAAAGACTGTCGGACCTGCCACGCAATTCTGCTTTCATCCGCTCTGACTGTTCAACAGCCAAATTCTCTTCCTGCTGATTTATTGAATTACCGAACAACACCAATAGGACGAGCAGTGCTCCCATCGTGCATAGCAAAACAGCAAGAAAAGGGAACAGCGAAATCGCTATGCCTTCTCGTGTACGAGACCTTCTCATGCAACCTTCTCAACGGGGGAGTCGTCCTCAGCCAGCAATGCTTGCTGGCTACCGGCAAGAACCGGACTTCGGGCTGCCAAAAGTTGCGTCGCAGCAGAAAGCGAAATGATCGCCTCTTCAAAACGACCGCTGGCTGTCACTGCATTCAAATTACTCTCGAGCTTATGCTCCATTGATACTATTTCACGGAGCATCGCGATAACCTTCTCAAGTGCGGCTGACTGAGCTGCAACAGCTACCTGCTGCTTTTCGAAAGCAATAGCGGCATCTGCCATTGTTTGGCCTGCATTTTCCCAGCGACCATCCCGCTCCTTAGCCAACACCCGGTGCGCCTCAACCAGAGACTCTTTCCAAGACCCAAGAGTTTCATCAAGAGAACCTGAAAGTGTTTCTTGAAGACGTTCACCAAGACCACCGAACATACTTTCAAGACTATTTGAGGCAACACCCTGAAGCTCTTGCCATGACTGCGTCTGTGCCTCGATAAGCCTTGCGGAACTTTTACCGACCGCATCTCCGAGCCTCGCCACAGCGAGGGCAGAGCCATCTGCGATACCATCTGTCTGAAAACGACCCGCAAGTGAGTTCCAGGCCTGCTCATCAACTTGATCAAGCAGTCCTTGTTCAATTCGCTCAATGACAAACTGTGTGAACATTAATACCATTGAAAGACCTAATGCAGTCGCTGTGGTGTCAAATGCGGTACCTAAGCCAGCAACAACTCCTGAAATATTTTCAAGCTCCGTTGGCGAGAGGTTCGCTATCGCCACGGTGATACCTATGACGGTGCCGAGAAATCCCATAATCGGTATTGCCCAAACAATAAATCGCACGAGACCATAGCTTGCATGTGCGCGGGATCCATCTACATCAGCAAGATATTTAAGATGATCCTCGAGATCGTCAGCCTTTCCCGTGCGAACAACAAAGTCGAGCCCATCGCGAAGTCTCTTTGGAAGATAGGCACTCTCCCCAGTCAGTGGGCCAAGCACTTGCCGCTGCAATCCATCGGCTTCGGAAGGATGCTGGCCACCTGATGGCGCTACCGGCAGAGAACAATCCGCAAGACTTTTTTTCTGTCGAATCGTACTAAGTAGCTTCATAGCCAAACTACTTAAGCCAATACAAAACAAGCCTACTTCGATGTACTCAACCCAGTGACCGGCAAGATACCGAACAACGTATTCATCACGAATGACACCCCGCTGAACGAGTGAAAAAAAGCAAAAGGCTACACCCGTACCCCACAGCAGGGGCGATCGAAGTAAAAGTCTCGACATCTTTGTCAGGCTCGACACTGGTCACCTCCGTGAACAATCTTGCTCGTTACTAGCTATCTGTCGTGCGCGAAACACGAATGTTTATCTCATCGGTATTTCTTGCCCAAATGTTTGAACCCAAATAGCTGGCGCAATCAGATTCACTGCTGTCGGGGAAAAAGAGCCGCAGGCTGGGGGGTATAGGCTGGAGGAGGGGGGCAGGGGATGATATCTGAGAAGAAAAAGACAAAAAAACTTGATTCAATCTATTTTTAACTGGGTTCAGGCTGCAATACTCACAACACGTTGTTGGTTAAAGGTGTTGACTGCATGCCTTGATCATTCTTTTGTTATCCAAAAACACATTCTCGGATTCTTAATTCACCAGACACTGCAGTAATTCAAATACTCAAGAACATCAACTGTGCATTACCAAAAACACCGTTTTCTATTTTTCTCTGGCAAAGCACTCGCAGGTCGCTGCTCATCAACCGTGCGTCGCTTATCAACTGCGCTCTGCTTTTCAACTGCGTTCTGCTTGTCGACAACTCTCATCGCAGCCGAAGATACAGGTGGCCTCTGGGTTTCAACATCGCAAATCGAGCCTGGGCTTCAAATGCTACTTGTTGTTGACCCAGAAACAAAAGTCCTTGCCGTCTATCATGTAGAGTCATCAAATGGCAAAGTCTCTCTCCGAAGCACCCGAGCACTGGGATACGACCTTCAAATTGAAGACTTCAATGCCACAGAGCCAAAACCATCGTCTATAAAAAAAATGCTCCGGGTTGATTCAGTTCCAAAACCCCAAATCAACAAAATTGAAATAATTCCGCCATCGCCCATTGAAACCCGGCAAATCCAACCAAGTCCGTAGAGTTTCGTCTTCTAATTCAGTCCTGAGTCATGATTTCAACTGCTTCATGTCATGATTGACCCAGCTCCACAAGACCTCGCTGGTTATAACGACTGCGACGTCTGGATCGAGGCGGTCCGACTGCGTAGACTTTCTTAGGGGGGATGGACGAGATCGCTAATAGGGCGATATTGGGTTTTGTACCGCAACGAAGGCAGGCTGATTTATGGCTGGTGGTTTTTTGAACATCGCTGAGGCAGCTGCACATCTCAACATTTCAGAAGATGCAATAAAACAACTTGTTGACCAACGGAAACTTTTTCCCCTCCGTGATACGTCCGGCCTTAAGTTCAAACCTGACGAACTCGACCGATACGCTCAAGACCAAAACGATGCTGCTGATACGCAAGACGACTTGCCAGAAACCGCCGGCAGTGATGTCTCACTCGATGGACTCGAACTCGATTTATCAGCCGATGAGTCTGGGACTCAGAACAAGGACGTCCTCAACGGTCCCTCGAAAGAACCTTCAGCACCTGGCATAAAGCAAGAATCTGAAATCGGCCTCGCAGAACTTGATTCGGACCTTTTGCTCGCAGACAGTGAGAGTCTCAGTGACGGTTCAGCAATCGGTGCGACGGGTATTCTACCCTTGAAGGAGGCCGCAGGATCATCACTCATGGGTGGCATCATGGATGAAGATGAACCG
>Ga0233432_10005124_pt1 | contig 11456 bp, 12 predicted proteins | sample SI_122_August201_6_FD_179870 | JGI IMG/M metagenome (GOLD analysis project Ga0233432, IMG submission 179870) | Seawater microbial communities from Saanich Inlet, British Columbia, Canada - SI_122_August2016_10_MG | ecosystem: Environmental > Aquatic > Marine > Inlet | place: Canada: British...
CCAGAAAGCCGTCGACATCGGCGCTCTTGGCGTGATCGTGCCCATGGTCGACACTGTTGCAAAAATCAGCAACGTCATTAGATTTGCCAAATATCCGCCCATTGGCAAACGCAGCCAGGGCAATGGCCAGTATGGCGCTCTCTGGGGCAGTAATTACCGCGAACTCGCCAATGACAACATCATGATTGTGGCCTTGATTGAGAATCCTGCGGGTGTGGAAATTGTTGACCAGGTCGCTGCCCTTGAGCAGGTGGATGTGGTGTTCGCCGCCAGTTCCGACCTTGGCAGTTTCACCGGATTGCGCCAGGGTAATCCCCAATACGAAGCCCTGGTCACTCGCATAAAAGACACCACCCTGGCCGCCGGCAAAATCGCCGCGGGTCCCTCCGCATGGAAAGACACGCGGGTCGGCTATCGCTTTTTCCAGGGACCGCCGGATACTTCTCTGATCCGCAGCGGCGTCCGCCTGACACTGGAAGGCAGTGCCGATACCGGACAGCCCCGTGGAGTTGCGCCCATCGAAGGCCAGGAATAGGCGCCGGGGTCAGATCAACTTGATTCAACCTGAACTTGTCGTTTTACAGGAGACTCAGCATCAAGTTGTTCTGACCCCTGTTTACTTTAACGTTTTGCATCGGGATTATTTAAGGGTAGGATAGTTAAACGAATAGTTAAACGAATAGTTGTTAATTAGCGCAGAGGTAATGTTGTATGCATAAAACCTTTTTCAGTGGATTATGGAACGGCCTATTTAAAGCAACAGGACTGCTCTTTTCATTGCTTGCACTGGCCGCAAGCTTCGCGGTAATGCCGCTGCAGGCGCAAACCGGAGAGTATGTTGCGCCGCGCTTGCCGGGCACACAGCTACCTGACTTTAATGGTATTTTCCAGACCCTCAATACCGCCAATTGGGATATTCGTCCCCATGCCGCGCAGCCATCGGCGCTCCCCGAGTTACTGGGCGCTCTGCATGCAGTGCCGGCCGGGCCTGGTGTTATAGAAGGCGGGGAGATCCCTTATCAGGACTGGGCACGGGAAAAGCAGCAGGAGAACTTTGCCGGTCGCTTAACCCGGCCTGTGACACGTGCTATCAATGAAAGCAGCGGCGACGGTGAAGCAAAATGCTATATGCCAGGCGTCCCGCGCGCGACCTATATGCCGTTTCCTTTTCAGATTGTACAGACGGCTGAGCAGGTTTTTATCGCTTACGAATATGCCAACGCTACACGCATCGTGCATACCAACGCCGAACCGATAAGCCCGGCTCTGTCCTGGATGGGTTGGTCTATTGGCCACTATGAAGGCGATACCCTGGTGGTTGAAGTGACTGACCAGACTGCACAGACCTGGTTCGACCGCGCCGGTAATTTTCACAGTGAGTCCATGGTTGTCACAGAGCGCTATACGCCAGCTGGCCCGAACCATGTGAACTACACAGCCACCATTGAAGACCCGGAAGTGTTTACCCGTCCTTGGACAATATCGATGCCGCTTTACCGGCGTGTTGAAGACAATGCTCAGCTGATGGAATTCAAGTGCGTGGAATTTGCCGAAACATTTATGTATGACCATATACTCCAATCGGGAGAAAACCAATGAATAATCAACGCAATATTCTTGTTACAACTTCCTTGTTGTTGCTCGCCGCATGCGGCCAGGTCGAGGAAGCGCCAACTCAAAACACTGCTGTGTCTGCAACAGCAACTCAAACAACCCAGGCGGAAGGCATGACCGCGTGGGGGCATCCTGATCTTCAGGGTGTGTATACCTTCGCCACCAATACCCCCCTTGAGCGTCCATTGGCACTGGGTGAAAAAGCCACGTACACCCCTGAAGAGCTGGCAGAACAGGAAGGAAACTTTCACGCGCGCAGGCTGCTCAGCGGACAAACCGACACGCCGGGAAATGTAGCGTCTTATGACACTATCTGGACTGATAACGAAACCGGTCAACTGTTGTCGCGTACCTCATTGATTGTTGATCCCGCAAACGGGCGCCTGCCTGCTGTGACTGAAAATGGCCAGGCCATCCTTGATGCATACAGTGCTGATATGGCGGCGCGGCAATATGGCGAAGAGCCCTTTGTCAAAACGGCCTATCGCACCTTGTTTGATTTACCGGCCTACGAGCGCTGTGTTGCCAGGCCGATGCCACGTATCTGGCAGGCCTATAATCACGGCACTCAGATATTACAAACCCAGGACCACGTCGTTATATTTTACGAGAGCATGCATGATGCCCGTATTATTCCTCTTGATGGCAGGGCGCCACTTCCTGAAGAAGTACGCTTCTGGAATGGCGATTCCAGGGGGCACTGGGAAGACGATACCCTGGTAATCACCTCCAGCAATTACGCCAAGCAATGGATGGATGGTGGGCGTGCAGGACCACCCATGCAGTTTCCTATGGATAATATGCAAGTGACGGAAAGATTCAGACGCCTTGATGACAACACGCTTAACTATGAAGTCACTGTTGAGGATCCCACCCTGTGGACACAGCCCTGGACCATGGCCATGCCCTGGGTTAGTGATGATCCAAACTATGCGCTGCCTGAACATCTTTATGAGTTCGCCTGTCATGAAGGCAATTACAGAGCAATGGAAAACACCCTCAGGGGTTCCTTTGATTTCCAGCCAGCCCAATAGTCAGTAATAAATAGAATAAGGTGAGGGAAAAAATTATGTCGATCAAATACTCCGTAATACTGTCAGGCCTTATATTGTCATCTGGCTCGCAAGTGTCATTAGCCCATCATGCCTTTTCGGCTGAGTTTGATGCCGCCAGGCCTATTGAACTCAGCGGCGTGGTCACCAAAACCGAATGGATAAATCCCCATAGCTGGATCACCATTGAAGTGGCGGGTGAGGGCGATAGCCAGGAAATCTGGGAGATTGAGGCAGGGGCACCAAACTCAATGTTTCGCCGTGGCTTTAACCGCAACTCTCTACCCACAGGCACAGAAATAAGGGTCACCGGTTACCAGGCCCGCGATGGCGGCCAGAGAGCCAATGGCAGAAATCTGACCTTCCCGGATGGCACCACCTTGTTTATGGGTTCATCCAACACCGGCGCACCCGAGGATGGGACTGACCCCGGTCAATAAATTGGGGTCAGAGCACAATTAAACCCGTAGGGCGGAAGCCGGGCGTAGCCCAATATCCGCCAGAAAAATTAACCAACAGGGCCGCTTAAAACTAAACGCGTAGGTCGGATAAGTGCAGCGCCATTCGACATGGAGTACAAAAATATTCAGGCTCAGAGTAAAAATTATCCAAATATTTACAGTTTTTTTTCTATTTATTGATTCCGAACAAAGCCTGATTATCCTGACAGCTATACCATTACCTGATGCGTAGCGCTTTGGTGTAGCCCTGCTCTTGATCAGGCCTTGGGAAATTGGCAATTTCCAGTAAGGAATTGGAGAGCTTGCAGAGTGCATTGCCGTAAGCAAAGAACTAAAGAACTAAAGAACAAAGAACTAAAGAACAAAAAACAGGAGAGATTTAATCCGATGACTATTGATTGGCACAAGAATAAACACGTTCATATAGTGCTGGGTCTCCTGCTGTTTGTTGTTCTGTCGCTAGTCATCCTGAGTGTGGATGAGGACCAGCAGACCCTTGTAGAGGCCCCTGCCAGCGATAGTTCAGAAGCTATTGCCTTGTCGGAGTCTGCCATAGTCCTTCAAGATGCCCCACAGGAATTTTCCCCCCAGGTGCTGGAAGATTTTCGCGCAGATCCCGCTGCTGACCTGGAAATAGTGGCGCTCCCTATAGAACCACTCCCCCTGCCTGAGGAGAGTGCTGACGTCAGCGGCGATGACAACTCTGTTGTGGAAGAAATTGTGCAGGCTCCGCAGGGCGATGATTTTTCTCTTGGCGAAGCGCTGGCCAGGTACCTGCTCACCATGCAGGATGAACTAAACAGGAAATATGTGGAGAACTGCATTCAGTTCCGCAGCCGTAATGGCCAGGGTATGGGGTGTCCGGAAGATCCGGCGCTGTCGGCAGGAACTTACGAGAAGGAAAAGGCGCTGGTGGATGAACTGTTCAGCATCATAACCAGAGATAGTGACTATGCGCGCATAAGAAGGCGACTGGAACAGGAAAATGAAACATTGACGGCAATGCTCGCTGATCCCGCCAATCCGGTAGTAAGCCAGGCCAGTATCAAACTGGCACTTAACAACGACTACATTGATTACCTCAATGGCAATCCCAGCCCTGCAGTCACAGAGTTTAATCAGATGAACGATTTCATCAATGACTACAACCGTACCATCCTGAGCGGTCCAGTTCAGTTCAATTGTCAGGGCATCGCCCCCTGCGTCTATGAATTTAATGATCCTGATGCAAAGTGATATCCATGATATTAAGAGTCAGAGTAAAAATTCAATCCAGTAATAATCAAAAAGGCCAGAGTAATTTAAATATCGACTTACTCTGACCCTATTTCTGAATATTCTTGATCAGACACTTAGTAATATTCTGGACATTCTAGAACTCTTCTATAAGGTTATATCGCAGTACAATAAAAATAACTAACCAGAGGGTAAAAAATATGAGTGGATTAGTTGCACTATCTGTAAGTATTGGAGTTTTAGGGGCGGTTGCCACATATTTAGCATTGGGCCCGTTAGCTGGCTTTCTGCTGATCTGGGCTGCATTTATTGGCTGGGGAACATTTTTTTCGACCGGTGGGGACACGGCAGCATTGAAGAAAACCATTAGCTGTAATGTTTTTGGTGTGGTCTGTGCCTGGGTAATGGCAATGCTGGTACTTGCCACCCCGCTAAGCGGCTTGGGCACGGCTGGTGTAGCAATTGCTGTTGGACTGACAGTCCTTGGACTGTGCCTGGCAGCCCACATTAGTGCTCTTGATGCAATTCCTGCGAGTGTTTTCGGTTATGCCGCTACTGCCGGTTATCTGTTACAGACTCCAGGAGCGCTGGATGCCGATGCTTTAACAGGAGCAAGTTTTGGAAACGCGCTGATCCTTGTTTCAGTTTCCATGATTGTAGGTGCCTTGTTTGGCCTGGCATCAGGAAAATTGGCAGGCGTGCTGACCGGTTCCAAGAAATATTCCGGCGGCTGTGAGCATATTCATACCTATTCTGACAGCGATCCAATCGACAACCACACCTGTCACTGTTCTGTTTGCAAGGGTGTTACCGGCCAGGACACCACGCATGTGGTTTTCTTCAATCACAATGATCTGGTGGTAGATCACCTGGATCAGCTGAAGCGCCAGCCATTTAATGCCAACAACCCAGATGGCCCGCTGGAACTTTGTACTTGTAGTACCTGCGGCACTCCCATCATGCTGGATGACAAGGAAAACCGCATACGTGTAATCGTTCCAAATCTGATGGGTTACAACACGGAAAGTTTGCCTGCTACCTACCATGCATTTTATGATCCCTCCACAGGGGATTCAAAACCTGCAGATGGTCGTCCCGTTTATGAAGGATTAAGACCAGACTTTGTGTGGCCAAAGTCTGGCTAAGGAGTATCGGTAAAAAACATTTTGCAGTTTGCAGAAAATTGAAAGACCCGAAGTGAAGACTTCGGGTTTTTTTTGAGGGACGCTTGTAACTGACCAACTTAATAGATATTAAAGTTGCTCAGTTACAAGGGTCCCTGTCTTATTTTGTGAATACCATCATATGCTGCCAGGGTAAAAAATCGAGCGTGTCGGTATGTTCCAGGCCAAACACACTCATTTCTCTTATCACTTGCGCTTGGGTCATCTTGTGCAGCGGGCGAATGGGAACAGATGCATCTTCGCCGCGATACTCCAGCAGGAAAATTCTGCCTCCGGGTCGCAGGGCATTGTAGATGCCGTTGATCATTTCAAAGGGGTGGGAAAATTCATGATAGGCATCCACCATGATGGCGGCATCTATCGAATCAACAGGCAAATTAGGGTCATCGATCTGGCCTAATATGCCTTCGATATTATCGACGCCATCGCTTGCCTTTGTGTCTTCAATCAGCTGAAGCATTTCAGGCTGAATGTCTACCGCAAGCACTTTTCCATTGGGCACTTTGCTTGCAATTCGAAACGAAAAATAGCCAGAGCCTGCGCCAATATCAGCGACAACATCATCATCATTCAGATTCATATTTTCGACGACTGAATCCGGCATCTCTTCTTCAATTCTACTTGGCCGGTTTAGCCAATCGGCAGCCCGGTGGCCCATAACAAAAGAGATTTCGCGCCCCATATAGAATTTACCAATGCCAGTGGTTTTACGAGAGAGGTCTTCGATATAGCCAGGATTCTCGGCGGCCCTCGCCCCGTTGTAGGGTGCCTGCAAAAGCAGTGTAGCTGTAATTACCAATAAAGCGCGGAGCATAGTCATGTAAATAGTCCTCGGGCTGGGGAGTTTGAAGCCCCAAAAGTATAACGCAACATAAGGTAAATTGGGGTCAGACCCCAATTTACTGGATGAATGCGCGGTTATATTTACCAAGCGCCTTTCTTAACGTGGCGGCCAGTAGGTCGAATAAGCGCAGCGCCATCCGACATGGAGTCTGCAGCGTCCCTTTCTTGCCGCTATGTACCGCAGGGGTCAGACCAACTTGATTCAATCCTGAAGCCAGTCCAGTTCCAGAAAAGCCCAAATCAAGTTGCTCTGACCCCGATTTACCTATAAGTTTTTACTCTGCCCCAAAATCAGAGGTTCCCATGCCCAGTTATCAATTCACCCTAGATGGCCAACCCCAAGCCGTAGAAGCCGACGCCGACATGCCCCTTTTATACGCCCTGCGCGGAGAGCTGGCCCTGAAAGGCCCCAAGTTCGGTTGTGGCCTGGCCCAGTGTGGTGCCTGCACCGTGATTCTTAATGGCACCGCCATCCGTTCCTGCATTCTGCCGATATCCGCCGTGGCCGGCACCAACTTGCGCACCCTTGATGGTCTGCCCACAGAAGCCGGCCCGCATCCGGTGCAGGCCGCCTTCATCGCCGAAGAAGCTGCCCAGTGTGGTTACTGCACCAATGGCTGGATGATGACGCTGGTGGCCGGCCTTGAACGCGACCCCAATGTCAGTGATCAGGAGATTCGTAATATGCTCACCGGCCTCAAGTGCCGCTGCGGTTCCCACATGGCCATCCTGCGAGCTGCGCGCCGCGCCGCTGATGCCATGGCGCAGGATGCCACTGTGCAAGATCAAGTAGTGCAGTTCGATCCGCAAACGGATGCTGTTGATTTAGATGTTGATACAGACAGGGAGGCACAAGCATGAACTCCCCATTCAATAAAATAAAAAGCTCCCGCCGCAATCTCCTCAAAGGCAGCGCCAGTCTGGTCTTTGCTTTAGGCAGCGGCGGTCTCAGTATCCTGACCATTGAGCAATCTATAGCCCAGACCCTGGCAGAAGCACCCCGAGCCATTGGCCCGGAAAATCTCGATACCTGGCTGTCATTCGACTCAGCCGGCAGGGTCACCACCTATTTCGGCAAGATGGACATGGGCCAGGGCGTCGACACTGTTATTGCCCAGATTGTGGCGGAGGAACTGGACATCAATGTCAGCCGCGTCAGCGTGGTCATGGGTGACACGCATCGCACCCCCGACCAGGGCGGTGCCAGTGGTTCAAGCGCCTGTCGCCAGGGCGCTATTCCCTTGCGCAACGCTGCCGCCGAAGCGCGCCGGGTTTTGGTCACTCGCGCCGCCGATGTGCTGGGTGTGCCCGTGGAGCAGTGTCAGGTTGAAGACGGCACAGTTTCAGTATCCGGCGCTAAAGATCGTTCGATTACTTATATGGATTTGATCGCCGATGGCTTCGACACTGATCTGGACTGGAACGGCAATTACGGCAATAGCCTCAATGTAAGCGGTCAGGCCACGCCCAAGACGGTGGACCAGTACCAGGTGGTCGGTACCGGTGTGGCCCGCAAGGACATTCCCGGCAAGATACTGGCCACCACCGAATTCTGTCATCACGTCAGCCTGCCCGGCATGTTGCACGGGCGCTGCATCAGACCGCCTGTGGCCAATGCGGTGCCGGTGAGTGTTGATGAAAACTCCATCAACCCCTGGCCCGATGCCCGGGTAATCCGCGAAGGCGATTTTATCGCCGTGGTGGCTGACACCGAATGGCATGCCATCAAGGCATCCCAGGCACTTAAGGTAAACTGGAGTGATACCACACCACCTTTCCCAACCCAGGAAGAGCTGTTCGATTATCTACGCAATGCCCCGGCCGCCAGTGACAGTGCAACAGGCGGTTTTCGCGGCACGCCCTATGAAACTGCGCCGGCACTGGCCGCCATCAGCGCGGCTGCTCAACAGATAGAAGCCGAGTACGAAGTGCCGTTCCAGTCCCACGCGCGCATGGCGCCCTCCATGGGCCTGGCTGATGTACGCGAGAATGAGGCACTGATTTATTCCGATACCCAGAAATCCCATAACTCCCGCAACGGCCTTGCCAAACTGCTGGGCATGGCACCGGAACAGGTGCGGGTAATCTGGAAACCGGGTCCCGGCTCCTATGGCCGTAGTGATGCCGACGAAGCAGCGTTCGAAGCGGCGCTGCTTTCCAAAATTACCAAACGACCCGTGCGGGTGCAGTGGATGCGCCAGGAAGGTCACGCCTGGGATCCCAAGGCCCCGGCCTGTGTGATCCAGTGCAAAGCCGGGCTTGATAGCGCCAACAACATCGCGGGCTGGTATTTTAAAACCCGCGGCTTCTCCGGCTGGGATGTCTATTTCAATGCCAACGATCCACAGGACACTTTGGTAGGGCAGCTCACCGGCTATGCCAAGGGCGACAGACACAACTTCGGCGTCCCCGGCGAATCCTATCGCTTCACGGATTCAGTCGCGTTTTGGGAAACCGTGCCCACGCTGCTCGATCGCGCCTCCCCGCTTCGTACCTCGCACATGCGCGCCCCCCAGGAACCCCAGTTACATTTTGCCCATGAAAGTTTCATCGATGAGGTGGCAACAGCTTCGGGACTCGATCCCATCGAGTTGCGCCTGAGCCATTTACAGGATGAGCGCGAGATCGCCGTACTCGAAGCCGTCGCCAGACTCAGTAACTGGGACAGCAGGCCTTCACCTGCAAGCCGAAGCGAAGGGCGCGGCGAAGGAAACATCCTGCGCGGCCGCGGTGTATCCATGGCCACCAGCTTCGGCGGCTTTGTCGCCACGGTGTGTGAAGTAGAAGTAGATACCAGTACAGGACGCATCTGGCCGCGACGTTTTTATGTAGCCCATGACTGTGGTCTTATCCTCAACCCCCGCAGTTTGCGCACCACCATCGAAGGCAACATCGTGCAAGGCACCAGCCGCACCTTGTGCGAAGAAGTGAACTTCGATGAATCCATGGTCACCAGCGAAGACTGGCTCAGCTATCCCATTCTGGATGTGATGGAGGCGCCAGAAAGCATCGAGATCGACATGATCAATCGCCCCGACCTGCCACCAGGCGGTGCCGGCGAGCCTTCCCTTGTTTCAGTACCGGGGGCCATTGCCAATGCGGTATTTGAAGCAACGGGAGTGCGGATCAGGCGTTTGCCGTTGACTCCTGAAAGGGTTAAGGCTGCGCTGGGATAGTTAGTGGCAGAGTAACTTGAAATAACAGTTCTTTAGGGATCTTTGAAACTTAGCAAATTAAAGGTGAGAAAGTTGCTAAGTTGCAAGCGTCCCTTCTTCTTCTACCCATCAAATGATGAACTGCTTACAGCCAATAGAATACGCTAGAGATCCGGATTGACGCCTAAATAAAAGAAATCACCTGACCTCCTATATATTCACAAATCTAGCCGATCATAAAATATATAGTTGATATATATAACTATATATGATCAAATATAGTTATAAAATGAAGCGTAAAATAAGTATCAAGTTGATTAATATGAATAATATTGACACAGAATATAAAAAAAGTAGACATGAGGCTTTTATTAAATTAGCTGAAAAAAGAGTGACAAAAGCACTCAGAGCAATTGAATCTGTTGGAAAACTATCGGACAGTAAAAATTATGTTTACACGCAAGAAGATGTAAATCAGTTAATTGATGCTATGAAGCTACAAGTAGAAAAAGTTGAGCAATCATTTGCTAAAGAAGTTAGTGAGGAGGTGCTATTTAAATTTAAAAATAAAGACTGAATACCATTGAACTGAATATGTTAATACTTACCGAGGATAACCATATGAACTTTGCGCATAATTCAGAAACGATTAACAGAAACTACCTATTTTTGGACTTTGAAGTGGACTTCCCAGCCTTTGCTAGACACTTTCTAGCTTGGAGAAATAGTCTTCTTCAAATTTCACTGGAGAAACGCCTCCAGTGTGACTATGTCGTTTAATTGGATTGTAGAACATCTCAATAAAATTGAATATCTCTGTCTTTGCATCACTTCTTGTTGAGTATATTTTCCGCTGAGTTACTCGTTTTTTAAACGTGGCAAAGAAGCTTTCAGCCACTGCATTATCATGACAGTTTCCCCGCCGACTCATTGATGGCTTAAGATTATTCTCCCTTAAGAATGACAAATAATCTGCACTGCCATATTGGCTTCCCTGGTCACTATGAACCAACACAGTCTCTTTGGGTTGCCTCTTCCATACCGCCATCATAAGAGCTCGAATCACTAAATGCCGATCAATGTTTTTATCCATCGACCAACCAACAATGCGCCGAGAAAATAAATCCAGCACAGTAGCGACATATAAAAAACCTTCATGTGTACGCACATAAGTAATGTCACTCACCCAAGCCTGGTTCGGGACCTCAGGATTAAAGTTACGGTCTAATACATTGCCAGCAACGCTGGCCAACTTGCCGCCTTTAATGTAACGACGTTTATAGCCTATTTGAGCTTTAAGTTTGTTCTCCCGCATAATTCTTGCCACGCGATGAACACTACAAGCTTCACCTGCATCACGAAGATCTCGGTGAATCCATGGGCTGCCGTAAGTGCCGCCGCTGGCTATATAAAATTCTTTTATCCGCTTCAACAACCGCTGGTCTTCAATAGCGTGATCAGATAATGGTTTGCTCAGCCAGGCATAAAAGCCACTGCGTTGGAGTTTAAAAACCCGACACATGGCCAGAATAGAAAACACGGCACGATGATCACGAATGAAGGCGTACTTTACCCTGACTCGTTGGCAAAGTACTTTGCGGCCTTTTTTAGAATGTCGCGCTCCTCAGTCATGCGACGCAGGTCTGCCTTGAGTCGGGCATTTTCTACGCAGAGATCGGCCTTATCGGCTTGTCGGGGATTGGGTTCGCCATACTTTTTTATCCAGGCGTACAAGCTGTGGGTGGTAGTGCCGAGTCGCTGCGAGACATCGGCTACCGAATACCCTCGGTCAGTGACTTGTTTTACGGCTTCTTTCTTGAATTCTTCTGTGAATCGTTTGCTGCTCATAAACACTCCTCATAGAGTTAGATTTTAACGCTATTTGGTGTCTAGCAAAGGCTGGGAAGTCCA
>Ga0233432_10005125_pt1 | contig 11455 bp, 6 predicted proteins | sample SI_122_August201_6_FD_179870 | JGI IMG/M metagenome (GOLD analysis project Ga0233432, IMG submission 179870) | Seawater microbial communities from Saanich Inlet, British Columbia, Canada - SI_122_August2016_10_MG | ecosystem: Environmental > Aquatic > Marine > Inlet | place: Canada: British...
GCTCGCGCCGCGCGACTACCTGTTCGTGCGCCGGCGGTGGCGGTGCGCGCGCGGCGCGTACTACGGCGTCACAAAGGACGCGACCGGCTCGCGCGACGGCGACGCGCTCCTCGAGCAACTCGGGCCGCGGAACGGCTCGGGGTTCCGCGTGCGACGCATCTTCTCGGGGCAGCGCGTCCGCGACGTCGCGTCGCGCGCGCGGCGGCCGGAGGACGAAACGCCGTGGACGCGCGCCATCCCACCGTCGCCCGCGAACTCCACCACGAGCGCGAGCGGCGGCGGCGATGCTTCCGGCGGAGGAAACGGAGGTGACGTTCCGAGTTGTACCGGCGCCGCCGAGCTGGTGTCCGTGTACCACGAGGACTCGGGCGTCCCCGCGGCGGTGATTTGCCTGGGCGCGTGCAAGGGACTCATGCCGTACATGCGCAACCTGGAGGAAGCCGCGCGCGGCGGCCGGTTCGCACCCGGCGCCTCCGGCGCGTTCTCGAACGCCGCGCGCGTGAGTTTCGACCGCCAGAGGCACGTGCGCGTGCGTCGCCGGCTGTTCGGGAAGGACGGCGTGGCGGCGTCGTTCTGGCCGCTGCGGCGATTCAACCTGGCGCGCGGCGACTCGGCTTCGAGGTGGTTCCCGCGCCGCGCGGACGCGACGGGCGAGAACTCGGTGGGGGGACACCGCCCGCACGGCGTGCGTTCGACGCTCTCGCGCATTAAGCGGTCGCTCATCCACCGCACCGCGCACAGGCGCGCGCCGGGGCACGACCACGTCCGCGCGGAGGGGCGCAGGAGGCGGCTGATGGTCAGAGCCGCGGGGCTGGTGGCGCTCGCGTCCCGGATCGCGAAGAACCGCTAATAAATGCGCGCGCGCGGGTATTAATAGGCACTACCTACTAGTCTACTCCGCCTCCATCGCCAGCTCGTGCGACGACCTCCCCGGGTACAGCACCGACCCCCCACCCAGACACGCGTCCCCTTCGTACAGAACCAGCGCCTGTCCCGGCGTGAGCGCGCGCGTCGGCGCGTCGAAACGCACCTCTAAGACGGCGCCGTCCGAGACGGCGATTCGTCTCGGTCCGAACCGCGTCGGTTCAATCGCCGGCGCCTCGCCGCTCGGCACCAGTCTGACTTCGCAAGCCACGCGCTCGCCCCCGTACCGCGTCTGCGCCGTGAGTCGCGCGCTTTTGCTTTTACTTCGCAGGCGGCTTCCGTCTTCAACTGTGCTCTCGAAAAACACACCCGGCGGTAACCCGGAAGCGCTCGTCCAGAACAACTTGCCCACCGCCGCCTCCCTAAAAAAAAGCGCTTCGTGTTCCGAACCAGGCGCGACGTACGCGACGTTATCCCCAACGCTCGCGTCTTTTCCGACGACGTACCAGGCCTTGGGCGCTCCCCCCACCCGCGCCCTTTGTCCGATCGTGTATCGCGCCAAGCCCCCGTGCGTGCCGATCACGCGCCCGTCGTCCACGGAGACGAACGCGCCGGGTGAAGAGAAGGACGTCTCCGCGTCTCCTCTCTCCGCGTCGCCGTACTCGGCGATGAAGTCCCCGAAGTTTTGTTTCCGGCCGACGAAGCATATGCCCGCGCTGCTCCTGCGCGCGGTGACGGCTTTGGGCAGGCGCGCCGGGCCCGCCGCGAGCGCCTTGACTTGCTTCTTCGTCAGCCCGCCGAGGGGGAAGCACGCGCGCCGCAGCGACTCGCCGCGCACGGACGCGAGGAAGTACGACTGGTCCTTCGACTCGTCGACGCCGCGTAGCAGCGACGGATTTTCGTCGTCTTCGTCATTCGCAGTCGCCGCGACTCGCGCGTAGTGCCCCGTGGCGAGCACGTCCGCGCCCAGGGCCTCCTCGCAGTGGCGCAGCAACGCCCCGAACTTGATGTGGCGGTTGCAGGCGAGGTCGGGATTCGGCGTGGCGTTCCCGCGCTCGAAGTCCCGCAGGAACGGCTCGAACACGGCGTGCCAGTATTCGCGCACAAAGTCCACCTCTTTCAGTTCAATCTCGAGAGCCGCGGCGACCGCGCGCGCGTCCCTCTGGTCCTTCTCGAACTCGCACACACCGCCCGTCTCCTCCGCCTCGTCCCAGTTGCGCATCAGCACGCCGGTCACGTCGAACCCGGCGGATTTCAGGAGCCACGCGGCCACCGCGGAGTCGACGCCGCCGGAGATGCCGACGGCGACGCGCGTGGGTCGTGAAGCCGACGACGACGGGGACGCCCCTTCCGCGCCCCGCGTGCGCTCGCCCTCGCCGGAGCCGCGCGAGACGAGAGGCCTCGGGAGGTGCGGGAGCACGCGCGCGACGACGTCGGGGTCGCGCACGGCGGCGGCCAGCCGCGAGGCGACGAGGGCGTCCAACTCGGCATCCTCGGCGAAGCCGGACAACGAGCGTCGCGGTGCCGACCGCGAGGGCGGCGCTCGCCATGCGTGCACGCGCGCGGAAGGGCAGCCCCGCCGGGGGAGACTCGCCTCCGCGAGCGCGCGCGCGATCGCGCGTCGCATCGCGCGTCGAATCCGCCGGGCGCGATGCCCTTCTCCGCGGAGGACCTGACAGCACGCCGCGGAGTGCCCCGGCTCCGCGAGTGGCACGCTGTCGCCTCCGCTACGAAAATCACCAGGCCTTCGAAACTCTCGGACCTGCCGACAGATTCCCCTGCGGAGGCGAGATCGTCCGAGCGGTTCGCCCACAACACCACGCGCGACCGCACGATTCGAGGCGCACACGCCGATCCTCGAGGAGTGCTCGACACACGTCGTCTCACGCGGACAGCATCTCGTCGGCGCCGCACTCGCTTCTTCCGGTGGCGCGCGAGGACCAACCATCTTGTTGGCACCCTCGAACCAACAACGACCGGCCGAGCTCGTCAGACTGTTTGCCCACATAGCGAAGAGCGATGAAACGGCTGTGCTTCCTCCTCGCGCTCCTCGCGCTTATGCCCGCCGCCACGATGGCGGCTGCGCCGAGCGCCTCCGCGCCTTTCCCGTCGGACGAATCGACGCCCGCGCGTGATGTCTTCCAGATCGCGCGCCCCAGCGCGGACCACGGCTCGTTGGAGGTGGTGGAGTCCGGCGTGCGCCGGCTCGAGTCGCTCGAGGAAAAGCTCTCCGTCGTGGCCGTCGTCGGCGGGTACCACTCCGGCAAGTCGTTCATGCTCAACGCGTTGAACGAATCCTTCGGCACAGGCCCTGAGTCGGGCTTCGAGATGACGGACTCGCACCGAGCCACGACGGAGGGCTTGTGGCTGGGACTCACCGATATGACGTCCGAGGTGGACGGCTCGCGCGTCGCGCTGCTCGACACCGAGGGATTCGGCGCGGCGGGCGTCGCCGAGGCGTACGACGCGCAAATTTTTGCCGTCGCGACGTTACTCGCCTCGCACTTGGTCTACAACTCCAGGAACCTCATCACCGCGGCGGAGGTGGAGTACCTCGAGACGCTCGCGCGACGCGCGCACCTGTGGTCGCTCACGCAAAACGTGAAGGGTACCGAGGCAGCTTCAAACGAGCCCAGCCTCGCCGCGTTCCCGCCGCTCACGTGGGCGGTGCAAGACTTCACGTGGGACTTACGCGGCGAAGACCCGACGGCGTGGCTCGAGTCGTTCGTGGGCGGATCCGGATCCAAAAGCGGATCCTCTCCAAGACAAAAAGACAAAAAAGACCGCCCGGGGGCTGACCCTGTGCGTATCGGACGCCGGCCGTTAGTGGACGGGAACTACACGCTGCTCGGTCTGTTCCGAGAAGAAGTGAACGCGCGCGTGTTCGATCCTCCCGCGACGTCGCGCGCGTCGCTCGCGCGCCTTCGCGACGCGCCCGCCGAGGCTCTGGACAAAGTTTTCCTGAACGAGATGGACGCGTTTCGAGGCGAGCTCCTCCGCTCCTTGTGTTCGCGGCGAAGCGCCGTGGACGCCGCGCCGGACGCGGGCACGCGCGGAGCGAGTCTCACCGCGCGTCTCCGCACGCTCGTGGACGCCGCGCGCGACGGAAGTCTCCCCGAACTCCCGAGTTTGTGGTCAAACGCCTGGGAATCGAGACTGGTCGCCGCCGCCTCCGCCGCCGCGCTCGCCGCGCGCGACGTCAAGGCGCGGGCGGCGCTCGAGACCTCGCCCCCGCTCACGCCGGACGCGTTCGCGGCGGCGCTCGCGGGCGCGCGCGTCGACGCCGAGCGCCTGTTCAAGACGCACCTGTTCGGCCTCGAGCGCCTCTGGCGTTTGCCGCTGCGGGAGACGCGCGGCGAGATGGCGCGGCGCGACGCCGCGGACGCCGCGGCGCACGACGCGTCCGTGGCGGCGACGCTGCGTCTCGCCGCGGACGACGCCAAGGACGCCGCGGCACGCGGCATCGCCGCCATCGCGCGACCCGCACCTCCCGACGCGTTCAGGCGCGACATAGACGAGGTTCTCGAGCCGGTGAACGCCGCGTTCCGCGAGAAGACGCGCGCGTACGAGCGGTGCGCCGCGTCGCGCGGCGCGGCGCGGCGCGCCGCGCGGGAGGTGGCCGACGCGCGGGACGGCGCGGCGGCCGCTGCCGAGCGCGACAACGCGGTGCGCGCCGCCGCGACGTTGGCCGCAGCGGTCGCCGCCGGGACGCGCGCGTACGACCTCGAGATGACCGCCTCGACGCTGAGCTCCACGAGCGCCGGGTTCGCGGGTTCGCGGGAGGAAGCCCGGGAGGACGCGAAGAAAGACGACGATGCCTCCTTCAACGAAACCGAAACCGGAACCGAAACCGGAACCGCGCTGGGTATGCCTCTGCGCGCGTCTTCGGTGTCGGCGCTGGACGCGATGGCGCGCATCCTCGCGCGTCGCGCGTTCCGCGACGTTCCGGAGGCTGCGGGCGCGGCGTGGACGCTCGAGACGCGCGACGGCGTCTCGCGCGCGAACGATCTCGAATCCGCGCTCGAGCGCCGAGGCGAGTCGTGGCGCCGACGCAACGCCCGACTCGCGTCGGCGGCGTCGGAGGCGGTGCGCGCGGACGTCGTCGCGTTCGCCGAGGCGGAGACGGAATCGTTCGCGCGTTCCCCGATCGCGCTCCCTGACGCGCTCCGAAACGACACGCGGGCGCTCGTCGCGAAATCGCTCGAGACGTTCGACCTGTGGACGTCCGGGTTCGAGGACGTCCCCGAACGCGCGCGCGCGAGAGCGTCACTCGCCGCGACGCTCGGAGACCTCGCCGCCGCCGCGCGCGACGCGAACGCCGCCGCCTGGGCGGAAGCGCTCGCGCCGGTGGGCGCGGCCGCGCGCGACCGCCTCGAAGCCGAGCCGACGTGTTTCCGGCGCGACGCCGGGAACGCGAGACTCGCGAGCGTCGCGAGTCTCGCGAGTCTCGCGAGTCGCCTCCGCGCGTGCGCTTGCGACGCGTCGCCCTCGGTCGTCAAGCGCCGCGCGGCGGAGGCGTGGCTCGCCGCCTTCGAGGACGCGAAGGACGCCCGGACGTTTTTCGGGAAGAGGACGTTCCTCTCCTCGTCGGCGAGCGACACCGCGCGAAAGGCTGGGAACATGTCCCCCGACGCGCTTCGCGAAGTCGCGCGCGCGTTCGCCGCGACCGACCGACACGTCGCTTCGCTTCGCGACGCGGCGCGCGCGAGACGCCGGGGCGTCGTTCTTCTCGCCGCGACATTCGCCGCCGCCGCCGCTTTTTTTCTCCTCCTCCCGGCGACGCGATCGCTTTTCGTCTCGCGGGAAGACGCTCCCCGCCGCGACCGGCGACGCAGGTCGAGGACGCCGCCGCTCGCGCTCGGCTGGAGACATATCGCCGACGAGGCGGAGGGAGACGGAGACGATCGGCGGGGCGCGGAAGCGGACGCGAACCCGATCGCGTTCGCCGCGCGTCAGCCGCTTCCGGACGCCGCCGCCGCCGCCGCCGCCGCGTCGCCCGTCCCCGTGATTTCCATCTCCTCCTCCGAAGGCGACGACGGGGCGGACGACGGGACGGATGATGGCGGGTTCGTTGACGTGTCTCGCGACTATACCTTCGACGAGGCGGAAGCGACGCTCCGCCGCTCCGAGGAGAAGCGTCGCCCGACGGCTCCGGTCCCCGGCGTCGAGACCTCGTCGCGCCCCGCGGGTCCCGCCTTCTTCTTCGCCTCGCCCTTGGCGGTGACCGTGTGGGACATGGTGCGCGAAATAGAGGGCGTGCGCCGCGGCGATAACGACGCGATCGAGTTCATGAGCACGTTCGGCGATCACCCGGACGTGCACTGGCTCATCCCCCCCGAGGACGAGAGCGGCGGCCTGTGGACGGACGACCCGCGCGACCGCGCCGAGTACCACGAGCGGGTCCTGCAGTACGTCCACGAGCGCACCGACTGCGACGACGCGGCGTGGCGGCTCACTTCGTACGTCGACGGGGTGCTTCAAAAGTACGCGGACAGCGTGTGACGTTCGTGACGTGTGTTTTTTTGCGAGAGAGACGCGAGACGCGAGACGCGGCGAGTAGACGAAGGCGGTGACGCGCGGAGAATACGTAAAATACCCCAGCGGGACTTTTCGACATTCACAAATTCAGCACTCTCGCCGACTCGCGCTCACGCGCCGCAGCCGATCGCGCGCAGGCCCCCGCGCGCGGTCGCCTTCGTTCGCCGCTTAGGCGACGGTGAAGGAGGACCAGGTCTGCTTGAGGTCGCGCTCCTGGCCCTTGAACCAGCGCTTGTCGCCGGACTGGAGCTTGCAGGTGTACAGCACGCCGTCCGACACGGTGGTGGCGATGAGCTGGTGGCGGCCACCCTCGTCGCCGTCGGCGGTGCGGGTGAGCACCTCGTAGTAGTAGTACGTCTTGCCCTTGTTGGACTTGGTGAAGACGTCCAGGACCGCGGCGGTGGACACGCGGTTGGCGGCGAAGCCACCCTCGGAGCGGGTCTCGCCGGAGTACACCTGCTGGCCGAGCAGGTAGCCGATCTGCTCGAGGTACGCCTCGGGGGAGCCGAAGTCCTCGATCTTGGACTTGCTCACCTTCTCCACCATCACCGAGATGTTGGACACGGCGTCGAAGTTGTCCTCGAAGTACGCGTCGCAGTTGGGGTAGGGGCGCTCGCGGGTGGGGTTGTACTTCGAGGGGAGCAGGAACGCGTAGCCATCGCCGGAGTAGGGGATGAAGCCTGGTGGCGCGAGACGAAGCGAAAGCGAATTCGTCAGCGAAGGGAAAAAACTCGAACGCTGGATTTCTGCCCGCGAGAAGAAATGACGCCGAGGCGTGCCGAAACAAAACGCGCTCGTGCCGAGTCCGGAACCGGCGCGCGACGGGCGACGCGAGCGCGCGAGCGCGACGTCCGCCGCGCGTCTCGCGCGTGCTCGACGGCGACGTCACGGCCGTGGACCGCGCGCGCGACGACGCGACTCGCGCGCGCGCGTCGGTTCAGATAAACTCTATCCGACGCGGACCGATCGAGATTGTCGCGCGCGCCGGTCCCCGTTGTAACTTTCTGCGTTTCGCGTGCACGTACCGGAGGTGTTGGTGGTGGAACCCCAGATGTTGGCGGAGTCACCGTACGCGGCGAGGGAGGGCTTCGCGGCGAGCGCGACACCGGCGGCCTGAGATTGGGAGAGGAATCGAGGGTCGAGCGGTCAGCGGGGGCGTCCGGACGAGCTCCGATCGCGCGATGCGAGATTTCGCGTGTCGCAGTCGCGATGCGGAGGGTTTTTTTCCCGTGACAACGTCGTCGGTCGTCGCCCGCACGCGCGCACGCGACGCGCGTCGGCGGCGCGGTCGACGCGCGCGGTCGCCGCGAGACGCGCTTTCGTCGTGACGTCCGGCGCGGGTCGCGAGGTGGATTGTCGCGCGGGCACTTACGGTGAAGGTGGAGAGGGCCGCGCGGCGGGAGGTCTCCTCGGCCGAGGCGAAGGTCACCACGGACGCGCGCTTGGGCGCCGCGGGGGCGACCGCGCGGGCGCGGAGGGACTCGGTCTTGCCGACGAAGGCCGGGCGGGCCACGACGGCGGAAGCAGCGGAGGTGATGGCAGCCATTGTATCGACTCGGTGTGTGCGAATATGACCGGAGTCCGGGCGGGATCGACCGGCAAACTTGGCAATCGGGAGCCAACTCAAGCTCGCAAATATATGATTTGGAATCACCTGATTGGCTGAAAGCGAGCGCTGAATCGGTTCTGTTCGAGCGAGATGGCTTCGAGATGGCTTTCGACGCGCCGCGCGCCGACGAAGAATCTCGAGCGCCTCTCTGCTCGTGAATCCGATTTTCTGCGGTGTTTCGCGCGCCGCTCCCACACAGGACAGTGGAGCTGCCGATGGCGTCCACGCGGCGCGCGGCTCGCGGGTTGGCGCGATGGGTCGCGGCGCCGCGCGCGGACGCGGTCGAGCGCGTGGGCTCGAACCGCTCGGGGGCTTCCCGTGCGGTCGCCGGTGTCGCGCACCTCCAGGACCGCCGTCGGGAGGAGCGCTCCCCCGCGCGTTCGCGTCGGCGGTCGTTCTTCTCCGTGCCCGACCTGGACGCCATGCGCGAGCGCGTCTTCTCCTCCTCGAAACTGGTGAGGCACCCGCCGGAGAAGCTGTTCCAGGTGGTCGCGGACGTGGCGCGGTACGAGGAGTTCGTGCCTTTCTGCGCGTCCTCGCGCGTGCTCCGCGTCCTGACCCCCACGCGCTTCGAGGCGGAGCTGGAGATCGGATTCAAAGTCTTCTCCGAGCGGTACGTCTCGGACGTGACCCTGGAGGAGGACCCCGCGACGGGAGAGAAAAAAGTCACCGCGACGGCGATCCCGCCGCGCGGCGACGGCGACGGGCTGTTCCAGCGGCTGGTGAGCACGTGGCGGTTCAAGCCCGGGCGCGCGCCGGACGAGACCGCCGTGGCGTTCGACCTGGACTTCAAGGTGAACTCGGTCGTGCACTCGCAGGTGGTCGCGCTCGTGTTCGAGGAGGTGAGCCGGTTACAGATCGGCGCCTTCGAGAGCCGGTGCGACGAGCTGTTCGGCGGACGGCGCGAGTCACGAGGGGCGGCGAGCGACGAAGCCGCGGCGAGCGAGCTCGAGAGGGCTTCCGTCGAGGCGAAGGCGAAGAGTCCTGACGGAGACGAGGACGTCGGCGAGCGCGTCGAGGACGAAGACGACGCGAAAAAAAAGAAAACGTTCCCGCGCGTCAAAAAAGACCCGGCGACGCGCGCGCGAGTCCTCGCCGCGTTCGCGCACGCGGCCTCGAACCCGACCCCGCGCGCCGGCGAGGACGACGACCTTACCAACCCGCACCCGGGCCTGGGCCTGCGCGACTTCAGCAACGCGTGCCGCGAGCTGGAAAACATCGCGCCGTTCGGCCCCGCGACGGCGAACCGACCGTTCCTGTGCGCGGCGCTGCACGCGGCGCTAGACGTCGCCGAGACCGGTCGCGTCGCCGACGCGGACGCGTCTCACGCGGCGGACCTTTTCGCGGCGCTCGCGTTGCGTGCGTGCGTCGCGGAGGAGGAAGAACACGAAGGGCTCGAACTTCTGACGTCCGAGTCCGCACTCGAGCTGATAACCAAACAACTGCGTTTCTTGAAGACGCGCATGCCCAACGTGGCGCGGCTGGCGAGCTCGCAGCAGCGGCGCGCGCTCGAGGGCGAGGAGCTCTCCGGGAGCGACGACGAGGGCAAGGACTTCGACATCCTGCTGGAGACCGCGATGGCGGACGTCGTCGTGGAGCACAACCTGAACGACGCGGAGCGGCTGGCGCGCGAGCTCGTGCAGACGCTGCGGAAGACGGGCGCCGCGGGCCTACGCGCGTGGCGTCTGGCGAGCGAAGCGGACCCCGCGTTTCTCGGGTCAAAGTCGCTCGAGGGCATACTCAGGCTGGGGGTGTTTCACAGGCTGACACGAGAGCCGAGCCGGTGAGGCGCGAGCATCGTGTGCGTACTACTCTACCCTTCGATGTGGCTCGCCAGCCGGCGAGCTACAAGCTATATTACCTTCTCTCTATTAAACCTCTCGTTCACGACGGGTTTCGCACGAACCGGACGCTGTAGGCGCCCGTCGCGTCCTTCTCCGCCTCGAAGTTCTTCGTGCTCAGCCCGAAGTTCCCGAGCAGCGCGTCCCCCAGCCCCCTGAGCGTCCCGAGCATCTCCTCCTTCAGCGCCTCGCGCCGGGCCTCCACGAGCGGCCGCAGGCGCGCCGCGGCGGTCTCGGCGTGAAGACGCAGACCCGCGTCGGCGTCGGCATCCGCCGCCGCCGCCTCGCAATCCGCCAGCGCGCCCTCCAGATCTTTCGGATCCACCGTTTCCCGCGCCTCCGCGCGACGCAGCCTCGCCTTGACGAACGATTCGTCGCACCGCAGCGCGCGCGTGCAGTCCTCGGCAGCCTCGTTCGGTCGCGCCAGCTTCAGGCGACACGCCGCGCGGTTCGCGAAGTACGTCGCGCGCGCGCGATCGACGACGCCGCGCCGAGACGTCGTCGTCTTCCCATCCTCGTTCGAACGCACGACGCTCGACGCGACGCGCGTCTCTCCGTCGGTCGTTCCCGCGCCCGTCGCGCGGTCGTCCTCGCGCGCGTCCTCGCGTCGCGCGCTCGCGTCCCCAGTCTCGTCCGGCTCGTCCGACGCGCCCTCGTCCGAGGTGGAGGCGCTCGCCTCCAACGCCGCGGTGTAGTGCCTCTCCGCATCTTCGAAACGCCCCTCCCCGAACGCGCGATTTCCCTCCAGCTTGTGCGCCTCCGCGTCTCGCGGGGACGCGGAAGCCGGCTCGGGGTCGTGCTCGGTGATACGCACCATCGCCGCGGGACGCGGGGGCGACGAGCGGTCGCCGGCGAGGCGACGCGCAGAGGTTCTCGGCGCTCAGAGATCTGACGAGTGCGCTTAAAATTTTGCTCGGCGAGCTTTTTTTTATTTCGGAACAATCTCGGAACAAGGTATGAGCAATTAGTCTGAAAAGGACGAGTCGTGACAAGGCCTGACAACCTTTGTTCTACCTCGGTTCGACAACCCGCTCGTTTTTTGGCGGGCTCGCGTCCGCGGCCACTCCTGGGCGCGCTCCGAGCGCGCCCACAGGTAGCGTCGGGGGAGGTGGCGTCGAGTGTTGAGGCGAGCTCGATCGGCGACGAGTCCACCCCGGCGTCGATCCGGCCTCGGACGCCGAGGCCCCACCAGATCCGGGGAGGCACACATGTTTTCTCGAGAGGAGACTCGCATGGCGGCCACCGCCGGGCCCTCGAGTGAGGGCCCGGACGACGACGCGGTCGTGGACGAGACCACCCTGAGGTTCATCCTGGTGCGTGCGCTGAGCGCTCGATCGAAGCCCCGCGATCCCACACCCGTCTCCGACGCGTACCGGGGGGCCGCGCGCCGCGCTCCCGGGGCGCGCGCGGCGGGCGAATCGAATCCTCCCTCCGATTCTTCCGGACGCGCAGAATCGTTTTTTTCGTTCGTCGTCGAGTCGTCGAGTCGTCGAACGACTCCTCCGTCTCCCGACCATCCACCTCCGCTTCCCTCCCTCGTCGCTGACCGCCGTCTCGGTTCCCCTCTCGCGCGCTGAACACTTCCCGATAAAACCTGGTGACG
>Ga0233432_10005127_pt1 | contig 11449 bp, 5 predicted proteins | sample SI_122_August201_6_FD_179870 | JGI IMG/M metagenome (GOLD analysis project Ga0233432, IMG submission 179870) | Seawater microbial communities from Saanich Inlet, British Columbia, Canada - SI_122_August2016_10_MG | ecosystem: Environmental > Aquatic > Marine > Inlet | place: Canada: British...
GAAATTCAAAGACTGAAAAAGGGGGGGTTTCGCGTCATTTCCCGAAAGTTTTCGTGCAACGAAAATCGCCGGCGGTTTCGCCGCTTCGCGCGCGTCCTTCGCGTTGACCGAAGTTCGCGGCGCTCGCGTCGCGGGCGCACTCGCCAGGCGCGCGCTACACGCGAACACGCAGGTGAACAGGCGTCAGGGCGTGTGCTCGACTGCATCGCTCGAAGCGCACGCTCGCTGCCGGACCAGCGGACGACCGCCGCCGCGTTCTCCCCCCGGCCGAGAAACCTCCGTCCCGGACATCTCTCGGCGGACGCGTGAAGGGTCGCGCGCGAGTCGATCGACATGGCGGATTACACCGGCTCCTCGATGGCTGCTCTGGCCGCGCGCCACGCGCAACTCGGGGTGCGTGCTCTCTCTGGTCACGCGCGACTCCCGAGCGGCGGCGTTTCCCCGCGGCGCGCCCTCGCGCGCGTCTCGCGCGCCCGCGCGGTTTCGCGATTCTCTTCCCCCTCCCGAAACGCGCTCGCGCGTGCGCTTCCCGCTGGTGCCCCCGGCCTCGCTCTTACCTCTCCGCGTCCGCGTCCGCCTTCCGCCACATCCACACGATACTCCGCGTCCAGAAATCCGTCGAGCAGGAGAACGTGATGGACGCGCGCGTGAACTTCTCTCAGCCCGTGCCCGACGTCGAGCCGCACGAGCGAAGGCCGCTGGTGCGCCAGGCGACGGGCGCGCCCGGCGAGCCGGGCAGCAATCGCCACTCCATGAAGTACGCCGTCGGCGGCTTGGAGGAGTCGTCGTACGAGGTGGACCACTCGGACGACATCCCCAAACGCTCGAAGGCGACCCCCCCCAAGGACTTCGGGCACCCGCGCGGCTTGGCGGAGGACCCCGTGCGGCCGGGGTGCTACTCCAACTTTGGCAAAGGGGGCGTGCGCCACTACCGCAAGCGGGGCTCGACGACGTCGCAGACGCTCGATAACCATCTGATGTGCACGGACGGCGGCCTGGCGCCCACCGCCGGGCCGGTCCGGTACGGCCACCAGACCACCGGGTTAGGCTCAATCTCCCCTGAAGGGCCGAACCAGCGGCGCGTGCCGTACCTGAACCAAAGAAAGGAGAACTTCATCGGGTGCCTGGCGCCGCTGCCGCCGGAGGAGGTGCGCACGAAATACCCGCCGGGGTATCGCCCGCCGGCGGATGCGCCGTGGGCGAACCACTTTGAAGACGCCAAGTACAGTTGGACCAACCACAACGACGTGTTCGGCCCCGGCGGCGAGCGGAGGCACGTCATCCCCGAGGACCCCGCGAAGGACCCAAAGGACACGTCGCACCTGTTCCGCAACCCGGACTCGCCGCCCGCGCCCCCCGGGAAGTACCGCAGCGAGAAGCCGTACAAGGCGCCGGGGGAGTTTTCCGAGCGGCTGTCGCCGCGCGACCGCAGCAAGAAGCCTTCTTGGGGCTGGAACCCCAAGCCCGATCGCGGCGAGGCACAAGAGAGCATCCCCGACATCATCGGCACGCACCAGAACCACACCGCGGGGAAGATGCACCGCAAGAAGCACGTCGAACCCGACCTGGACGAGCGCGAGTACTACGGCGCGTCCAGCCGGCGGATGCAAGCCGTGCGGCCGGTAAAGAAACAAATCGAGCCGGATTGGAAAGTGCGCAACACGTTTGAGACGGTGGGCTTGACGCCGCAGATCTTAAACCCGGACATGGACATGCGTCGGAACGAGGACCCTCGGTTTTTGAAGGAGGAGCAGCGAAGGCAGTGGCACCAGGAGCAGTACTCCAAGCCGCAGCCGCACGCGGGCGCGATGCCCGCGCCGCCGGTGTATCAGACGATCCGTCGCAAGACGTACGAGGGCGAAAGAAACGTGCACCACCAAGATTCTTTCGCCACCGTGGGCTTGACCCCGGAGATGATGGGCATCCCGCGCGAGTACCAGGCGGGCGCGCCGAAGGCGGGGAAGGCGCCCGTGCCCGTGAACCGCTCGGCCGGCGCGCCGAGCGACTTGGTGCAGGAGCGCAGGGTGGGGAAGAAGGTGACGCAGTACGGCATCGACCAGCGCTCGAAGAACACGTTCGACACCGTCGGCGTCTCCATGACATTCATGAAGGACGGCGAACCGATGGGCGAGCCGGTGAAGGACCCGCGGACGCGGGACACGCGAAAATACTACCCGTTCTGAAAAAACACCTTCACGGACGGTGATGTAGATAAGCGCGCGTGGGTGGGTGTTTCGGAGGCGGGACGCGCGGAGTACGTGGAGGAAGAACGACGCGGGGCGTCGATGTAAAGGACATTTTTAGTCGCCTCGAAGAAAAACGCTCGCTCCCGGACTTTGAAGTCGTGAGAATTTAGCCCTGCGAACGCAGCAACGCACCCGCCGCTTTCGGCTTCGCCGAAAAAACCACGACGGCTCGTCGCGTCGGGTCGCCGCCGCACCACACGACACGCGCGCGTCGGGTGAGCGGGGACGCCTTCGACCCGCCGAACGGATCGTGTAAGACTCGCGGAAACGTAATCCTCGCACCTGCGCGGGACGAACCCCCGCAGCGCGACCTCTCGCCCACGGATCTTGTCTTCGCGCCTCCCCTGGAAAGAGCACGAGGCCGAAATGGCGGGCGGCGGACCGATCACGTCTCTGCCCAAGAACGTCCTCGCCGCGCTGGCGCGGTCGCTCGCGATGTACTCCTCCATGCCCGAGGAGATCGCGTGGGGGCACATCAAGGCCCGCGGGTTCGACCCCCCCGAGCTCGACGGCCAGGGCGCGCGCATGCGAGGCGCCTTGCTCAAGATTCTCGCCGACGAGGTGCTGGCCGAGTCCAACGCGGAACGCGAGGGGGTCGGATTCGAGCCGGAGTTGGCGTCCGAGGACGACAGGAAAAAGAAGGAGAAGGAGAGAGACGCGAAGAAAAAGCCCACCGCGAAGCCCACGTCCTCGACGGAGACGCACGTGACTCGCGCGGTGGGCGCCGACGACGACGACGACTCGAGCAGCGACGACGAGGTGGTCAGTCGCGCGAAGCCGGCGCCGGAGACCACCGACGACGACGATGACGACGACGACGACGACGACGACGACGACTCAGAGGCGGTATCCGATGCCTCTTCCGACGACTCGGAGGAGGAAGAGGCAGATAACTGGTTCGGAAAGGCAGCCTTGGAGGCGCCTCCCCCCCCCGGCGCGAACCCCTTCGCGGCGGCGGAGGCGATGGACCTCGCGGAGGAGGCGGCGGAGCAGATCAAGGCGGCGAAGGCGATTGTCGCCGCGCGCGCCGCCGCCGCGGAGGCGGCGGCGGCGCTGGCGTCTGACGTCGACGCGCTCGGCCTTCGCGACGGCGAGTCGAAGCGCTCCGAGGCGAAGGCGGACGCCGATGCCGAGGCCCCGAGTGCGTCACCTCGCCGCGGCGACTCGCCCCCCGCGGCGAAGGAGGAGAAGGCGAAGGTTGCGTTCACGAAGGAGGCGGTTTCCATCGCCGCCGCCGCCGAGACTCTTCGCGCCGGAGACTCTTCGCGGCGCGGCGGAAGCGTCGTTTCCGGGGGGGGAAGCACCGCGCCGAGCGAGCACGACGGCGCAGAGGATAAGTTCGACGTGGTTTCCGTCGCGGGCTCGGATTTCCCGGGCTCCGACGCCGGCACATCCGTCGCCGGCGGCTCGGTGGCGGGCTCCGTCGCGGCGACGCACGGCTCCGAGGAACCTCCTCGCGTGGACGAGAGCCTGTCCGTTTTGTATTACGACGACGACGGCGCCTCCGTGGCGACTAAAAAGTCACTGCTGGAGGAGGACGAGGACGGGGATAGTGAAACCGACGACGAAATCAAATCGCACGCGGGTTCGAGCGACGCGAAATCCGACGACGAGAGCGCAGACGAGAGCGACGCCGAGGATGGCGACAAGGAAAACGATCCGTCTCATCGCCGACGCGTTTTGCGCGCGCGGCGACCGCCCCCCGCGCGCGCCGTCTCGGCGGAGACGGTACCGGTGCCCGTCGTGGCGGCGGCGGCGGCGGCGGCGGCGGAAGCGCAGGCGGAGGAGAAGGCGGAGTAGTGTTCGTGTCGTGATACGGAGCGGAGCTTTCAAAGATATCAAAGACGTCGCTTTCGTTTCCGGAGTACGCGCGATCGTCGCGAGACGGCGGAAGAGAGCGTCTCTTCCGCCGACGGTCCTTCTGAACGGCTTTGGAACACGTTTTCGGAAGCGCGACACCAAAAAGCGGTCTCGAAGGTGTCCAAAAAGCGCGCGCCGGATAAAGCGACGTCATCACACCATCGGGGTTCAGGCACGATAGCAGCCTCCGTGAGCTCTAGGCTCGCGCTCGCGCCTCTCTCCGGGTTGCGGCGAGTCGCCTCGCGTGTCTCCGCACGCGTGGCCGTCCGGCGTTGCCCGACCCGCTCAGCCTCCGTCTCCGCGACCGCCGCGCTCGCGAGTGACCCCGATCCGACACCTCCGATGTCGACGCGCTCGGTGCTTTGGTTCCGGAAGGGCCTGCGCGTGCACGACAACCCCGCGCTGCAGCGCGCGTGCGAGGGCGCGAGCGCAGTGATGCCCGTGTTCGTGCTGGACCCGTGGTTCATGTCCCCGGAGCGCGTCGGCGCGAACCGCGTGCGGTTCCTGCTCGAGTCCCTGCGCGACCTGGACGAGACCCTGCAGTCGAAAGGCTCCAAGCTCGTGGTCGTGCACGGCAACCCCACCGAGGTGATCCCCGCCGCGCTCGAGCGGTGGCAGTGCACGCGCCTGTGCTTCGAGACGGACACAGAGCCGTACGCCAAGAAGCGCGACGCCGCGGTCGTGCGGGCTGCCAAGGAGGCGGGCGTGGAGGTCCATGCGCCCTCGAGCCACACGCTGTACGACGTCGAGCGCCTGCTGGCGAAGTGCCCAAAGGGCGAGCCCCCAACGGCGTACGGCACCTTTCTGAAAATCGCCGCTTCGCTCGGGGACCCGCCGAAGCCCGTCCCCACGCCGGACACGATCCCCGGGACCATCCCCGGGGACGTCGCGTCGCTCGTTTCCCAGCTGGGCTCGTGCGCCACCGGCCACGGCATTCCCACGCTGGAGGAGCTGGGATACCCCGCGCTTCCGCGGGGAGAGGGTTTCCCGGCGGCGGGCGGCGAGACGGAGGGTCTGCGCCGGCTCCGCGCGACGCTCGCGGCGCCGGCGTACGTCGCGGAGTTCAAAAAGCCGAGCACGAGCCCCACGCAGATGTGGCAACCCGCTGACCGGGCGTTCGCTTCGGTGAAAGGCGCCGGGTCGAGCGGCGCGCGACCGGCGAACCCTTTCGAGGCTGCGAAGCGCGGCGGCGGCGAGACGAAAATCGACGCCGCCGCGCTTTTCGCGCCGTCCACCACGGCCCTTTCGCCGTACATGAAGTTTGGGTGCGTCTCGGCGCGCACGTTTTACCACGAGCTGCACGCCGTGCTTCGTGGTTTGAACGGGAAACACTCCAAGCCCCCCGAGAGCCTGGAGGGTCAGCTTCTGTGGCGGGAGTTCTACTACCTCGCCGCGGCGGGCACGCCCAACTACGACAAGATGGAGGGCAACCGCATCTGCCGTCAGATCCCGTGGAGTTGGGATTCGGCGCGCCTCGCGGCGTGGGAGGAGGGCCGAACCGGTTTTCCCTGGATCGACGCCTGCATGATGCAGTTGAGAAAGGAAGGATGGATGCACCACCTGTCGCGCCACGCGGTGGCGTGCTTCCTGACCCGGGGCGACCTGTTCGTGCACTGGGAGGCGGGCGCGGCGGTGTTCGACCGCGACCTCGTGGACGCCGACTGGGCGCTCAACAACGGCAACTGGATGTGGCTCTCGTGCTCGTGCTTCTTCTACCAGTACTTCCGCGTCTACGGCCCGGTGAGCTTCGGGAAGAAGTACGACAAGAACGGCGACTTCATCAGGCACTACCTGCCTCAGCTCAAAAACATGCCGGCAAAGTACATCTACGAGCCGTGGCTCGCGCCGTTGGACGTCCAGAAGAAGGCGGGCTGTGTCGTCGGCGAGGACTACCCGCCGCCGATGGTGGACCACGCCGCCGCGTCCAAGGAGTGCATCGAGAAGCTCGCCGCCGCGTACAAGGCGCACAAGGAGGGGAAGGGGGGGACGATAAAGGCGGAACCCAGGGTGGGGGCCAAACGGAAAGCCGAGTAGAGCGTTTTCGCGTTTTGGCGCGCGTGTCGTTTTCGACTCTCGCGCGTAACGCCGTAGGCGCGTGACTTCCCTTTTGGGTGTATTACATACGACGCGGCTCGAAACGCCCCCGACACCTTTCACGCCTTTCACGCGCTTGCGCCGCTTCGCGCGCGTCAGATCCAGTCCCCTTGCTGCAGCTTCAGCGGCAAGTACACCTCCGACAGGTACTGGAACCCGTACGACGACAACGCCTGGATCTCCGCCTTGGTTTTCGTCTGGAGCATGATCTCCACCTCCTTGACCCACTCGGGGTTCTGCTGGATGAACTCCTCCTTCAGCATGTGTTGCCCCGTTTCGATATCCTTCGCCGACATCTCCAGCCGGCACTGCTCGGGGATGTTGAACTTGTCCAGGTCCGACGGGCGCACGCCCAGCCACTTGATGTCCGGCGTCGTCAGGTTCGCGCTGTCAAACGCCATGTTCTTCGAGCCCTGCATGTACACGGAGATGATCTTTAAACCGTAAGGGTCCGCGTCCACTAACGCCAGGACGGGAATTCTTAAGTCGCGCTTGAGCTTGCTTAGAAACAACCTCGTCGCGACGTCGGGTTGGCCTTTGGCGGTGATGATGACGCACGGGAAGCGGTTATAAAATCGGTCCTCGGCGAGACGCATAAACGCGGCGTCTTTCTCGACGAGTAACACGAACTTAGCGTCGCTCCGGAAGTTGGTGACTTTGTCGATGTTCGACGGAATAGCTTTGCCGCCGATGCCCATCTTCGTGCAGTCGATCTCGTCCCCGTCCTCGTTGTACACGAGCTTGCCCACCACCACGCCTTTCTCCGACGCCACGACGTGCAACGAGTTGCGCGTGCACCCGAGAAGGCACGAGATGTCGTCCAGCACGGCGTCCGAGTCCTTCTGGTCCTTAAACAGCTTGACGTCCGTGTAGAACAAGTCACGCTTCGTGACGTGAATGCCCCGGCTTAAAACGCCGTGCACCAGCTGCATGACCCTCGTGAGGATCGCCACCTTGCGCACGGATGACGTGCTGCTGAAACTCGTGAAGGTGTGCTTGTCCTTGAGCACGATGCGGTCGAGCTGGTCGAGGTACACCTGGTCGTTCGCGCCGCGCGAGGGGAGCGAGTACCCGAACCCCTCGCCGTCGAGCACGTTCTTGGCGATGGCCACCATCACCTGCTCGATGGCCGCAGCCACCTCTCGCCCGGGGAGGTCCACCACCTCGCGGTACGCCTCGGTCAGGTTCAGATCCGCGAGCGTTTTGCGCACCTCGGGCTGGCGCTTCACCGCCGCCTCCAGCGCGTGCACCTTGGCGAGCACCTCGTCGATGGAGCCAGCCCTGCCGTCGCGCCCGTCCCTGAGCTTCTTCATGGCTTTGTTCACGCCCTCATCGGGGGCTTTCGCCCCGGCGCGCTTGGGCGGCATGACTCCCGCGCGCGTCGATCTGTCCGAGAGGGTGTGAGTCGGCACGTTTTGAACCTGCGACCCGAGGATTCGAAAATGAGAGTCCGGAGTGGCAGTAGTCTGGCGTCTCAGCTGAACATCGAACACGACGATTCGCGACGCCCTTTTCGCGTTGTGACGTGGCCGGGTGTGGGCGCCCACTCGATAGCGCTCGCGTTACCGCCTCGCGTCCACTGTGCCCCGCGCCGACCTCCACGCGTCTCCCCGAGCGCGCGTCACCGGTTGTGCCCGCCCGAGCCTCGACGTCCAGGAAGCACGCGCCTTCGTTCGTCCCCGCGTCCTCCACGCGCGAGCGCCGGTCTATCCACACGACGCGTTTCCGACGATCGGCAGGATGCTCGCCAAGCTCCAGCCCGCGGGCGCGCGCCTCGCCGCGCGCGGCCTGTTCGCCCCCCGCGCGCGCTCGCTTCACGTCAGGCGCGCGGTCGCGCCTGTCGCTGCGCGGCGCGTCTCCGTGACCGCGCGTCTGTCCAGCGAGCGGGACGCGCACGTCGCGTCCGCCGCGGCGCACGCCGGCGCCGCGACCGACGCTCCCGAAAAGTGCTTCGTGACGACTCCCATCTACTACGTCAACGACCGCCCGCACATTGGGCACGTGTACACGAGCACGGTGGCGGACGTGTACGCGCGTTTCCAGCGCTCGCGCGGCAAGGACGTGTTCTTCCTGACCGGCACGGACGAGCACGGGCTGAAGGTGGAGCAGAGCGCGGAGAAGAAGGGCGTCGAGCCTCAGTCTTTGGCGGATGAGAACTCGGCGTACTTCCGCGACGTCATGGAGCGGATGAACATCTCGTTCGACGGGTTCATCCGCACCACGGACGCCGCGCACGTGAACCAGGTGAAGAAGTTCGTGGAGCTACTCAAGGAAAAGGACGCGGTGTACCTCGGGCAGTTCGAGGGGTGGTACGACGAGGGCCAGGAGGAGTACTACACCGAGACGAAGGCGAAGGAGCTGGACTACAAGTCGCCCATCTCCGGAAAGGACATGGTGCGGTCGTCCGAGGAGAACTACTACTTCAAGCTGAGCGCGTTCCAGGAGCAGCTGGAGAAGCTGCACGAGGAGAACCCGAATTTCCTCACCCCCGCGGCGCGGCGGAACGAGATGATGGAGCGCCTGAAGGGCGGCCTGAACGATGTTCCCATCAGTCGCACCAACTTCACCTGGGGCGTGGGCATGCCGGGGGACGAGAAGCACGTGATTTACGTGTGGATCGACGCGCTGCTCAACTACATCACCGCGCTCGGTTTGGCCGAGGCGGACGGCGAAGGCACGCCCGGCGAGGGTGACGCCGCGATGCGCCGCGCCGCGGGCGAGCTCAAGCAGTACTGGCCCGCGTCTGTGCAGGTGATGGCGAAGGAGATCTCGTGGTTCCACGCCGTGATCTGGCCGGCGCTGCTGATGGCGCTGGACATGCCCCTGCCCGAGCGCGTGCACGCGCACGGCTTCTGGATCCGTGACGGGAAGAAGATGAGCAAGAGCCTGGGGAACTTCGTCGATCTGGAGGCGATCGAGCGGTACGTCGCGCACTACGGCCTGGACGGGTTCCGGTACTTCCTGCTGGTGGAGGGGCCCATCGCCGGCCAGGATGCCAACTTCGCGTCGGCGCGCGTGCAGGAGGTGTATGGCACGGACCTCGTGAACACGCTCGGGAACTCGCTCAGCCGCACGACGGCGATGGTGAACAAGTACTACGAGGGGGGTGCGGTGCCCTCTGAGATTTCCGAAACCAAGGGCGGCGAGCGCGTCGTGTTTCCCGGGTACGACTGGCCGGCGCTGACGAAGGAGACGGCGGACGAGGTGGCGCGCTGCGTGGATAACATGGAGCTGCCTCGCGCCGCCGCCGCCGCCGTCGCGCTCGTGGTGAAGGTGGACCTGTTCATCACCGAGACGGAGCCCTTCCGCATGGCCAAGGACGAGGCCAAGAAGGAGGAGCTCGCGGCGGTGCTGTACCAGTGCCTGGAGACGCTCAGGATCGCCTGCGTGCTGCTCGAGCCCTTCCTGCCCAACAAGATGGCGGAGGTTGGCGAGAGCATGGACCTGGGCGAGGGGACGTTCGACGAGCGCGTCCGGTGGGGCGGCTTGAAGCCGGGGAGCGCCGTCAAGAAGATGGCCGTGTTCCCCCGCGTCGAGGCGCTGGATGAGCAGGGCTTGCCTGTGGTGGCGTGAGAAACATCCAATCGTCGTACGTACGCCACGTTCGTGTAAGAGGTATTCCGAGCGCGCGACTTGTAACGCGTCCGTAGTCTACTGACGAGTCGCGCGGAGGCGTTTCGCGTAAAATCCGTTGCGTCGCGTAAAATGACATTACCCCGCGTCTCACGCCCGCGTCTGACTCCCGCGCTCGATCGACCGTCACCTTTTTCCGTGTCGTCGTCTACGAACGCCCCGCCGACGAATTGATGAAACCCATCTCGCGCTTGTACGACACCTCCTCCTTCCACGTCAGCCGGTCGTGGAACCAGTTCCCCGAGCTCGACCGGCGGCTCTTGGACGACGCGCGCGTGGCAAAGACGGCATCGAGCGAGCACGTCTTGGACGGATTCACGAAGATCTCATCCGGATCAACCTTCGCTTGCCTGTACAGACAGGGCGCGAGCTGGTCGGAGTGCGCCCAGCCGGGAATGGGCTTGCGCGGCCGCGCGTCGTCCTCCTCAGACTCGGAGTCCGAGTTCTCGCGGTAAGGCGAGATCTGGTACGAAAACTCCGCCGGCGCGCCCGAAAGAGAAAGAGCCGGCTTCGCCGCCGGCGTGCGCGCCTCGGCGCGCGCCGCCGGCGCCGCGGCGGTCGTCGGAAGATCCGCGGCGCTCAGCTTGGCAGCCACCGCGACGGCGCCGGGCGCCCCCGCGTTCGCGGCGAGCGCAGCGTTCGCGCGGTTGTTCGCCATGAAATCCTGTAACCTCCGTTTCTTCTCCTCCGCCGAATCCAGCGCCTCGGCGCCGCTCTTGCGCTTCGCCCCGACGGCGGCGCCCGCCGCCTTCGCCCGGTCCTGCTCCTCCAGCAGACGACGCACGCGCGCCTGTTTCTCCTCAACCTCGCGCTGCGCCTCCTCCTGCTCCTTGCGCATCTTCAGCATCTTCTCCTGGCGCTGCTTCTTCTCCTCGCGCTCGCGCGCCTCCTCGGCTTCCTTCAAAAGCCGGCGCTCCTCGGCATCAGCCTCGCGACGCCGGCGCTCTTCCTCCTTGCGCTTCTGGTCAGCCTCGAGCTTCGCGCGATTCTCAGCCTCCAGGCGCGAGCGCGACTCCATCGCGCGCTGCAGGCGCTCCATCACGCTCCCCGCGGCGGCGCCGCCGGCACCCACCGCGGGCGCCGCCGCGGAAGGCGCCGCCGCGGGCTTCGCCGCGGCCGCCGCCTGCCTGGCCGCCATCATCGCCTCCTTGCGCGCGCGGCGCTCCTCCTCGCGCCGCTCCTCCGCCTTCTTCGCAGCCTCCGCCTGCCGCAGCGCCCCGAGCCGGCTCTCCGCCTTCTTCTCGCTCGCCGGCGCGGCGGGTTTCTCCTCGTACCCCGCCAGAGGCACGAACGACGTCATCAGGTCCGGCGCGAGCTTGGGCAGAGGCGGCGGCGCCTCCGGCGCCTCCGGCTCGGGCTCAGGAAGCTCCGCGGGCGCAGCCGTCTCTTCCTTCTCGACGCGCGCCTCCGGTTGTTTCCGCGCCGACTCCTCGAAGAGCGAGTTGGAGAAGAGCGGAACGTCCGCCGCCGGCGCCGTTTTCTCCGCCTCATTCGCCACAGCCGCCAGCTTCTTCCCGAAGGACTTCTCGGACTTGGGCGTCTTCGCGGGGATGGACGCGACGGGCGTCACGGCGACGGACGACGCGGCGACGTCCGCGGGTGCCCGACCGGGCGTG
>Ga0233432_10005131_pt1 | contig 11447 bp, 7 predicted proteins | sample SI_122_August201_6_FD_179870 | JGI IMG/M metagenome (GOLD analysis project Ga0233432, IMG submission 179870) | Seawater microbial communities from Saanich Inlet, British Columbia, Canada - SI_122_August2016_10_MG | ecosystem: Environmental > Aquatic > Marine > Inlet | place: Canada: British...
CGGTAAATTTTGTCACTGAGCCAACTCTTGCACAAGTCGTAACAGCTATAACGGGACATGATAATTACTCAGCTTTGGGGTTCGCTGTCACTGCTGGCTCAAATGCACTTACTCTGACATATCCAAGTAGTGGCGTTGTTTCTACAACAACTGCTGCTTCGGTGGGTACTGTAGTTTCAGATGACAATGTAGCTTCACAATATATGGCATATTCATATTTTGGTAATCGCCCATCAATGGATGTATATGATACTCGCGTAGCGGCCAGCGGAGATGCCACAACTTCCTATATCGCCTACACTGCAACACAAAATAAAATGAAGATATTCATAGATGATGCTCAGGCCACTAACTTTACAGTAGGTGCAAACATAAGGTTGTCTGGAAAGTTTCCTGTAACTGAAGGAAACGCTGGAACTTTGAATGGGCGTGAATTTGAAATTGTATCAGTGGCATCCAGTACAACAACTGGAAATGCTACTGGTCGTGGTTATGTTGAGGTCAGCACTTCAGGTTTAGCACTTGCAGAAAATGACTTTACAATTACTGGCGCAGCCGCAGACGTTTCAGTCTATATTTTGGCTAATGAGTCAACCACGACTGAAGCCTTTTTTGAGGGTTCTTATCCAGTTTATGAGGGTTCACAGGAAAACTATTCAAGTAAAAGAATGGTTGTCCGTGAAATTGGTAGTAAGCGAACTGACTTAGGTGGCTTTGTAGCTTCCTCTGCAGCCTTTGATAATTCTGGCACTGCTACAGATTTGACTGCTCTAGGCCTTGATGCAATGGCAGTAGCCACCACAGCTGCGAACTCAACAATTGACTGGGTCGATGAAAAAGATCCTGCAGTAAAGGTTGGCTATGATGCTGTCAATCAGCGTCTTAACTTCACTGTTGATAGAACCGTGCTTGGAAGTGGAACTGACAGTAATTTTAGTTCCTATTCCATTTATGGGTCTAATTCTACCGGCTCTAACAACCTTGGAATTCCATCTCAAGGTTCTTCATCAACTGTCCCAATTAAGGGTGGAGAGGTTCTTTATGGTGATAGCTTTATATCTGATGGTGAAGAAATTCAGCCAAACGACAAACGCTATGGTATTTCGGTTAGCTATAACAGTGATCTCGAGAATTTTGAATTCTCTAGTGGTTCTACAGGTGAGACAATTGCGAGTGACGGAGCCATTGGTGTTGAAACAAATCAAAAGAGCTCAAATATCCAAGTAGGCCGGTATACTATCAATGCTACAGACGGATCTGCTATTAAAACGATTAACGATCCAGACTCCCGCATTATTGGTAATGGTGAAAACCAACTGCTTGGTGTTGGCTCAACAAAGACTGACTTTATCTTCACGGAAGGAAGAGGTCTAAAAGCGACTGCTGCAACTGCAGCAGGTGCAAGTGCCAATGAAGATTTGAGTAGTGTCTTTAAACTTTCTGCACAAACTGGGGAAAACGTTTTTAATATTTCTGTGAATGGTATCAGTGGTATTATTGAAGTGCCTGCAGGTTCATATGTTGGATCAACACTTGCTTCCGCTCTTGAAAAACGTATCAATCAAATCTCAGATCCTGTGACTGGAGATCCAATTGGTGGTGTGTCAGTGAGCTATGATCTTGATAATAATAATTTATCATTTACGACAGGTACTACTGGCGACTCATCCACAATTAAGGTCAAGGGCATTGCTAGACTAGGTCTGGATGATGTGCCTTTGGGTGTTGGCTCTGTTCCGGAAATTTACAACCTGGTTCAAGCAACTAACGCGAATGGTGTAGCACTGTATGTGAGTGCCGATGGCAAGGTTGTCGAGTCACCTCCAGCCAATCTTGTTGAAGGTTATTATCCACTTTATATCGATGAAGGTGAGCTTACATTTGACAAAACCGGTGCATTAGTAAGTCCAAAGAATAATGTGCATTATGAGAAGCAGGAAGAGGGTTTCTCTATTGCCCTAGATGTTGACTTTGCAGCTTCAACACAGTTTGCTCAACCTTTCTCTGTGCTATCAGTTCAGCAGGATGGTTTCACCTCAGGACGACTTGATGGCCTTGAGATTGACTCATCGGGAACAATTCGTGCTAACTATACTAATGGTCAGAATAACCCACTTGGTAAGATTGTTGTGGCAAACTTCAACAACCAAAACGGTTTGAAACAGATTGGTAACGCTACTTATGTTGAAACGGCTGTTTCAGGTACTCCTCAGGTTGGTGAAGCGGGTGCCGAAGGTTTTGGTAATATTCTCTCAGGTTCGCTTGAGCGATCAAATGTTGATATTACAGAAGAGCTAGTTAATTTGATTACGGCTCAGCGAAACTATCAGGCATCAGCTAAAGCAATCGAGACAACAACTGGATTGACACAGACTATTATTAATATCCGCATGTAAACCTAATTGAAATATAAACAATTAAAATGCCAAACCAGCTAAAGCTGGTTTGGCATGGCTCTTGCTTATGTAAACAATTATCAATTAGGAGACTGGCATGGATAAGTTTATTTTTACCGCAATGAATACGGTTAATAACATTTATGATAACCGTTCAGTTCGTGCGCAAAATATGGCAAACATCAGTGTTCCTGGCTATCGCCGAGATTTAGGCACAAAATCAGCTGGAACAGCATTTCCTGATATGATTAATAGCTTCCAATCTCGTGCATTTGCTTTGAAAGATGATAATAACGTTTTTGAGAGCACTCCAGGACAACTAAGCCAAACAAACGAAGCGATGGATATTGCTCTTAGAGGTGATGGTTATTTTTTTGTAAAAGGAACAGGTGACGTTTCTTTGACACGACGAGGTGATCTTAGCCTTGATAATGAGGGCTTCCTTGTCAATGGCTCAAGAGCAAAGCTTCTTGATGTAGGGTTGAATCCGATTAAAGTCCCCGCTAATAGGTCAATCAGCTTTTCTGAAAATGGTGAAATAATCATCGAGCCAGTTGGTGCTGAGGCAGGCACAAGGGTAAATATTGGGCAACTAGCAATGACCTCTGCAGCTGATATTCAGCTTAAAAAATTTCCTGATGGTGAAATTCGTGCAAAAGATGGAGAATTACCTGAAATTGATCAAAAACCTAGGGTTATTCAGCACAACGTTGAGCTTAGTAATGTGAACATTACGGAAGAACTGGTCAATTCAATTGAGGACCAGCGCCAGTATGAAATAAACATTAAATTGATTTCTACAGCACAGGAACTTGACGAAGGAACTTCATCTCTTATGCGGTTGCCTAACTAATATCATCATGTTTGGCACGCGTCTTGCTTACATAGTAGCAGAGTATTCAATTCTGCTGGAGGCAAGTAAATGTCAACAAGTTCAATGCATGTGGCCAAGACAGGCCTAAATGCCCAACAAACTAGAATGCAGGTCATCGCCAACAACCTTGCCAACGTTAATACAACAGGCTTCAAGCGTGATCGTGCAAACTTTGAAACACTCCTTTATCAAGTACGTCGTTCAGCAGGTGAAGAAACATCTGCCGATACTGATTTGACCTCAGCCTTTGCTGTTGGTACTGGTGCTCGTATTGTCAATACGCAAAAGATGATGAGCCAAGGCAGCATGATCCAGACAGACAACTCTCTTGATCTAGCTATTGAGGGATCTGGCTTCTTTCAGGTTTTGCTTCCAGATGGCCAGATTGGCTATACCCGTAACGGATCATTTTCGACCAATGCGGAAGGCACGCTAACAACGCCAAGTGGCTATGTGTTGCAGCCTGAAATCCAGATTCCTGGAAATGCAAGTCAAATCAACATATCTGGCGATGGCATTGTCAGCGTGATTGTGGCAGGCGAAATTGAACCGCAGAATGTTGGCCAGCTTACAATCGCAGACTTTAACAATCGCCGGGGTTTACAGCCAATTGGTGAAAGTTTCTCTATCGAAACAGCGGCTAGTGGCGCGGCTATTATTGCCAACCCTCAAGAGCAGGGATTTGGCAAATTGCTTCAAGGTTCGCTTGAGGCATCCAACGTTAATGTGGTGCAGGAACTTGTCAGCATGATTGAAACGCAACGCGCCTATGAGGTGAGTTCGAAGTCGATTACATCAGTTGATGAAATGCTGCGCTTCATCTCCAATAACCTGTAATTGATCTGGTATATTTGAGGAACTGTTATGTTGAATGCTCGCATTGTATGTTTTGTTTTGTTTGCGCTTGGGCTAGGTGGTTGCTCAACATATGTTCAAAATCAGGCATCACTTGAATTTGAACCAATTTACGAAACAAACGATTTTACGCAAATGGCAGCAACGCCAACAGGCGGCATTTTTGAAAAAACCAAAGGTGGGTTGTTCGCAACTGATCGGCGCGCACGCAATGTTGGTGATATCCTAACAGTATCCCTAAGTGAATCGTTTTCAGCAACGAAGTCACAAACAGCTGCATCAGCCAAAACCGATAGTTTTGGCGTTACTTTGCCAACAGCACTTCCAAATATTCTAACAGGTGGGTACGCAGATGCGGGTCTCACAGGTGGCGCAGCTCGGAGTTTCTCTGGTTCTGGTTCTGCTGCGCAGTCTAATTCTCTGTCGGGCTTTTTGTCTGTTACCGTTATGCGTGTATTTGAAAATGGGAATATGGAAATTAAAGGCCAGAAAAAGCTTAATTTGAATAATGGTGATGAATATGTGCGTTTGACAGGCCTTGTTCGTCCTCAAGATATTTCGGCTTCAAATCTTGTTTTGTCTAACCGCATTGCCGATGCCCAAATAACGTATGTTGGGGCAGGTGAAACCGCTGACTCGGCGCGCCAAGGATGGCTCAGCAAAACATTGCGTGCCATCTCACCATTCTAGATGTTCTGTTCTATTAGTTAAGGGAAATAAAATGTCTATCCGTGCCATCATTACTGTAAGTTTGATATTTAGTTTGAGTGCCTTTACGGGTATCAGAAGCGCGGTCGCTGATCGGTTGAAAGACATGACGTCGATTGCTGGGGTGCGTACCAACCAGCTTGTTGGTTATGGACTTGTTGTTGGTTTGTCTGGAACTGGTGATGGCAATTCAGGTCTAACTTTACAATCCTTGCAATCGATGGTGTCTCAGTTTGGCTTAGTCACAGATGCGTCCAACTTATCTGGCAAAAATGCAGCAGCCGTCATGGTAACGGCTGATTTACCGGCATTTACAAAACCTGGTCAGCGTATTGACATCACAGTCTCCACGATAGGGGCTTCAAAGTCTCTTCGTGGCGGCACATTACTTATGACGCCTTTGCTTGGCGCCGATGGCGAAACTTATGCAGTTGCTCAAGGAAATATGGTTGTTGGTGGCCTTGGCGTAACAGGAAATGATGGTTCATCTGTTGTTGTTAATATTCCGACCGTTGGCCGTATTCCCAGAGGAGCCTCGGTTGAAAAAATGGTTGAAAGCCCATTTCAGTCATCAGACAATTTAATACTTAATTTGCATCAAGGTGACTTTAGCACCGCAATTCGCGTATCTGATGCCATTAATGAAATATTTGGGCCTGATGTTTCGGTCGCGCTGGATGCTTCATCAATTAAGGTGCGTGCGCCTGTTGATCCAGGGCAAAAGGTTAGTTTTGTAAGCCTGCTTGAAAATGTTGAGGTTGATCCAGCACGTCCATCTGCAAAGGTCATAGTCAATTCTCGGACTGGCACGATTGTTATTGGTGGTGATGTGAGAGTAACACCAGCAGTTGTTACGCATGGTTCACTGACAGTTAAAGTTACTGAAGATATGGATGTAACCACTACTGGCACAACCACCACCAATGCTAACGGAACTACTACAACACCAGGCGATGCAGTTCAAACGGCCGATACAGATATTGAAATTGAAGAAGAAACGGCAAAAGCCTTTATTTTTGATACGGGTGTGAACCTTGCTGAAATTGTTGATTCAATAAATGCTGTTGGAGCAAGTGCTTCTGACTTAGTTGCCATTTTAGAAGCACTTCGTGAAGCTGGTTCTCTTCGTGCTGAAATCATAGTGATATAGGAGAGTCTTATGGAACTTACACCTATTGATACATCGATGGCCTTATATGAAGCCAATAAAACTAAGTTGCCCGATGAAAATGAGGACTTAAGAGCCGCAGCAGAAAAATTTGAGGCTATTTTCCTTCATCAATTTCTCAAAGAGGCACGTAAAACTAAACTTGCTGATGACCTTTTCGGCAGTCACGCCAAAAGCACTTATGAAGATATGCTAGATCAAGAACATGCAGACTTGATGTCCAAGAAAATGGATCTTGGCATTGCAGAGGCATTAGTGCGTCAATTTGATAAGTCAGCGATGTAAAAATGGCTAGTTTATTTGACATTGGCAAATCCGGGCTGAGTTCCTACAGAGAAGCTTTATCTGTAACTGGACAGAATATTGCCAATATTAATACGGATGGATATAAGCGCCGCGAGGCTAATCTTGAAGAAATTCAGGGTAGCACTGGCAGTGTTAACAGTGTGCCAGATCAGAGTGGATTGGGTGTGCGAGTTGCTGATGTAAAGCGCTCATATGATGAGTTTTTGCTTAATAAAGCTCGCTCAACTTCATCTTATGCTGAGTCAACCGCAGCTTACTCTAATAACATTAGTGACCTAGAAGATGTTCTTTTGCCGGGTGATCACAACCTTGGTTCAATGATAGCTGAATTTTTTGATGGACTGCAGGAAGTCTCAGTTGCGCCGTCTGATCGCGCACCTAGAACTGTTGCTTTAGAACAAGCTGGAGCACTAACTGAAAGTTTTAGGCAACTAGCTCTTGAGATGGATGCAGTAAAATCAGGTATTGTTGAGCAGGTAGACCAAGCTATTAGTGATCTGAATGGTTTAACGGCTGAACTAGCGAACTTAAACCGTGCTATTGGTGCAGGAACTGCAGCAAAGTCCAACTCAGCATTAGATGCACGGGATGCTCTGATTAACAAAATAAGTGATTATGTTGAAATTACTATTTCTGATAATGAGGATGGTACAAAAAGTCTCACTTTGGGTAATTCTGGAAAAGGTGCTCAACTTGTGAGGCACGATAGATATTCAACTCTTAAAACTGTTGATGATGGCAAAAACTTGAGTTTCCTTATTGGGCAAGGCACTGGTTTTGTACCAACCAATCAAATCACAAGTGGGTCATTAAAGGGTTTAAGTGATAGCTATTCCAAATCTTCTGAAATGATGGGAAAAATTGATAACCTAGCCTTTAAATTAGTTAGAGACGTAAACGCTATACACGAACAAGGTATAAACCTTGAAGGTCAGCCCGGCGAAAAATTCTTTATGATGGCCGATGTTAGTATGATTGAAAACCCAAAGAATTTAGGTGCCGCAGTTTCCATGGTTGAAGTAACAGATTATACTATTGTTGCGCCTGAGCATTTGGAATTTAGTTTTGATAGTAAAACAGATTTATGGACTGGTCGTAATTCATCAAATCAAATAGTTGGATCTGGTAAATCTCAAATTTTACTTCCAGGTATGCGGGTTGAATTTAATGGTAGTGCTAGGCAAGGTGACAAGTTTAGCCTTACACCAGGTGAGGGCTCAGCAAAGGCCATAGGACTTGCAATTACCCGAGCTCATGATATTGCAGCAGCGGCAAAGTTGCTTTCTTCAGCTGATCCAAATAATGAAAGCGCTGCTACTATGGCAGTTGATGCTCTGGTTATTCCCCCTGAAGATAGTATCCCAGATATAACAAAAGTCATGTCGGATGGACTTTCAGCTGTTGCCGCCACGACATTTTATGCTGATGGACCTGCGGTTGTCGTCCCCGCTAATGTTACTGATCTTGATTTAGTGAGTTTAACGCAGCAATCACGTGTAAATTTTTCATTGAGTGATGAAAAAATGAAAGGAATAAACGTTGCTTCACTAAAAGTTACTGATCAAGCAGGAAGTGTAAAAACCTACAGTTTTGATTTGAGTTATGGAACTTTTCATTCAGGGGCTAGTGGGTCCTGGAATGATATGAAAAAAGTTGCTGATCTGCTTAACCAAGGTGTTATGAAAGGGACAAATGATATAGATGGTGCAACAAAATTTTCACTTACAGATATTGGTGCCTATGCCTCTGGATCAGATGGCCAGCTATCAATTAGCTTTTCAAAAAGTAATATAGATAATAGCGCTTCGTTAAGCCTTTCAAACAGTAATGCAGTAGCTGGAGTGGTAACAAATAGAAGTGATTTAGGTTCCAGCATTCAAATTTTCACCAGAGAAGGCCGCCATATTGCTGGTTCTAGCATGTCATCTGAAGAAATCAGTGATTTATTCAAAGCCTCAAACGGTTTCAATGTTGGGGCTAAATACGTTGACACTTACTTAAATAAGACAGGTGAAGATGGATATCTCGGCACAACAGTTTCCAATAAGACTGATGCTTCTGATATTTTGACAAATATAAGTGAACTTGGAGCATCTCGAACTATAAGGTTTGATAGTTTACCAAATATTGATGGGAATGAATCATCTGTGAATGGTACATCTGCCTCAGCAGAAACGGTAGATTATTCTCTTACAATTGATGGTTTGACCGAAAAGCTTTCAAGCAAAGATTTGGTTGAAAAAGATGCAAAATCTGTTGCCATTGCTATGGCTAAAAAATTTAGATCGAACGCACCTATTGCTAATCTTACTGGTCAGTCGACTCTTACAAAGACAAACACGATTGTTCTGTCTGAGGGGAAAAGAACTGCCTTTGCATTGAACGGGAGTTTGAATTTAAATTTTGAAGATATTACATACCAGTTAAATGAACTGCCTGATGGAACTGTAAGCATCATAAGCAGCAATCCACAAAATACACTTTCGTTAAGTTATGATCCATCCTCATATACGATTACTGAGACAATCACTACCTTTCCAGAAAACGATGATAAGGTCGTCGTATCATTTGAGGGTCAAAACTACAGCATAATAATGCAGCAGGGTGAGGTTTATGTTTCTGGTGGAGAGTCTGGCCGGTTGAGTGCTTCATATAACAAGGATCATAAACTCCATATTTGGTCTAACGATGGGACTTTAGTAAGTGATAACATTACCTTGCCTACATCAGCATCAGTAGATGGTAATACTGAAGCTGCTGCCAGGTTTGGCCTTACAAACGGAACATCGCAACCAATTGCAGCGCTCACTCAACAGGCTATCCCTTTAACTGTTACCGAAACAATTTCAGGTGCTGCATCTACATACGAAGTTCAGACTGTAAGTGGATTGAATTCAAATGCACTGAGTTCGTTGGCTGAAAAAACACTCACAATAGGGGACACAGCTTTCAATCTCAGGGTTTTTGAACATGATCTAAGTGTAACAACAGAGGGCATTTCTGGAGTTAATGAAGTTCAATCCATTAATGGTTTTGATTTTGCTGGTTTAAACAATCTTGCGGGTCAGACAGTAACACTATCTGACGGTGCCACAACAATCTCACACAAATTCACTACAGCTCCAATCAGTGTGGCCTCAGTGATTTCATCTTTGCAGAGTGCAACTGGTTATAGCAGTCTTGCCTTTAATCTAAGTGCAGGTAGCGATGCTCTGACTTTGACATATAAGGCAACTGGCGCGGCTGCTAATGCTACATTTACACAATCAACTAACGCAGTAACTGTTTCTTTCGATGATGAACCAACGTTATCTGACGTTGTATTAGCCCTTCAATCTCACAGTGGCTATTCAAATCTTGATTTTACAGTCGCTGCTGGGACTGACTCTTTAGTACTAACGTATAAAAGCCATGGAGCAGTAACTACAACAGCAGTTTCTGAAATTGAAAGTTTTTATGATCGAGATTTCAATATTCGCGTTGATGGTCAGAATATTATAGCCACCCATAATGACTCATCTAAAGATCTTCAAGCAAGCGCAACAGCTGATAGTTTAATAGGTCAACGGATTACACTTTCTGACATGCCTGATGAAGAATTAATTGTTGTACTTACGGGGCAAGCTTCACGAAAAATATCTGCTAATTATGACCTTAGGCCTCCAGAGGCTCCCGTGATTACTCGTGATTTGATGATCCAAGTCACCGATGTTGAAAACGGTGTTGTTGAATTTATTGATACAGAGACTGGCACCTCCATGGCCACTCGAAGTTTAACATCAAGGAAAGAAGCTACAGCTAAAGGTTTTGATATTAAATTATCGGGTGATCTTCAATTAAATGACAAATTTCATATTGCTACGAATTATGAGGGTGTTGGAGACGGCAGAAACTTAGAGGCAATTATATCCTTGCAAGCCGCAAACGACGATAACCCTGATATTGGAGGTTTTCAGGAGATATTTGGTTCAATGGTGGCTACTTTAGGCACAAGCGTAAGAACCAGTAAGTTAACTCTTGAGGCAGCGGAAACTTTGCGTGATGCGGCTGTTGAAGCTGAGGCGAGTTATTCAGGTGTCAATCTGGATACTGAGGCATCTAAATTAATAGAACAGCAACAAGCATATCAGGCATCTGCCAGAATTTTATCAACTGCACGTGAATTATTTCAAACTTTGCTGCAGTCTATTTAGGAGATTTAAATGCCAATTAGTACCAAAACATTTAATGCTCAATCTTTGGCTGGTTTTCATAAAATGACTGGCCAAATTCAAGAAGCTCAAATGCGAATTGCATCAGGTAAAAAGATCTTGAGATCATCTGATAGTCCAATTGATGCGGCTAATATTTCAGCTGCAAAAGAGCAAAAATTAATGCTTGAGAGATATTCATCTAACCTAGACCGTGCTCAGTATCGACTGGCTCTAACTGATGAAACACTGGGTCAAGCTGTTACAATCATGACACGAATTTTTGAATTATCAATTCAAGCTGTCAATGACACCTATGCTTCGGCAGATCGGCAGTCAATTAAGACTGAAATTGGTGAACTAAAAAAGGGAATGGTTGAGCTTGCAAATAAAAAAGATTTAACAGGTCAGTCACTTTTTGCTGGTTACAAAGTGAATTCAAATGCATTTGAAATTGATAAAGATGGCGTTGTTCAATTTGTAGGTGACCGTGGAAGGCATAGCGTCCAGGTATCAGAGTCTATGCGGTTATCAACTGGGGTTGACGGTGCAAGTGCATTTATGCGTGTTGAAAGTGATTACGGTCATGATTCAGCCTTCGAAATTATCGAGATTGTTGAAAATCAAATTATGTCTGGTGAACTTGAAGAGGGAACATTAGACGATATAGATAAGGCTATTGAGCATATTACTAGGCAACAAACCCTCATTGGTGCCGCGCTCAGCAAAGGTCAAATGCAGGCTGAGGCTCTTGGTCAGCGCAAGCTACTTTTAAATGAAAATATTTCGGATCTTGAGGATGCAGATATTGCAGGTATTGTAACTGAAATGCAATCAATGATAACCAGCCGTGATGCAGCTCAACAAGCATTTGTAAATGTTGGCCGCCAGAGCTTGTTTGATTTTATGCGATAAGTCTTAATGGTTCTTCCTGGCGGAGGATGGGGAGG
>Ga0233432_10005145_pt1 | contig 11423 bp, 7 predicted proteins | sample SI_122_August201_6_FD_179870 | JGI IMG/M metagenome (GOLD analysis project Ga0233432, IMG submission 179870) | Seawater microbial communities from Saanich Inlet, British Columbia, Canada - SI_122_August2016_10_MG | ecosystem: Environmental > Aquatic > Marine > Inlet | place: Canada: British...
GTTTTTCATTAATTTCCAAATACAGAGCCGCTGTTCTTAAATATTCACATTCTTTGGTAGACATTTCCCGGTCGAGAAGAATGAGTTTAGATAGGGTCACAAAAATTTTGTTTCTTTCTTCCTGATCTGTCGCGTCGGCCATCGAAAAGCAAAGCTGACTTAATTGCAGCTCAGACACATTCAAATTATTGGCAATCTTCAGAATACAGTGAGCCACCGAATTAGAGAGCATGGAATGCTCCTTAATTGTACTTATAATGAATTCCCTTTCTACAAGATCGAGGTGATCATCCTCCTTTGCAAACCAGCAGAGCACGGCTGCATACAAACAAATTTTTTGTAGTTCAGGCTTGGAATGTGGAAGTTCAAGCTGTTCTTTAAGGACGGCTTTCCTGAATAAAAAATAGATGGGATTATCGAAAAATTCATGAATAAATTTTTCTCGACCACCTTTACTTGGATCCCATGATTTTTGCTGTTGGATTGAGTTTTTAAATAGGAAAAACTTAAGCTTTTTAAGAAAAGAACCTACATTTGTAGCTAAATCATTTTCCAATTCTTTAGTGAATCTTTGTTCCTCTTTGGTTACTTCACCATCGGCTTTAATTATTTGTAATAGGGCTTCGATAGCTAATTTAGAGTGTCCTTTATGAAATACTTTTTCTAGAAAATCATTAACGATCGACTTTTGTTCAGGAGGCGAAATTGGATAGGCCAGGTAGATCTTAAGTTTTCTCCAATCTTCAAAATTGATATGAGGTAACTGCAATACAATAGCCTTTAAGCAATCCATTTCATTCTCATTAAGATCTCCGTCCACCCATGCAGCTGCCGCTAAGGTTTTACCTAAAGATACATTGAATGCTGGGTATAAATCTTTTCGTGTAATTTCTGACATGTGTTAAATCTAATGTTGAAGCCAAAATATTCTAAGTAAAGATAAAAGAGTTGAAGTATATGGTATGAATATTTAAATAACTTTTAAACCCCTTTTGTTACTTAATTACGATCAATATCCCTGCATACAACTTCTATTTTCCTGACTATGACGATTTTTAAAAGATTGTTACTCATTTTTTCATTTATGGGTACAGTTCATGCAAATTTAAATGCCATAGATGGACAGGTTGAAGTTTCTAAACTTATCTTTGTATACGGAGGTACTGGAAATGACTTACCAAGTTTGCAATCCCTTGAGAGCATTGAACTCTTAGTGGGGAACATGCAGTTGAGTGTCCGTGAACTCTCTATTGGTTTAAAAAATTCACTTAAGTTATCTTTTCGTGATCTTCAGGAGATCGCTCAACTTCCCGTTCAATATTTAAAGTCTTTGGGATACGAAGGACTGGTTTCTTTCCCGGACCCCAATCAGATCGATCCTATTACTGGGAAAGACTTGCGTGCCGCTTCCGATCGATCGCTCCGCATCGTAGTGTGGGTATCACGGGTGGAATCGGTCGAGTTTTTAAATGACGGAATAAATGATCAGGTTTTTGAAAAATTGTCTAAATTGGGAGAGGGATCATTTGCCAATGATAATGGGCAAGGGAAACCTCTTACGAATGCTCAACTTCGATACTGGAAGAGATATGGGCAGTCCTACTCCCGTACAGCAGTTACTCATTTAACACCTGGAGCAAAACCGGGACAAGTGGTCCCTCTTGTGAAACTCGGACTTTCCCGAAAACAGGGAGGCCGCGTACATGCTGGCAACTCAGGTACAGAGACCACCGGCAAGTGGATTATAGGAGGTGCTTACTTTTATAATCAAATTTCCCAACGCGATGACGATCTCCAAATTTCCTACCTCTCATCCGATACAGGTGAAAGAAAAGCGGTGAATGTGAAGTACACAGTTCCTATCCAAAACCCTCAGGTTTTAAATCTTGATATTCAGGGCAGCTATTCTTCCTATGATGCATCCAGTTTTGCTCTCACCCGTGTAGATTTTGAAGGAGAGACCCGCTCATTGGACCTAGCACTTCGTTGGAATCCACAGGAATGGGAGTATGAAAATTATCAATTTGGATTTGAGTTCGGTCTGCGTGGAGAGAAAATTGAAGCGGAAAATTCACTAATTTCTGGGCGGGCAAATGCAGATATGCTCACTCCAAGGTTTGCCGCCACCCTACAGGCTAAAGGTCCGTATCTAAGAACGATGACCCGTTTGGAAGTGAGCCGTAATGTGATCGATATTCCTGAACTCGACCGCTCGCTGTTGGGCGGAGTAGGCGTTGCCGATCAGTCTACCCGTTTAAGGATTAGCCATCTTGAATCGCTCAAAGTTGGTAAATGGATACGGGATCACTTGAACTCAGACTTACCCTCTCAATGGGATCGCCATCTTATTATTTCCAAGTTCTCGGCAGATCTTGGCTTGGAAGACGAGCGCCATTTGCCACAACATCAATTTATTAGCGGAGGCAGCGGTTCAGTCCGCGGATACCCAGAGTCCCCGATAGCGGGTGATCATGGTTACTCTGCCAGTGTGGAGTACCGTATACCTTTTGCCTCTGGAGATGCTGGTGCTGGACTTGGAAAAGTATCAAGTACACTCATACCCTTTTTGGACTGGGCGGAGACTTTTGTAACTGACCCGCTTACTTATGAAACTGATAAATCAATATTTGGAGCAGGAATGGGTTTGGAAATGAAATTTTCCAAAGGATTACAGGCACGATTTGATTTTGCTAAACCTTTACGTGAAATTAACTCCGGAGGATCCATCGTGGAAGGTACCCGAAGTAAAGATAACCGTGTTCATGCCCTCGTAGTCTGGGAGTTCTAACTTTAACGAATTCAAAATATGAAACCCTCTGTTTTATTTCTCCTTTTTTCCTTATTTTGCTCGATATCCGCTTCCCCTTTGGCTCAGGATGAATTTTTTGAAGATGAGCCCGCTCCTTTTTCCTTAACAACAAAGGTAATGGAGGGAGATGCCAGCTTCTCCAATGCGAATAGTGAGTTCCAGATTACTGCGTCCGATGGAGCTGTTATTCGGTATGACTCAGGCTTTGATATTCCTGCAGGAGAAACCGTTCGATTTATCCAACCATCCGTTGATGCTACTGTGATCAATGAGATTATTCAGCAGACGCCCTCTCAAATCGAAGGCAATATTTTTGCCAACGGAAAAGTTGTGCTTCTGAACTCTTCTGGCATTGTTTTTGGAAAAGATTCAGTTGTCGAGGTGGGCAAACTGCATGCGATCGCAGGTGAATACAGTTCAGATACGATTTTAGCTTCTTTGTTTGATGTTCTATATGATTTAACGACGGATGTGATATCAGGTGATGTGATCAATAAAGGTACCATAAAAGCAGGCGAGGTCATTTTGGCCGGCAGCAGCGTCACCAATTCTGGGACGATCATGGTGGATGAAGGCACTTTGGTCTTGGCAGGAGGAGCAAGTGTGGGTTGGACCAATAATGAAGGCTCTCTCCTCGTAACCTTATTAAGCCAAAACCTACAAGGGGGAGCTAGCGATATTGCCGGTCAGGCGATTTTGCAGTCCGGAATTATCCAGGCGAGTAAGGCTCAGTTTCACGGAGATACTATTACCCATAGCGGTACCACACAGGCCAATTCGGTTCAGGTGGGCAATTATTCGAATTTCTCAGATTCGAATGAGTATCTTGGCACAAGTGGAAGTCTGGTAGCAAATGAGTTGTCGATTGCAGGCGGATTATCTCCAAGCAGTAACCCAAGTTTTGAACTTTCCGGAAAAAATAACCAGGTTTCATCCCTATTAATTACCGGAACCCATCAGGATATAACTGTTCGTTCTTCAACCACTCTTACTGTTGGGGAGGCTGTTGACCTCGATGATCAGACTAACGATTCTACGCGCTACGCCACAAACTTTGATTTGCGAGTCGAAAACGGTGATTTAGTAATAAATTATCTTCTTTACAGCTATATTAACGAGGGGGAATCATCTGTTTCATCTGTTTTATTGGCCACTGAAAAGGATTTAATTTTTAATAACTATGGCGGTCAATTTAATAATTATATTTATTTTTCCAGAAATCTTATAAGAACTTGGAGCGAACGCGACGGAGATAAAGTTGATTCTCGCTTGGATGGTAGCTCAATATCTATTGATGATTTAAGTTTTAATCTGCTTACGATGAATGAAAATCAGGATTTGTTGCCCAGTACCTGGTTCGATACTTTACTTAAAAACAACCCAAATGATGAAGGATTAGATATGCTTTTCATGCAACCAGGTTGGCCTGTTTACCTGGATATCCAGGCGCCTGCATTCGTAGATCTAAATGCTGAGCTTGAGGAAGCGGGGGGAAGTTCTGCCCTTTTTGGCGGAAGCTTTGCGGTTGTTGCTTCTGCCGGTGGGGGAGGGGTAGCCAGAGCTGGCACACCATCAGTCTCCGCAGGTGGTGCAGGTGATTCTTCGGAGAGTGGCGGAGAAAGCGAAGGGGATGGAGAAGGTGATGGAGACAGCCAAGGCGGAGGGTCGGCATCCAAGAGCACTTCCTCTTCCCGTGCACAGATGAGACAAGTAGGTGTGGCTCCCTTTGCTCCGATTAGTCAGCCCATTTTATCGGTCGAAGCATCTCAGGTTTTAGAAAAAGCCCTGGCAACTGAGGTTGAGCAGAAGATGCAACAGTATCTTAATCCATAATACCTTGTGCTGTTTTTAAAAGTCACCCGTTCTGTCAAAAGATTTGCGGCCCGCTTTGGGTGGCTCATGGCCGAGCTGATATTCGTATTTTTGGGAATGTACGGAGCCTTTCTTCTCGAGCGGATGCACGACGATGATATGGATCTGCTGCGCAAACGGCAGATCCTGCAGGCTCTAGTAGATGAATTTGAAGACTACGAGACCGAGCTCGGTTCCGCAAGTTCCTCTCTCGACGAGGCCTATGGAGTCCCATTTTTTACTTCCTATGGTGCCGGTGAGCGACCTTTTCCCACCCCTATTCCCTACGGTGGGATGGGGAGCGTCAATACTGGTATTTGGGAAGCCATGTTACAGAGCGGAGGGATCGAGGTCCTCGAAGTCGAAGTTATCCAGCAAGTCCAGGTTTTCTTCAAAAAACTTCAGGATCTGCTCGATCTGTATTCCCGTTTTGAAAGGCTTACCGAACAGATGATTCTTCCGGAGATGGATCAGGAGGTGAATTATTTTTATCAAACGGAAGGATCAGAATTACGTGATAAATATAAATGGTATGTGAATTCTCTTTTTACCATTGGCATGTCTCTTCGTTCGCTTAGCGAGCAGGCGGCAGCAACGAAGGTGGTGCTCCTCGCTGAATATGAGAAAATCCGGGAAAAGGATGAGAAAGAAAAGAAAAACTATGCACCCGCCGTGGAACTCCCCCTCGAACCCAAACCGGAAGAAATAATTGAAGAACCTATGGAAGATTCGGTGGAAGCTTCCTCCGATGCAAGATCTCAGGCATTGGATTACTTATCTTTTCAATGCCAAGCTTTGGCAGAGCATCTCCAACAAATTAAAACCGGGTACGATGAAACTTATGCCATTCCTTTTTTTACCTCTTACTCGGAAGGGGAGTGCCCTGTACCCTTTCCCATTCCCATGGATTTACTGGAAGGTATTACTGTAGAACCCTTCTCCGATCTGCTTGCCGCGGAAGGGGTAGAGGAAGTGCTAGAGAAAGAAATTTTAGATTCCTTACGAAATATTCTCGAAAAAATTTCCGATGCTGAAAGAGTACATCAAGAGTTTGCGGAGCGCTGCGAGCTCGAAATTATGGCTGATCAAAACACCTCCCTTTTTTATGCTACGGAAGCCATCGAGGTTAAAGAGAAGTTTCAGTGGTTTCCAAATTCCCTTTATGGTCTTGGTATTGCCTTGGAAGGTTCTTTTAATGAAACTTCCACCGTACTTACCATGCTCAAACAGGAAGGAGCTCCAGAGGCACTTCTTGAGGTAGCTGATAGCTCCGTAGCCGAGCCAGTCGAGCAATCCATAGATTTAATTTTAGAAACCAACCAAACAACGCTCACCGAAGATGAAAACTAAACAACTCTCCTTTTATTTCCTTCTTTTACCGATTTTTCTAAGTGCCCAAAATGAGACTGAGATAGTAAATACCATACCCACCATAGCGGAAATTACCGGTCAGGTAAATCGATACAATGAAAAAACCGGATCTATTGAGCCTGTTCAAATTGGAGAAAGCATTTCCCAACCCACTCTCTATTTTACCGGCGATGGAGCAGAGCTTATCGTATCGTATCCAGCAAAGATTGTCGCCCGCTTTGGAGAAAATACCCGGGCGGTATTGGCACCGGAAGAAAGCGGCCGTTATGAAGTGGATTTACAATTGGGCACGGTCAGTGCCCTGCTGGATCCCACGCGGGACAAAGAAAAGGAGCCTGCCTTTGCCATTCGTGGATCCGGCGGGGTCACCGAAGCTACCGGTACCTTCTATGCCGTGACTGAATACAAAGGGCAAACTTACACTGCGGTTAAAAAAGGTACGGTCAAAAAGAAAACCACGCCACCCGCGAAGCCCGACTTTTCGACTTATCTAAAGAAAGCGAAAGCCAACAAAGTTGCAAGCCTGACTAGCCAAAGGTAGTGATTAATTATCTTAATTAAGAATTTATCTCCAAGGAAATCATGCTCAGCTCAGGGAAGTTGGCCTTAATAATTGCCTTATTGTTGAGTTCTTCTTTTTTGAGAGGAGTTGAAATTCCGTATCCAGTATCCAGGGTTACATATCGTTATGGTATACATGCGAAGGAAATGCCTGATCTTTCAAAACTTGGAGATGCATACATTTCCTTTTCAGCGGAAAGCGAAGAGGAATTTTACTTGAAAGCACTGATGACTGGAACTCCAGGGATTTTCCAACTTTCAGATATGGATGTTTTTAAACTATCTGAAGTGGCAGTGCATTTTCTAAAGCAGGAGGGCTTGGAGGGGGTGGCTGCATTTCCCGACCCTGAAATGATTGATCCGGTGAGCGGGCAGGATCTAAGAAATCGAGGGAATTTTGACCTTACAATTGTGGTTTGGGTTTCCATTCTTGATCAAGTTGTATTTGAAAATGAAGAATTGTTCCGAAGCGAAGGAACTAGATTAAAACAAGGGGTAAATGATTACCTTTTTGCTAAAAGATCCATTGGAAAACCAGTGAGAAAAGAATTATTTGATGAAGTGGATCGCTTAACGAAACATGGCTCACGAGCTCCCCGTGTCATTCTGACCGCTAGCGATGCCCCTGGGCATGTGAACGCTGTGGTTCGAATAAAACGTAAACAAACCCCGCACTTTTCAATATCAACTGCCAATTCTGGAACACCGGCGACCGGCGAGTGGATGTTTTCTATGGCAGCCCATACGGAACAATTAACAGGATTGGATGACCAGGCTGCATTTGGTATATCGATTTCAGATACTGCGGAGAGGTATGCTTTATACGGATCTTATTACATTCCTTTGGTCTCTCAGGAAGTCTTGAAGTTGGGTACCAATATTGGGTTTTCCTCCTACGATGCATCTACTTTTGGAGTTACGGTCATGGATTTCAACGGGGATAATCTATTTTTGGAGGAGAGCTTACTATGGAGCCCTTCTTTTTTCAACGGCGAGCATTGGAGGTTGGAAATGGAAGTTGGCTTGCGGTGGGAGAATGTCACTGCGTTTAACTCCATATTTAGTAATCAGGCGGATGTGGGAATGCTTACCCCGCGTCTGGCTATTGCTTTGCAAACGCGAAGTCCATATCGTGTAGGATTGAGCCAGCTTTCTATTCGTGGAAACCTTTTTGGTATCGATTATTCCACGCGGGAAGCACTCGGGGGAGTCGATACTACAGATACCTACTCCCGTCTGGCGGTTAGTCACCGGGAAACCCTCTTATTTGGAAAATGGTTGGGCGAAAGTCTTTCCGGAAAAGCCGGGGGGTATTTATCCAGGCATACCCTCAGTCTTTCCCTGAAATCCGATGTTGCTCTTTCAGATGAAAGGCACCTTCCTCAGCACCAGTTTATTACCGGTGGTACCGGAAGTGTTCGTGGGTACCCGGAATCTCCTGCTGCCGGAGATAATGGGTACCAAGCCTCTTTGGAGTATCGTCTGCCTTTCTTTCTTTTATCCGATGGTAGCAGAGCAAAGATACCTTGGATGGTGAGTGCATTCGTCGACTGGGCCCATACCCAGGTCAATGCCCCATTGTCTTATGAATCTGATCAGACTCTCCTGGGGATGGGGTTGGGACTTTATCTGACCATGCCTTGGGGGTTGTATTTTCACGCCGATTTTGCCAAACCTTTACGGGAAGTGAAGTCTGCTGGTATACCTCTGGAAGGAACTAAAAGTTCGGATTACCGAATCCACGCAAATATGGGATGGAATTTCTAGAGACATAATGAAATTAATTTTTAAACTCCTTTCTGTCTTACTTCTTTTAACTTTCGTTCCCCATGGGTTCGGACTTCCGGAAGGGACTACAGGAGTCGTAGGGGAGGGTGGGTATCAAATTAACGGTAGTGAAATGGTAATCACAGCCCCGGATGGGAGTGTGTTTGAACATCAAAATTTTAATGTCCTAGAAGGAGAGACGGTTCGTTTCCTACAGCCATCCAAGGATGCCCGTGTTCTCAATCGTATTCTTTCTGAAAATGCCTCGATGATTAACGGTACAGTCGAGGCCAATGGGCGGCTGTATTTTGCGGCTCCCAATGGATTAATTTTTGGATCTGGGGCTATCATACAAGCTGCTCAGTTGCATGCCATTGCCGGGGATTTATCAAATGCAGATTTTGGTGTAGGAGGGTATAGGTATGCTGACCTGAGTGGTGAGGTGGAAAACAGAGGGATCATCTCTGCTGATGATGTCGTGCTTGGTGGAAGAAGTGTAAATAACTCCGGAAGCATAAATTCTCCAAAGGGCAGCGTTATTCTGGCCGCAGGTAGATCAATGGAGGTTTATTCAACTGATAGTATTTTAGGGGTTGAATTATCACAGCAACCGACAATACCAGATTTGGGTGCAGTGGATCTTGCTTCGCAAGCAATTCTGCAATCAGGAATCCTGCAAGCTTCGAAGGTAAAGCTTATGGGGAACAAAATAACTCAGTCCGGGAAGATTGAAGCCCGTGAAGTCTCTTTTTCAAGATTTTCAAATTTATCCGGTAGTACAGGAAAGATTTTTGCAGATAAAGTTGACTTAGTAGGGGCTTATGATGGCGAGGCTGAGAATGCACCTTCAAATCTTTCTTCCAAATGGATAGAAGAGTCTAAGGGAATGGTACCGGTGGCTCATATCGATTCCTCAGAGAATGAAATTTCAAGAGTCGAGGCTCGAATGACATTTCAAGAGCTGAAGGTAAAGTCAGCAGTGAAAATGGAATTTGCCAGTTATGATAATCTTTCAACTATACTTGCCCCCAAAGTCCAACACTTGGACATACGGGTAGGGGATGGAGATTTAATCATGGGTGTAAGCTTTGCCCCCGTCTTTTCAAGTGACAAGAGTAGTTTGCTTTTAGCCGCCTCTAAAAAAATTACGAGCGATACTATTTTGATTCCAAACTCTTACTCTCAATCGGTAATCCTTACAGAAAATGAAAAAAGCGAAATTTTCGGAGGAGGGTCTAGTTTGCCTATGGGTTGGTATTTATTGAACGCATCAAGTATCGGAGGTGAAAGTCTTTCATCTCCATTAGATTCTTTAACATTACTAAATCTTGCGAATGAAAATCCTGAGTTTACTGGGTTTTATGAGGGTGCAGAGAATTTCCTGATCAATTTACCGAGTAATTGGGACGAGATCCTTGCTCGGCAAATCTCCCCCGAAAACCCTATTTTTGATGAAATCGAACCCTCGGTATATTATTTATTGGAGGGCGCGATTTCTTTTGAGGACTTTTTCAAAAATGCTCAAGATAGCCTACTTGGAATTTCCGAAACTGAGAGAAGTATTTCTTTGGCTCAAATTGATTTGCTGTTAAGCCTAGGACTTTATTCAAACTATTCTTATCTGCTTGATTCAGGGACATCTTTGCAAACGCTTCCTGATAAGCCCAAAAGCATGGAGAACCAGATCGGAGATCTTGGTGGTAGTTCTTCCCTTTTTGGCGGAAGTTTTGATCTTGCCCAGCAAGCAATTGAACCCATTGCGAATGACTCCAGTACAGAAAGCACTGACGAAAGCCAAGAATCAGTTGATGACGAGCAATCTTTCAATGATAGTGCTTCGCAAGCGAATGTGAGTGCCGTTTCGCAAGTAAGGAAATTTCAACTTCCTCAAGCAGTTGCCCCTTTTGCCCCTATTAGCCGACCTGTTCTTTCCACCGCAGCTTCACTGTATTTGGAGAATGCACTTTCTGAGCGAGTAGAGGATGAACTTTCAAAATATTTAGACTGATGAAACAAATTATTTTTCTAAAAGTTGTGGGCTTGATAATTTTTTTAAAATTTCATTTTCTAAGTTTTGGATCCGATCAATACGATAAAATTAAGGATTTCAGAAAAGACATGAATCTACTGAGAGCCAGGATTGATCGAAATTTAGATTCTATGGATACAAGAATCCAATCCTTGAAAAATAATTTTGGCAAACCTTCAAGTGGGAAATTAAATTCATCTGAATTCGACATGCCTGAGGTACGGGAGGCAAAATTTATTTCACCGGAAACTGTTCCGTCGAGTTTACCAAACTCTATGCTTTACACTCGTGGCAAGTCTATGGTCTACCCCGAGCCTCAACCATCGAAAAATATGGATGAGTCAAAACAGATCCAAAGCCTTCCACTCCCCGTGGTAAGGAAATTTTCAGGTACCGTTTTTTTGACAGAAGAGAAAGTAAATAATTTCCATCAGGTTTCAGAGGGGTATCTAATTCAAAAACCAACTCTGTTTACAGTTCCTGAAAATGCTGAGCTTTTTATTTCGTTTCCTATTAAGGCTGCCATCTGGGTGGGTGGAAAATCCCGTATCGTGATTTCTCCAGTTAAAAATGGAAAATATGAATTATTTTTAAAAAACGGAACAGTCTCAGCCATGCTTGATCCCCACACTGATAGGGCAAACCTTCCTAAACTTTTGATTCGAACCCGAACCGGGGTGGCCGAGGCAACGGGTACCTTTTATGCCGTGACTGAATACAAAGGACAGGCATACACGGCTGTCAAGAAAGGTACGGTTGATAAGAAGACTACTCCTCCAGCTAAGCCTGACTTTTCGGCTTATCTAAAGAAAGCGAAAGCCAAAACAGACATCGGCAAATCTGCCCGCAACTAATTCGAATTTCAATCTTACTTACTTTTAAGATGAAAATACTAGCTGGTAAATTCTCTTTTCCTTTTTTTGTCTAGGTAAGATATCCTTGCTTGAAAGGAATTTCATAAGTATGAATTGTACTTTCGATTCGTTTGCCCATCGTAGAGATTCATGCGTCATAATAGTTTGCTTTCATTTCCAA